>Ga0072500_135620_pt1 | contig 23154 bp, 18 predicted proteins | sample GBScelen77Swater_FD_63803 | JGI IMG/M metagenome (GOLD analysis project Ga0072500, IMG submission 63803) | Hot spring microbial communities from Great Boiling Spring, Nevada - cellulolytic enrichment S 77C v2 (version 2) | ecosystem: Environmental > Aquatic > Thermal springs > Hot (42-90C) ...
AGGGGGTACAACCCCCCGGAGCTCCTGGCCCAGGAGGTGGCCCGCCTCCTAGGCCTCCCTTACCGGCGGGTTTTGAGGCGCGTCCTCTCCGCCCCCCGCCCGCCCACCCGGGGCCGGGCGAGGGGGCGGCTTCCCGGGGACCTCTTCGCCCCCCTGGGGAGGGTGGAGGGGGCCTGGCTCCTGGTGGACGATGTCCTCACCAGCGGGGCCACCTTCCTCCGGGCCAGGGAGGCCCTGCTTGGGGCCGGGGCCTCCCGGGTCTACGGGGCCTTCCTCGCCGTGAGGGACCCGGGGGCCTTGGGGCCCTATCCCTAGACCTGAAGGCGGCGGAAAAGGGCCTCCACCTCCCCTGAGGGCCTCTCCCCAAGCTCCTCCCAAAGCCGCTTCCGGTACGCCTGGAGGTGCTTCAGGGCCCGGGCCCGCTGGCCCCGGGAGAGGCACTTTTCCACCAGGGGAAGGAGGGCCTCCTCGTCCAGGGGGTCCAGCTCCAGGAGGCGCTCCAGGTACCGGGGCTCGTCCGCCTCCAGGAAAAGGGCCCGCACCCGGTGGTAAAGCTCCTCCCGCTTCCGGTCCAGGAGGGGGAGGTCCAGCCCGGGGAAGAGGGGCTCCTGGTAGAGGGCGAGGACCTTTTCCGCCTCTTTGCGGGAAAGGGCCTCCTCCAGGGCCCTGAGGTCGCTTTCCACCCGGGTAAGGCCTTCCTCCTTTAGGTAGGTGGGGACCCCCCAGGGCTCCAGGGCCCGGCGCAGGCGGGAGAGCCACACGGAGAGGTTGTTCAGGGCCGCTCCCTCGGGCATCTCGGGCCAGAGGAGGAAGGCCGCCTCCTCCCGGGGGAGGCCGAGGAGGAGGAGGGCGAAGACCTCCCTGAGCTTGCCCGAGAGGGCCACCTCCCCCAGGGGCCCCAGGACCCGGTAGCGGCCCAGGACCTCGGCCCTCAAAGGCGGGACCTCGGGAAGGCGGAGGAGGATGGCCTCCTTCCAGCCCGACCTCAGGACCTCCTCCAGGGGGTAGGCTTGGGCCAGCTCGGGCCGGTCCCTGGGGAGGAGGCCCAGGGGGAGGAGGCCCGGGAGGAGGCGGGGGCCTTCCTGGGTGAGGCCTAGAAGGGCCTCGAGGTCCTCCTCTTCCCGGAGGATGCGGTAGCGGGCGGCGTGCCAGTAAAGCCTTTCCTCCCGCTCCTTCGGGTAGGGGGGGAGGAGGCTAGGGTCCTTCCGAAGCTCCGCCCGGGCCAGGGCGGGGAAGAAGCCCTCCACGCCTTCCAGGAGCCGGGCATCGCCCTTCAAGGAGGCCAGGAGGGCCAGGCCCCGGCCCCTCAGGTAGGGGTTTTCCCACAGCTCCGCCCGGGCCACCAGGGCCCTTAGCCCCTCCTCGTCCCCCCTCAGGTGGGCGAGGAGCATCCCCGCCTCGAGGCTGGCCAGGGGGTGGCCGGGGGCTTCCTGGGCCTCCTCCAGGTGGACCTCGGCTCGGGCCCTCTCCCCCAGGAGGAGGTAAAGCCGCCCCAGGTCCCGGAGGTGGCCCGCGTGGTTCACGGGGGAGTAGCGAAGGGCCAAGGGGGCTCCCTCCTCCAGGGCCCGGATGCGGCCCAGGAGGTCCCCCTTTAGCTCAAAGTGGAGGAAGGCCAGGTTGGTGAGGGGGGCCACGCGGTAGGGGCTTCCTTCCGGCAGGCGTCTTAGGGCCTCCTCCAGCATCCCCAGGGCCTCCTCGGGCCTTCCCTCCTCCCAGGGGACCCGGGCGGCGTCGTTGAGGAAGCGGCCCGCCAGCTCCGGGCCGACCCGCTCCAAAAGCCCCATCCCTCTTTCCAGGTAAGCCCGGGCCCGCTTCAGGTCCTGGCCCAGGAGGGGGTCCGCCAGGTAGTAGGCCAGGTGGCCGCAGGCGGCGAGGGCCACCCCGGGGTCCTGGGCCTCGGCCAGGGCCTCGAGGAGCGCGAACCCCTCCCGCTTCCCGCACTGCAAAAGGGCCTCCCCCAGGCGGAGCCGGGCCCTCCCACCCCCCTTTTCCAGGAGGGGTTGCCAGGAGAGGAGGACCTCGGGGGCCAGGTTGATCTGGATGGGCCTCTCCAGAAGCTCAAGGAGCTCCCCGTGAAGGCCGGCGGCGTGGTAGGCCTGGGCCAAAAGCGCCGGGGGCAGCCTCCCCTCCGAAGCCCGCACCGCTTTTTGCACCTCGAGCCTCAGGCTTTCCAGGGCCATCTCCCTGAGGAGGGCGTGGAGGGCGAAGCCCTGGGGGAGGCGGCGCAGGAGGCCCTTGGCGAAGAGGGACTCCGTGGCCTGGATGGCCGCCGCCTCGGGCAGATAGGGCAGGGCGGCCAGGAGGAGGCCCTCCTGGAGCTCCTCCGGGGTCAGGCTTTCCCGGAGCCCCCGGAGGAGGGCGTCCCGCTTGGGGGGTTCCCCGGTGAGGGCCGAGAGGAAAAGGGGAAGGGGCCACCCGCCCGTGGCCCGGTGGGCCTCCTCAGCCCCGGGCCTTTCCCCGAAGAGGGCCCTGGCCTCCTCCAGGGTGAAGGCCAGCTCCTCCGCCCCCAGGCGCACCAGCCGGCCCTCGGCCAGGAGCTTGGGGAGCTCGGGGTAGGGGAGGGGGTGGCGGCTCGCCAGGACCAGGAGGGCGGGGAGGACGCGGAGGAGGGGGCTTAGGTCCTCGGTCCCCTCCAGGTCCTCCAGGACCACCAGGGTAGGCTCTGCCTTGAGGGCCGCCGCCACCGCTCCCCAGGGGGCCTCCTGGGGCAGGCCCAGGCCCTGGGCGAGAAGGACCTTGGGTTCCCCCAGCCTGGCGCTGGCCCAGAGGGTCCTAAAGCCCAGCCGGGCGGCGAGCTGGCCCGCCAGGACGCTCTTGCCGAAACCGGCCGGGGCCTCGAGGAGGACCGCGAACCCAGGCTCCTCCGGCAGGAGGGAAAGGAGCCTCTCCCTCTCCAGGTAAACCGGGCTTTGCCAGCGAAGGGCCACTTTACCGCATTATGGTAGGGGTAAGGCGGGTTTAGCCGCAAGCCACACTCCCTCCCCCAGGCCAGGGGTAGACTGCCTTGCCAAGGAGGAGGCATGAGGAAGCTCCGCCGCCTTTCCGACCTCCTTCCCCTCATCAAGGAAGGCCGCTACCGCCTTGGGCCCCACGCCGCCAAGCACATGCTCCAGGAGGGCTTCACCGAGCTGGACATCCTGAGGGCCCTGGAGTGGGGGCGGGAACTCGCCATCTACCCCGAGGAGGGAAGGATGCTGGTCCTGGGGTACATGGTCTTTCCCCCCAGGCTCAGGCTTCCCCTGCACGTGGTGCTGGACTACACCCCCCCCAGGCGGGTGGACATCGTCACCGCCTTCATTCCCAGGGAACCCTATAGGGTCTACTCCCGGGCCCGCCTGGCCGCCCTCCTGCGCCACGACCGGGTCCTCGAGGAGGTGCGCTGGACGGGGCCCTTGAGCCTCTACCCCGCCTGGGAGTAGCACTCTGGGCAACGGCCAAAGACCGTGACCTCGTGCCCCTCCGCCTGGAAGCCCGGGGGGAGGGCGCTTTCCAGGAGGTCGCAGCCGAAGAGCTCGTAGACCCGGCCGCAGGAGCGGCAGAGGAAGTGGTGGTGGTGCCCCCGGCCCGCCCGCTCGTACCGGGGGGGCTCGCCGGGGAGGGCCACCGGGGTCAGGAAGCCCTCCTCCACCAGGCCCTTCAGGGTGCGGTAGACCGTGGCCAGGCCCAAAGAGGGCACCCGTTTCCTCGCCAGGTCCAGGACCTCCTGGGGGGAGAGGGGGCGGTCCACCTCCAGGAAGACCTCCCGGATGGCCCGCCTCTGCCTCGTGGAGCGCTCCATGCCCCCAGGATAGCAAACTTGAGAAGACTTTTTCACAGGGGTAGAGTGGCCCCATGCGGGCTCTGGTTCTCCTGGTCTTCTGGCTGCTTCCCACCTTCGCCCAGGGAGGGGAAGGCTACCTCCTGGGCCGGATTCTGGACCTGGATTGGGCAAGGGGGGTGGCCTGGGTTCAGCTTCGGGGAGAGGTGCGGGAGGCCCTCCTCCCGACGGACGGGGAGGGGTACGGGCCGGGGATGCGGGTGGTCCTCTACCAGGAGGGGGGGCGGCTTTACGTGACCGAGCCCGACCGGATGCCCTGGCTATTGGGGCTTTTTTTCCTCTTCGCCCTTCTCGCCGCCCTCATGGGCCGGGGCAAGGGGGTGAGGGGGCTTCTCGGCACCTTTTTTAGCCTCCTGGTGGTGGTCTACTTCATCGTGCCCCGGGTGGCCTCGGGGGGGAACCCGCTTCTTTACGCCCTTTTGGGGAGCCTGGGGGTCCTCCTCTTCACCATCTACCTGGTCCACGGGGTGAACCGCAAGACCACCGCCGCCCTTCTCGGGACCCTCTTTTCCGTCCTCTTCGTCCTCCTCTTAAGCCTCTTCTTCGTGGGGGGCATGGGCTTCACCGGCCTGGCCTCGGAGGAGGCCCTCCTCCTCAGGCAGTGGGGCGGGGTGGACCTCCTCTCCCTCTACCTGGCGGGGGTGGTGGTGGGGGCTTTGGGGGCCCTCACCGATGTCACCGTGACCCAGGCCGCCGTGGTCCAGGCCCTGGCCCACGCCAACCCCCGCTTTGGCCTTGGGGAGCTCTACCGGAGGGGGATGGAGGTGGGCTACGACCACATCGGGAGCCTGGTGAACACCCTGGTCCTGGCCTACGCCGCGGGCTCCTTGCCCCTTTTCCTCCTCCTCACCAAGGACCCCACCCCCTTGCGCTTCCTCCTCAACACCGAGCCCTTCGCCGCCGAGATGGCCGCCATGGTCCTGGGCTCCTTGGGCCTCCTCCTGGCCGTGCCCCTCACCACCCTGGTGGCGGCCTTTTTCTTCCAGGGGGGGAAGGCGGGCCCCGGAGACCATCCCCACGTCCACTAGAATGGAAAGGTGCGCCTATTACACACCGCGGACTGGCATTTGGGAAAGATTTTAAAGGGCGTGGACCGGACCCCGGAGATCGGGGAGGCCCTGAAGTCCCTTCTGGAAATCGTCAGGAAGGAGCGGGTGGACCTGGTTCTGGTCTCGGGGGACCTCTTTGACCGCCCTCAGGTCTCCGCCGAGGCCGAGGGCCACGCCGTGGAGTTTTTCCTGCGCCTTAGGGAGCTTGGGGTTCCCGCCCTGGTCATCGCCGGGAACCACGACCCCAAGGAGCGCCTCGAGGCCCTCTCCCCCCTCTTCGCCCTGGCGGGGGCGGAGGTGCGGGGCCGGCTCCTCTTCCGGGAAGAGGGAGGGGTGGTGGAGGCGAAGGGGCTTCAGGCCGCCCTCCTCCCCTTCGTGTCCGAGAGGGTTCTGGTCAAGCGGGTCCTGCAGGAGGCCGAGGAGCGCCACCGCACCTACGCCGAGGCCATGCGGAGGGTCCTGGCCAACCTGGCTAGCCCCCTGATGCTGGGCCACTTCGCCCTCGAGGGGGTCCGGCCCGGGGGCGGGGAGTTCTTCTTCCACCTGGCGGGCTCCTACGCCGTGCCCCCCTCGGCCCTGCCCCTTTCCGCCCGCTACCTGGCCCTGGGCCACATCCACCGCCAGCAGCAGGTCTCCGAGGCTCCCCTGGCCTGGTACTCGGGAAGCCTCATCCAGCTGGAATTCGGCGAGGGGGAGGACGCCGACCGGGGGGCCCTTTTGGTGGAGCTTCCCCCCTCGGGGCCCGCCAGGGTCCACCCCATACGGGAGCGCTGGGGGAAGCCCCTCAAGACCTTTCGCCTGAAGAAGGAGGAGCTGGACGGGAGGCTTTGGGAGATGGAGCGCTTCCCCGGCTACCTGCGCCTGGTGGTGGAGGGGAGGCTTTCCCCGGCGGAAAAGGAGCGCCTCTACCGGGCCCTGCCCCACCTTCTCGCCGTAGAGGGGGCGGGCGACCTGCCCCCACCCTCTCCCGGGGGCGCCGAGGTGGGCCTCAAGGAGGCCTACGCCCGCTACCTCGGGGAGCGGGGCGAGAAGGAGGCCCTTTTGGAGCGGTTTGAAGAGGTCCTGAAGGAGGTGGAGAGTGAGACCCTTGCGGCTGGAGCTTGAGGGGTTTGGCCCCTACCGGGAAAGGCAGGGGGTGGACTTCTCCGATGTGGAGCTTTTCGCCATCACCGGCCCCACGGGAAGCGGCAAGAGCACCCTCCTGGACGCCATGGCCTTCGCCCTCTACGGCCTCGTCCCCCGGGTGGGGAAAAGCGTCAGGGAACTGGTCCACCCCGGGGTGGGGGAGGCCAGGGTCCGCCTCACCTTTCAGGTGGGGGCGCGCACCTACCGGGTGGAGCGGGTGCGGGGCAAAAGGAGCGAGGGGCGGCTTTTTGACCTGACGGGCGAGGAAAGGCTCATCCCCTTAGAGACCCTGGACCGCCTGAACGGGGCCATTGAGGACCTCCTGGGCCTCTCCTACGAGGCCTTCACCCGGGCGTTGCTTCTGCCCCAGGGGGAGTTTGACCGCTTTTTAAAGGGCGAGCCCAGGGAGAGGCGGCGGCTTCTCATGGACCTCTTCGGCCTTTCCCGCCTGGAACGGGCGCGGGAGAAGGCTTCGGAGAGAAGGGCCCGCTACGCCGAGGAGAAAAGCCGCCTGGAAGGTGAGCTTATGGGCTTGGCCCAGGCCACGCCGGAGGCTTTGGCCAAGCTGGAGGAGGACCTGGGGGCCCTGGCGGCGGAGCTGGCCCGTCTGGAGGGGGAAAAGCCCACCCTCGAGGCCCGCGCCCGGGAGGCCGAGGCCCTCCTGGAGCTCCTTAGGAGGAAGGCCCTTCTGGAAGCCCGCTGGGAGAGGCTTGCCAGCGAGGCCCGCGAGATAGACGAACTCCGCGCCCACCTGGCCCAAAGCGAGGAGGCGGCCAGGGTCCTCCCCCTCTGGGAGGACCTTAGGCGGAAGGAAGAAGCCCTCGCCGCCACCCAAAGCCGCCTCCAGGAGGCCGAGGGCCGCCTAAAGGAGCTTGAGGAGGCCCTGGAGGCCCTGGACTTTGACGAGCGCGCCTTGAAGGAGGCCCGGGACCATCTCCTCAAGGCCCAGGAGCTCAAGGCCCTCGAGGCCCTCTTGCGCCGGGCGGGTCCCGTGGACCACCCCGCCCCCCGCCTGGACCCCGAGCGCCTGGAGGCGGTCCTGGACGAGGAGATGAGGCTTGAGCGCCTCCTCACCGGGCTTTCTAAGCTGGAGGAGGCCAGAAGGCGCCTCAAGGCCAAGGAGGACCAGCTGGAGGAGGAGCGGCGCAAACTCGCCAAGACCGAGGAAGCGGGCCGGGAGAAGCGGAAGGAGGTGGAGGACCTCAAGGCCCGTCTCCAGGGGGCCGAGGCCCACCGCCTCCTGGAGCGCCTCAAGGCCCTGGAGGAAGAGGGCCTCTCCCTGGAAAAGGAGGAGGGAGGGCTGAAGGAGGCCCTCGAGGCCCTGAGGTGGGAGGAGAGGCGCCTGGGCCTCCTGGCCTACCACGACCTCCTGGAGGTGGGCCAGCCCTGCCCCCTCTGCGGCGGGGTGGTCCACGAGCTTCCCCCGCGCCCCGACCTCCCCGACCTGGAGGCGAAGCGGCGGGAGCTGGAGGAGGCCCTGCACCGGGTCCAGAGGAAGCGGGGGGAGGTCCAGACGGAGGCCCAGAGCCTAAAGGATGCCCTGGCCGCCCTGGCCGCCGAGCCCGTCCCCGGGGACCCGGAGGCCCTGAAAGAGGCCCTAAAGGAGGCCGAGGAGGCCCTCCAGGCCCTTCGGGACGCTTACAAGGAGCTTCAGGGAAGGGTCAGGGGTCTGCAGGACGAGGTCAACCGGCTTCGGCAGGAAGAGGACCAGCTCCGGGCCCAGGCGGGGGAGGTCTCCTTGGAGGAGGTGGGGGAAAGCCTTAGGCGCCTCCGGGAGGAAAAGGCCGCTTTGGGCGCCGGGCTTCGCCAGCACATCCAGGAGAGGACGGGCGGCCTGGGGGTGGCCGACTACCTGAAGCGCCTGCAGGAGAAGGTGCGGGACCTCGAGGCCAAAGAGAAGGAGTACCGGCGGCTTCTGGACGATATAGCGAAGCTTTCCCAGAAAGTCTCCGCTCTAAGGGCCCAGGAGGCGGAGCAGGCCAAGGCCCTGGCCGAGGCGAGGGAGCGGGTGAAGGGCCTCATGCCCGAGGAGGAGGCCCGGACCCACGTCCTGAGCCCGGAGGAGCGTAAGGCCCTGGAGGCCCGCATCCGCCGCCACGAGGACGAGGTGAAGGAGGTGGAGGCCCTTCTCAGGGAGGTTAAGAAGGACCTGGAGGCCCTTCTCCAGAGCGCCCCGCCCCCCGCGCTTCCCGAGGCCGAGGCCCGGGCCAAGGAGGCCGCGGGCGCCCTGAAGGAACTCCTGGACCGCCTGGAGAAGCTGGGAAAGGAGATGGCCGTTCTGAAGGAGAGGGAAAAGGCCCTGCGGGAGGCCCTGAAGCGCCGCCAGGAGCTAGAGAAGAGGCTGGCCGAGGTGGCGCGGGAGATGGCCTTATGGGAAAAGCTAGCCCAGGACCTCAGGGGCGACAACTTCCCCGAGTACGTCCTGGGCCTCCGGCAGGGGAGCCTGGTGGAGCGGGCCGACGAGCTTCTCCACACCCTCTCCGGGGGGCGGTACCGCTTCCGGGCCAAAGAGGGGGAGTACTGGGTTTTAGACCTCTGGACCGAGGCCGAGCGGCCGGTCAAGACCCTTTCCGGCGGGGAGAGCTTCCTGGCTAGCCTCTCCCTGGCCCTGGCCCTTTCCGAGGAGCTTTCCAGGGGGCGGCTTGGGGCCCTTTTCCTGGACGAGGGCTTCGGCACCCTGGACCCAGAGGCCCTCGAGGTGGTGGCGGGGGTTCTGGAGGCCCTTCCCACCCAGGGGCGGCTGGTGGGCATCGTGACCCACGTGGAGGCCCTGGCGGAGCGGCTTCCCGCCCGCCTCCGGGTGCGCAAGCACCCCTCGGGGAGCCGGGTGGAGTGGGCCTGAGGAGGCTTTAGAGAGCCTGAAGCCCGTTCCTGGCGCATTTTTTCCTCTCCTTACACTTACTTCCACTGTCCGCCTTGTTGCGGGGCGAAGGCATTTCTACACACTTCCACAGCGTATATTGTCTTCCAGTAGGAAGATATTCGCCCACTTTTGACCTTGGTGCACCGTTTCCCCAAAGTGCTATAATGACCCTATCCCGGGTAACCGGGAGGGGAGCTTGAAAGCCAGTTTTTCCCGTTCGGGGCGGCGATATTCGCTTATGCATTCCCTTTCCCTTTTCCTCCACGGGCTTCCCATCGGCCTAAACCCCCTAAAACCCCCGTTTTCCCGCCCATGCATATTCCAAGTTTCATCTTTCTCACAAACCCCCCCTCTCCGAGCCCCGTCTTGGACGAGGAAAAGGTAGGGTCAGGGGTTGCAGAAGGTTTAGCCCCGTAAGGGGATTGCGCCCCCTCTCTTGCCCAGCGTGGCGAGGGAGGGGTTTCGCTTTTTGGGGTGGACGTTTCTTGACTGGGTACAGGAAGGTCTGTAGAATGCCCTCCGGAGGTGAAAGAATGAAGCGGCTTATCGCTCTGGTAGTGGTATTGGCCCTGGCCTTGGCCCAGGGGTTGGAACCCTTCTGGAAGGCGGTGGAGGTGCCGGACGGGGTCTGCTCGGACGGCTCCCCCTACCGCTTCTACGTGAGCCCTGGGGACCCGAAGAAGGTGGTCCTGGACTTCCAGGGGGGCGGGGCCTGCTGGGACGTGGCCACCTGCGGCCCGCAAAGCCAGACCTACCGCAAGCGGGTGGACGTGCAGGAGCTCCTCCTGGCCCAGGGCATTTATAACCGCATGAGCGTGGCCAACCCCTTCTTCGGCTGGACCCACGTCTTCGTGCCCTACTGCACGGGGGACCTGCACGTGGGCCGGGCCACGGTGGACTACGGGGGCTTCAAGGTCCACCACCAGGGGGCCAGAAACGCCCAGGCGGCTTTGGAGTACGTCTTCAGGAACCACGCCCAGGCGGAGCGGGTCTTCGTCACCGGGTGTAGCGCCGGGGCCTATGGGGCCATCTTCTGGGCGGACAAGGTCCTTTCCACCTACAAAAACGCCCAGATCGCCGTGTGTGGGGATGCCGGGGTGGGGGTGGCCACGGAGGACTTCCCCGGCTACGTCCGCTGGAACCCCCGGTATCCGGACCTTCCTGGGCTTTCCTCCGCGCCCAAGGTCTACGAGATCTACCTGGCCCTGGCCAAGGCCTACCCCAAGGCGGTCCTGGGCCAGTACACCACGGTCCTGGACGGCACCCAGATCTTCTTCTACGGCCTCATGAAGGGGGAGAGGACCCCTTCCGAGGCCACGGCCCGGGAGTGGGCCACGGAGGCCCAGAAGGCGGTCCTCACCCCGGCCCAGGCGGAGAACTACACCTTCTACCTGGCCCCCGGGAGCCAGCACTGCATCCTGCCCCGGCCCGAGCTCTACACCCTGAAGGTGGGGGAGGTGAGCTTCCTGGACTGGCTCAGGGGCCTGGCTGAGGGGAAGGTGGCCCCTCGGGTGCGCCCTTGAGGCCGAAGGCGGCGAACCAGGTCTTCAGGTCCGGGTAGAGGGCGAGAAGGAGGCGGTGGCCCTTCCTGCGGTCCAGGGGGGCCGCCGCCAGAAAGCTTTTTAAGAGGCGGTCCCCGTCCTTTTCCAGGACCTCCCAGGCTTTCAGGGTGAAGTGGGCCTGGAACCAGAGGGCGCTTTCCAGGTTGCCTCGCCTCCTTTCGTAGAGGGAGAGGCTTTTCCTCTCGGGGTTCAGGCGGGCCAGGTGCTGGCTCCAGCGGAGGAGGTCCTGGGCCAGCTCGGGGCGCTTTCCCTTTAGCCCCAGGAGGAAGAGGTAGTTGGCCAAAAACTCGTCCAGCCACCTGGCCCCAGCGCGGAGCCGCCAGGCCACCTGGAGGGCGTGGGCGTACTCGTGGCCCAGGTTCAGGTCCAAAAAGGCCGGGATCTCCCCGGGCGGCGGGCCCAGGGGGAGGAGGACCTCCCGGAGGCGGTGGAGAAGCCTCTCCGGGTAGGTGAGGGGGGCGTAGAGGGCGAGGCCCTCCGGCCCGGCGTGCTGGAAGGGGAGGCCGTAAGGGTAGGGGAGCCTGGCCCGCCAGTCCTTTTCCGAGAGGACGAAAAGCCGCACCCGGGGAAGGGGAGCGTAGGGGGCGTAGGCGGGGGCCAGGGAGAGGAGGTAGTCCTGGAGGGCGCTGGCCCGCAAAGCCCCGCCCGGGGAGAAGAAGGCGGGGAGGAGGGGGTGGGGGAGAGCCTCGAGGGCCATGGGGGCTAGATGACCTCCCGGAAGCCGATCCGCTCCGCCTGGGCCCTCAGCTCCTCCTTGAGGGCCTGGTGCTTGGGTAGGGAGAGGTCCGGGTCCTCCTCCACGATGGCCTTGGCCAGGGCCCGGGCCCTTTCTATGACCTCGGTGTCCTCGGCCAGGTCGCCAAGCTTCAGCTCCGGGTAGCCCGACTGCCGGGTGCCCCTGAGCTCCCCGGGGCCTCTTAGCTTCAGGTCCATCTCGGCGATGTAAAAGCCGTCCGTAGAGGCCTCGAGGACCTTTAGCCTCTTCATGGTCTTCTGGCCCGCCTCCCCCGCTAGGAAGATGGCGTAGCCAGGAAGCCCCCCCCGCCCCACCCGGCCCCTTAGCTGGTGGAGCTGGGCGAGGCCAAAGCGCTCGGCGTTTTCCACGATGATGAGGGTGGCCCTGGGGATGTCCACCCCCACCTCAATGACCGTGGTGGAGACCAGGAGGTCATGCTGCCCCTGGCGGAAGGCCTCCATGACCGCCTCCTTCTCCCGGGGGGGCATCTTGCCGTGGAGGAGGGCGATCCGGGCCTCGGGGAGGAGGCCTTGGAGCTCCTGGTAGAGGGCGGTGGCCGCCTTCAGGTCCAGCTCCGACTCCTCAATGGCCGGGGCCACCACGAAGACCTGGTGCCCCTTTTTGATCTCCTCCCGGGCGAAGGCGTAGGCCTGGAGGCGGAGGCGGTGGGGGAGGACCTTGGTCTTCACCGGGGTGCGGCCCGGAGGCATCTCGTCCAGAACGCTCACCTCGAGGTCCCCGTAGAGGGTGAGGGCCAGGGAGCGGGGGATGGGGGTGGCGGACATGACCAGGACGTCGGGCGGGGTCTTGGCCAGCTTGAGGAGGGCCCGCCGTTGCAGGACCCCAAAGCGGTGCTCCTCGTCCACCACCGCCAGGCCCAGGTCCCGGAAGCCCACCCCCTCCTGGATGAGGGCGTGGGTGCCCACGGCCACCTGGGCCTCCCCGCTCCGGAGGCGGGCCAGGATGGCCTCCCGCTCCCGGGCCGGCGTGGAGCCCAATAGGAGCTCCACCCTCACCCCCAGGGGGAAGAGGTAGCGGGTGAGGTTCTGGAAGTGCTGCTGGGCCAGGATCTCCGTGGGGGCCATGAGGGCCCCCTGGGCCCCGTTCATGGCGGCCAAAAAGAGGGCGAAGGCCGCCACCACCGTCTTCCCCGAGCCCACGTCCCCCTGGAGGAGGCGGGCCATCTGCCTGGGGCTTTGCATGTCCTTGGCGATCTCGGCCATGACCCGCTCCTGGGCCTTGGTGAGGGGGAAGGGGAGGGCCTTTTTGAAGGCCTCCACCCAGGCCTCCTCCACCCGAAAAGCCCGCCCCAGGACCACCCCCCCGGCCTCCAGGAGGGCCTTGAGCTCCAGGAGGAGGTACTCGTCAAACTTGAGGCGGAGAAGGGCCCTTTTGAGGGCCTCCTCGTCCTCGGGGAAGTGGATGGCCTTAAGGGCCTCGGAGTAGGGCATGAGGCCCAGGCCCTCCCGGTAAGGCTCCACGGGGTCTGGCAGGGGCAGGGCCATCTCCAGGGCCCGGTGGACGGTGCGGCGCAAAAAGGCCTGCCCCACCCCCTCCTTGGCGGGGTAGATGGGGACGATGCGCCCGGTGGAGAGGGACTCCGTCCCCTCGTCCTCAAAGTGCTCCACCAGGAGCTGCACCCCGCCTTGCCGCCGCACCCTGCCGGTGACGATCAGGGTGGCCCCCTCCTCTATCTGGGCGAGGACCCAGGGCTGGTTGAACCAGACCAGGGTGAGCCGCCACCCCCAGGCGTCCATGGCCTTGACCTGGACCAGCTGCATGCCCTTTTTGGGGGTCTTCACCAGCTCCTTGGAAAGGACCTTGACGGAGAGGGTGGCCTTCTGGCCGTCCTCCAGGTAGCGCACCCCGGGGAGGGCCCGGCGGTCCTCGTAGCGGCGGGGGTAGTGGTGGAGGACGTCCCGCACCGTGCGGAGGCCCAGCTCGGCGAGCTTCTTCCGGCTTTGCGGGGGGGCGAGGAGGTGGGCGGGGTCTTCCGGCCTCAGGCGGCTTGGGGGCTTGGGCGGGGGAGGTGGGGCCTGTGGGAGGCCGTCCTCCAGGAAGCGGAGGGCCTCCTCCAGGACCCTTTTCCTTTCCTCCGGGCCCTTTTCCCCGTAGCCCTCAAAGAGCTCCAGGAGCTTGGGGAAGGGGCGGGCCAGGTTGCGGATGAGGCCCTCGAGGCCCCCCACCACCACCCGGTCCTGGGCCCCGTCCTGGAGCTCCCGGAGGATGGGCCTCCTGAGCCTTTCCCGGAGTTCCCCTTCCTTCACGCTCCCCATGATACCCTTAGGCCTGTGAGTCGCGTGGAGCGGTTGCCAAACGGCCTTACCCTGGCCCTGGAGGAGCGGGACTTCCCCGGGGTGGCCTTCCAGCTCCTCCTGCCCGTGGGAGCGGTGAACGACCCCGAGGGGCTGGAGGGGGCCAGCGCCCTCCTGGAGGGGTGGCTATGGAAGGGAGCGGGGGAGCTGGACGCCCGGGGCCTGGCCCAGGCCCTGGACGCTTTGGGGGTGAGGCGGAGTAGCGGGGCGGGCCTGGAGTACCCCGCCTTCGCCGCCAGCTTCCTCCCCGAGGTCCTGGAGGAGGTCTTCCGCCTCTACGCCCTCCTCCTCACCCGGCCCCGCCTCCCCCAGGAGGGGTTTGAGGCGGTGCGCTCCGTGGCCCTCCAAAGCCTCCTCTCTCAGGAGGACCAGCCCGCCAGAAAGCTCTTCTCCGAGCTGAGGCGGCGGGTCTTCCTCTCCCCCCACGGCCGCGACCCCTTAGGCCGGGAGGAGGACCTGAGGCGGGCCACCCCCGAGGCCCTCAGGGAGGACTACCGGAAGCGCTACACCCCCAGGGGGGCCATCCTGGCCGTGGCCGGAGGGGTTTCCTGGGAGAGGCTTCTTGGGGCCCTGGAGCCCCTGGCCCTCTGGGAGGGGGAGGAGGCCTTCTATCCCCAGCCCCTTCTTTCCTCGCCGGAGCGCTTCGCCCTGAAGCGGCCCACGGCCCAGGTCCAGATCGGCCTGGCCTACCCCGACGTGGGGCCGGAGGACCCCGGCTTCTACGCGGCCAGGCTGGCCCTCGAGGTCCTCTCCGGGGGGATGAGTAGCCGCCTCTTCACCGAGGTGCGGGAGAAACGGGGCCTGGTCTACGCCGTAAGCGCCTTCCCCGCGGGGGTGAAGGGGCAGGGCCTCCTCATGGCCTACGCCGGCACCACCAGGGAGAGGGCCCAGGAGACCCTTTCCGTGATGCTCCAAGAGATAGAAAGGCTCCAGGAGGGGGTGGCGGAGGAGGAGCTTTCCCGGGCCAAGGTGGGCCTGAAGACCGCCTTGGTCATGGGAGACGAGTCCATCAGGACCAGGGCCGCCTCCATGGCCCGGGACCTCTACATGCTGGGCCGGGTGCGCCCCCTCGCCGAGATTGAGGCCGCCATTGAGGGCACCACGTTAGAGGAGGTCAACGCCTTCCTGAGGGCGCACCCCTACCGGGACCCTTGGGTGGGGCTTCTAGGGGAGGTGGAGGATGTTTAAGGAAGCAGTCTTAAAAAATGGCCTCAGGGTCATCGCCGAGGTCCTCCCCGAGGCCAGGAGCGTGGCCCTGGGCTACTTCGTGAAGACCGGGGCCCGGGACGAGGGGCCGGAGGAGAGCGGGGTGAGCCACTTCCTGGAGCACATGGTCTTCAAGGGCCCCGAGGACATGGACGCCTTCTCCGTGAACCTGGCCTTTGACCGCTTGGGGGCCCAGTACAACGCCTTCACCTCCGAGGAGGCCACGGTCTACTACGGGGCGGTCCTCCCCGAGTTCGCCTTCCCCCTTTTGGAGCTTTTCTCCAAGCTCATGCGCCCCGCCCTCAGGGAGGAGGACTTCGCCACGGAGAAGCTGGTGATCCTGGAGGAGATCGCCCGCTACCGGGACCGCCCGGGCTTCATGGCCTACGACTGGGCCAGGAGGGCCTTCTTCCGGGACCACCCCCTGGGCCACAGCGTCCTGGGCACGGAGGAGAGCATAAGGGCCCTCACCCGGGAAGGGATGGCCGCCTACCACAGGCGGCGCTACCGGGCGGGCAACATGGTCCTGGCGGCGGCGGGCAAGGTGGACTTCGCCAGGCTTCTGGAGGAGGCGGAGCGCCTCACCCAGGGCTTTTTCCAGGGGGAGGCCGCTCGGGCCTACCCGCCTTTAGACCCCGCCACCGGCCTTCAGGAGCGCCCCTACGAGAAGGCCAAGGCCCTCTATTTGGTGGGCCTCTTCCCCGGCTTCGCCTACCAGGAGGAGGCCCGCTTCCCCGCCCAGGTCCTGGCCCACCTCCTGGGGGAGGAGGGCTCGGGCAGGCTCCACTTCGCCCTGGTGGACCGGGGCCTGGCCGAGGCCGCCTCCTTCGGCCACGAGGAGGGGGACCGGGCGGGCTTCTTCCACGCCTACGTCCAGGGGGACCCCGCCCACAAGGAGGCGGTCCTTTCCGCCCTGCAGGAGGAGTTCGCCCGCCTCCAGAAGGAGGGCGTGGAGGAGGAGGAGGTGGAGAAGGCCAAGACCCCCCTGGCCACGGGCCTGGTCTTCGCCGGGGAGACCCCCATGGGGCGGCTTTTCCACCTGGGGCTGGAGTACCTCTACACCGGCCAGTACCTCCCCCTGGAAGAGGTCAAGGCCCGGGTGCTCCGGGTCACCGCCCGGGACGTGAACGCCCTTTTGGAGAGGGGCTTCCTGGATCGGGGCCTCTACTACCTGGTCCTGCCCCATGGAGCCTAGGGCCCTTCTTTCCGCCCTGGTCACCATCCTCTTCTGGGCCAGCGCCTTCGCCGCCATCCGGGCGGGGCTCCAGGGGCTTTCCCCGGGGCATCTGGTCCTCCTGCGCTTTTTGGTGGCGGGGGGCATCCTCCTCCTCTACGCCAGGGCCCGGGGGCTCAGGCCCCCCAGACGGGAGGACCTGCCCCGGCTTTTCCTCCTGGGACTTTTGGGCATCACCGTCTACCACACCGCCTTGGTCTACGGGGAGCTTTCCGTGAGCGCCGGGGCGGCGAGCCTCCTCATCGCCACCGGGCCCGTCTTCACCGCCCTGCTTTCCTACTTCTTCCTGGGGGAGAGGCTTCGGCCTCTAGGGGTCCTGGGCTTCGCCCTGGCCCTTTTGGGCTCCTTTCTCATCGCCTTCGGGGAGGGCGGGGGGTTCGCTTTGAGCCCTGGTGCCTTCCTCATCCTCCTCTCCGCCCTTTCCACCTCCTTCTACTTCGTCCTGCAAAAGCCCCTCTTCGCCCGCTATAGGAGCGAAGAGATGACCGTCTACACCCTGGTCCTGGGCACCCTGCCCCTTCTTGTTTTCCTCCTGGGGCTTCCCGAGGCCCTGCTGAAGGCCCCTGGGCCCGCCCTCCTTTCCGCGCTTTACCTGGGGGTCTTCCCCGGGGCCCTGGCCTATCTCACCTGGACCTACGCCCTCTCCCGCACCCCCGCTTCCCGCCTTTCCTCCTTCCTCTACCTCTCCCCGGCCCTGGCCATCCTCATCGCCTACCTGTGGCTTGGCGAGGTGCCTTCCCCCCTTTCCCTCCTGGGGGGCGCCCTGGCCCTTCTTGGGGTGGTTCTGGTTAACCTGCGGGTAAAATAGCCGCCGAGGTGGCCCATGGAGGTCAGGATCATCGGCGTGATCGGCGCGGGGCAGATGGGAAGTGGCATCGCCCAGGTGGCGGCCCAGGCGGGCTACGAGGTGCTCCTCCTGGACGCCTCGGAGGAGGCCCTGAAGCGGGGGCTAGAGGCCATCCGGCGCTCCTTAGGCAAGTTCCTGGAGAAAGGGCGCATCACGGAGGAGGCCTATGAGGCCACCCTGGGGCGGATCCGCACCACCTTAGACCTGGAGGCCTTCAGGGAGGCCGACCTGATCGTGGAGGCCATCGTGGAGGACGAGGGGGCCAAGCGGGCTCTTTGGGAGAAGGTGGGGGCCCTGGCCAAGCCCGAGGCCATTCTGGCCTCCAACACCAGCTCCATCCCCATCACCGCTTTGGGGCGGTACTCGGGGCGGCCCGAGCGCTTCATCGGCATGCACTTCTTCAACCCCGTGCCCCTCATGGCCCTGGTGGAGGTGATCCGGGGAGAGCTCACCTCAGAGGCCACCCGGGACGTGGTGGTGGAGGTGGCGCGGCGCATGGGGAAAACCCCCCTCGAGGTCCAGGACTACCCCGGCTTCGTGTCCAACCGCCTCCTCATGCCCATGATCAATGAGGCCATTGAGGCCTTGCGGGAAGGGATCGCCACCAAGGAGGCCATTGACGGCGTCATGCGCCTGGGGATGAACCACCCCATGGGGCCTTTGGAGCTCGCCGACTTCATCGGCCTGGACACCTGCTTGGCCATCATGGAGGTCCTCCACAAGGGCTTCGGGGACGACAAGTACCGCCCCTCCCCCCTCCTTCGCCGCATGGTGCAGGCGGGGCTCTTGGGCCGGAAGACGGGCCGGGGGTTTTACCTTTACGACGAGAAGGGGAACCGGGTGGGGTAAGCGCCCCGCAAGGGACGGGCGCCTCTGGAAGCTTTTCCAGGGCCGGGGGTATACTCTAGGGCATGGAGCTTCCTAGGGCCTTCGGCCTCCTCCTCCACCCCACGAGCCTCCCCGGGCCTCACGGCGTGGGCGTCTTGGGCCTCGAGGCCCGGGCCTTCCTCCGCTTCCTCAAGGAGGCGGGGGGGCGCTTCTGGCAGGTCCTCCCCCTAGGCCCCACGGGCTACGGGGACTCCCCCTACCAGGCCTTCAGCGCCTTCGCCGGCAACCCCTACCTCATAGACCTGCGGCCTTTGGCGGAGAAGGGCTACCTGGTCCTGAAGGACCCTGGCTTTCCCCAGGGCCGGGTGGACTACGGGCTTCTCTACGCCTGGAAGTGGCCCGCCCTGAAGGCCGCCTACCAGGGCTTTTTGGAAAGGGCCCCCAGGACGGAACGGGAAGAGTTCCTGGCCTTCCAGGAAAAGGAGGCCTCATGGCTCAAGGACTACGCCCTCTTCATGGCCCTAAAAGCCCACCACGGGGGGCTTCCCTGGAACCAGTGGCCCCTTCCCCTGAGGCGGCGGGAGGAGAAGGCCATGAAGGAGGCGGAGGCGGCCCTGGCGGGGGAGGTGGCCTTTCACGCCTGGACCCAGTGGCTCTTCTTTGAGGCCTGGAAGGCCCTCAAGGAGGAGGCCGAGGCCCTGGGGATCCAGATCATCGGGGACATGCCCATCTTCGTGGCCGAGGACTCCGCCGAGGTCTGGGCCCACCCCGAGTGGTTCCACCTGGACGAGGAGGGGAGGCCCACGGTGGTGGCCGGGGTTCCCCCAGACTACTTCTCGGAAACCGGCCAGCGCTGGGGCAACCCCCTTTACCGCTGGGATGTCCTGGAGAAGGAAGGGTTTTCCTTCTGGATAGAGAGGCTGGCCAAGGCCCTGGAGCTATTCCACCTGGTGCGCATAGACCACTTCCGAGGCTTTGAGGCCTACTGGGAGATCCCCGCCTCCTGCCCCACGGCGGTGGAGGGGCGCTGGGTCAAGGCCCCAGGGGATAGGCTCTTCGCCCGCATAGAGGAGGTTTTCGGCCGGGTCCCCATCCTGGCGGAGGACCTGGGGGTCATCACCCCCGAGGTGGAGGCCCTCAGGGACCGCTTCGGCCTTCCCGGGATGAAGGTCCTGCAGTTCGCTTTTGACGATGGGATGGAAAACCCCTTCCTTCCCCACAACTACCCCGCCCACGGCCGGGTGGTGGTCTACACCGGGACCCACGACAACGACACCACCCTGGGCTGGTACCGCGCGGCCACCCCCCACGAGCGGGCCTTCCTGGAGCGCTACCTGGCGGACTGGGGGATCGCCTTCCGGGAAGAGGAGGAGGTGCCCTGGGCCCTCATGGCGCTCGGCATGAAGTCCGTGGCCCGGCTGGCCATCTACCCCGTGCAGGACGTTCTGGCCCTGGGGTCCGAGGCCCGAATGAACTACCCGGGGAGGCCCCACGGCAACTGGGCCTGGCGGCTTCTCCCCGGCCAGCTCACCGAGGTGCACGGCGAGCGCCTCCTCTCCCTGGCCGAGGCCACGGGAAGGGTGTGAAGAAGGCCCCCCTTGGGGGGCCTTTGCGGCTTCAAGGCCTTAGCCCAGGGCCTTCTTCACCAGCTCCACGATCTCGTCAATGGTGTCCGCCACGGGGATGCCCGCCTCGGCGAAGGCCTTCAGCTTGGACTCCGGGGTGCCCACGTTCCCCATGATGATGGCCCCGGCGTGGCCCATGCGCTTCCCCTTGGGGGCGCTTCGGCCCCCGATAAAGCCCACCACGGGCTTCTTCATGTGCGCCTTCACCCAGGCCGCGGCTTCCTCCTCGTCCGAGCCCCCAATCTCCCCGATGAGGACCACGGCCTCGGTCTCGGGGTCCTCGTTGAAGAGGGGGAGGAGGTCCTTGAAGGTGGTGCCGATCACCGGGTCGCCCCCGATGCCCACGGTGGTGGTGGTGCCGAGGCCCGCCTGGGAGAGGGCGGCCGCCGCCTCGTAGGTGAGGGTGCCGGAGCGGCTGATGAGGCCCACCTTGCCCCGCTTGAAGACGTGGCCGGGCATGATGCCGATCTTGGTCTCCTCGGCGCTGATGATCCCCGGGCAGTTCCCGCCGATGAGGCGCGCGCCCAGGGCCTTGATCTCCTCCACCGCCCGCACCATGTCCAGGGTGGGGATGCCCTCGGTGATGAGGACGATGAGGGGGATGCCCGCGTGGGCGGCTTCCAAAGCGGCGTCCGCCGCCCCGGGGGCGGGCACGAAGATGATGGAGGCGTCAATGGCGTGGTGCGCCACCGCCTCCTTCACCGTGTCGTACACGGGAACCCCTAAGACCTCGGTCCCCCCCTTGCCCGGGGTCACCCCGGCCACGACCTTGGTGCCGTAGTCAAGCATCTGCTTTGTGTGGAACTGCCCCTCCCGGCCCGTGATGCCCTGGACCAGGACGCGGGTTTCCTTGTTGACCAGGATCACGCCGCCCCTCCCACCATGGCCACGATGGCCTTGGCCGCCTCTATGGACGTGGGGTACATGTAGATGGGCTTCCCTTCCAGAAGCTTCTTGGCCTCCTCCTCGGCGGTGCCCGCCACCCGCATGACCACGGGCTTGGTGAGGAGGCCCTCCTCGAGGGCCCGGAGGACCCCCTTGGCCACCTCGTCCGCCCGGGTGATGCCGCCGAAGATGTTGATGAAGATGCCCTTCACGTCGGGGTCCTTGAGGACCACCCTAAGGGCGTTGTAGACCACGTCCGCCTTGGCCCCGCCCCCGATGTCCAGGAAGTTGGCGGGCCTTCCCCCCACTCGGTTCACCAGGTCCAGGGTGTACATCACGAGCCCCGCCCCGTTGCCGATGATGCCAATGTTGCCGTCAAGCTTCACGTAGGCGAAGCCGAAGTTGCTGGCCTCCACCTCCAGGGGGTGCTCCGCCTCCACCTCCCTTAGCTCCGCCAAGTCGGGGTGGCGGAAGAGGGCGTTGTCGTCCAGGACGATCTTGGCGTCGGCGGCCACGATGCTGCCCTCGGTGGTGACCACCAGGGGGTTGATCTCGGCGATGGAGGCGTCCACCCCCTCGTAGGCCCGGTAGAGGGCCACCAGGACCTGGGCCAGCTTGTTGAGGTTGCCCTCGAGGCCCGCCCGCTTCACCATCTCCCGGGCCTCAAAGGGCCTCAGGCCCTTGTGGGGGTCAATCCAGAACTTGTGGATGGCCTCCGGGCGCTGTGCGGCCACCTCCTCAATGTCCACGCCCCCCTCCTTGGAGAGCATGAGGACCACCCGCTTTTGGGAACGGTCCAGGATGAGGCCGGCGTAGTACTCCTTGGCGATGTCCACCGCCTCGGCCACCAGGACCTTCTTCACGGTGAGGCCCTTGATGTTCATGCCCAGGATGGCCTGGGCCTTCTCGTAGGCCTCCTCTGGGGTGTCCGCCAGCTTCACCCCCCCCGCCTTGCCTCTCCCGCCCACGTGGACCTGGGCCTTGATGACCACCCGTTTGCCGAACTCCTGGGCGATCCTCTTGGCCTCGTCCGGGGTGTAGGCCACCTTGCCGGGGGGCACCGGCACCCCGTAGCGGGCGAGGATCTCCTTGGCTTGATACTCGTGCAGGTTCAAGCTCCACCTCCCGGCCCTAAAGGCCAGGAAGATTATACTTCCGCCCTTCCTCGCCCCGGCCTATACTGGAAAGGGGATACCGGTGAAGCAGACAGAAGCGGCCTTGGGGCTGGCCCTCATCCTGCTGGGCTCGCTTTTCCTTTTAGACCAGATGGGCTTGGCGGCGGCCCGGGGCCTGTGGGGTGGGGGGATGGTCCTGGCGGGGGTGGCCCTTCTGGCCGCGGGGCTCCAGGGGCGCGCCCGTTTCTACTGGGTGATCCCAGGGGCGGGCCTCCTGGGCCTCGGCCTCGGGGCCTGGGTAGGTGGGGACCTGGGCGGGGCCTTATTCCTGGGCCTCACCGGCCTGGGGTTTCTCCTGGTCTTCGCCCTCCGCCCTGCGGACTGGTGGGCCCTGATTCCTGGAGGGGCGCTCCTTTCCCTGGCCTTGGTGGCCCTTTTGGAAGCCCTCTGGCCAGGTGGGGAGGCGGGCTGGGTCCTCTTTGTGGGCCTTTCCGCCACCTTCGGGGCCCTCTTTGCCCTGGGCCACCGCTGGGCCCTCTGGCCCGCCCTGGGTCTCCTGGTGCCCCTGGTCCTGAGCCTTCCGGGGGTGGGGGAGGCCTTGGGCTACCTCTTCCCCCTGGCCCTGGTGCTCCTTGGGGCCTGGCTCCTCTTTCGGGGGTTTAGCGGGCGGGCCTAGCGAAGAAGAGGCGCCCCACCTGGGTCTGGATGGCCTGGGTGATGACCACGTCTATCTCCTGGCCCTTGTAGCGGATGCCCTCGTCCACCACCACCATGGAGCCGTCCTCCAGGTAGCCCACCCCCTGGTGGGGCTCCTTGCCCTCTTTGAAGATGAGAATCTTCAGGGTGTCCCCCACCTGGAGCTGGGGCCTCAGGGCCTGGGCCAGGGCCTGGATGGAGAGGGCCCTCACCCCGTAGATGCGGGCCATCTGGAGAAGGGCCAGGTCGTTGGTGACCAAAGCCGCCCCCAGCTCCCGGGCCAGGAAGAGGAGCTTCTCGTCCACGCTCTCCCCCTTGGGGGCCTCCTCCACCACCTCCAGGGGGAGGAGTTCCTTGAGCCTTTCCAGGGCCTCGAGGCCCCTTCTGCCCTTGGCCCGCTTCAGGGGGTCGGGGCTGTCGGCGAAGTGCTGGAGCTCTTTGAGGACGAAGTGGGGCACGTAGAGGGGGCCTTCCAGGAAGCCCGTGGCCGCCACCTCGGGGATCCTTCCGTCCACCAGGACGCTGGTGTCCAGGACCTTACCCCCCTCCTTGACTCGCTTGGGGGCGGGGAGGCGCAGGTAGTCCTTGTACCCTAGGGCCAAGTAGGCGAAGAGGCCCACCAGGACCACGGCCAGAAAGAGGCTGTGGTAGGGGGAGAAGCCGGGGACCTGGGAGAGGAGGGTGGTGAGGAGCACAGTGAGGAGGAGGCCCAGGGTGGCCCCCAGGGTGAGGGCCACGGGGACCTCGGGGGGAAGCTCCTTGAGCCCTCTTAGGCGTTTCTCCCAGTAAGCCTCCAGCCTAGGGGCCAGAAGGACCCCGGTGAGGAGGCCCGCCAGGGTAAGGTAGAGCCGGTTCAAGGAGAGGAGGCCCAGGGTCTTGGGCAGGAGGCCCAGGCTCTCCAGGGCCACCGCCAGCTGGTAGCCCAAAAAGGCGAAGAGGAGGTAGAAAAAAAGCCTGCCGTTCATCCCAAATAGGCCTCCACCGCCTGGGCCAGGCCCCGGGTGTTCCCGGGGTGCAGAAAGCGCCTAAACCCGGCCCGCTCGCCCTCCTTCAGTCTTCTTTCCAGACCCACCACGCTCCGGACCTCGCCGAGAAGCCCCACCTCCCCCACCACCGCCAGGTCCTCGGGCAGGGGGCGGCCCACCACCGCAGAATACACCGCCAGGGCCACGGCCAGGTCCAGCCCCGGGTCCAAGACCCTTAGCCCCCCCGCCAGGTTCACGTAGACGTCCAGGTTGCCGAGGACAACTT
>Ga0072500_143862_pt1 | contig 23041 bp, 25 predicted proteins | sample GBScelen77Swater_FD_63803 | JGI IMG/M metagenome (GOLD analysis project Ga0072500, IMG submission 63803) | Hot spring microbial communities from Great Boiling Spring, Nevada - cellulolytic enrichment S 77C v2 (version 2) | ecosystem: Environmental > Aquatic > Thermal springs > Hot (42-90C) ...
GCCGCAAGCCTGACCGCGTCCTCCTGCCTAAGCCACGGTATTGCCCCAGCCCACCAGAGAAGGTAGAAGACAGCCCCCGCCGCCGCCGCACACATCAACAAACCACCAAGCAGACGCACAGCGTTCACGGTGCAGGAATGTATAAACCACGCTTTAAAGGCCCTTCCCCAACTCTGTAAGCCTGTGCCGCCTTTCAAATTAGGAAACGCTGAAAAACTAGTAATATGTTGTGGAAAACCGCGTATAGGGGTTGTGATGGTAGGACATGGTCAGTTTACATCCGGCATCTCCACGGAAATGAGGTCTGGAGGGGGGAGGAGAAATTCAAGCGAGCCTTTTTGAACTGGGATAGAAACGAGGTAAACGACCCATATGCCCACTCTGAAAATTCTAGCTCAGGAGTGCGAGGCTTGGGGCTTTGAAAGGGTGTGGACGGCCTTTAACTAGTTCTGCAGACCAACAGTTGAGGAAGCGCTGATGGAGGCGTGCAAAGGCGATGTGGACCTGATTGTCTTGGTAACCACCATGACCACAAGGGGCGGAAAAACACTCTGAAGAGGAAATCCCCGAAACACTTTGTGAGAAAAAGATGTAAAAAACCAATAATCTATGCATGGCCTTTTGAGGTTGAAGACGTCGCCAAATTAATCGTAAACAACGTCAAATACCATCTATAACCCAGCAGCTGGGGGTTTTCACTGTAGCTGTGGAACTGCGGCGCACTTTCGCACTACTCTCTCACAATATATGCGGGGATGTTTATGTGTTTGTGTGGAGGGCTGGGTTCTCGACGTCTATCCGGAGGTTGGGGGCATAGCCCTGTGGCTACGGCGCCGTGGCGGGGATGTTGTCAAGGCTGTTGTGGACTGGTGTCCGCGGCTTTACCTAGCCGGGCCCTGCGACGTTTTGGTGGATGTGGGGAGGGCTTTGTCGGAGGCCTACGATGTGGAACTTGTGCGGAAGAGGTTGCTGGGGGTTGGGGTTGTCGATGTCCTGGAGGTGGCCGTCCCCGCGAAGGACAGGAGCCTGCTTGCCCGCCTCATTGAGGAGAGGTGGGGACACCTCGGCGTCAGAGCCTACAACACCGACATACCTGTTGCTCAGGAGTTTCTCTACAGCCAAGGCATAACGCCTACACAATACGTAGGCATCGAGGGCGGGAAACCACGGCCCCTAGAGGATGCCGACACAACACACTACGATACATCCTTCCTTAAAACAGCCCGGCTGGAGGCGGTGATAGACAGGTCGGGGCCATTCTACAGTTTCTCCGACAGGTTGAAGGCTGTTAGGGTTGAGGCGGGCGGCGAGGCTGTCGTCGTAGATGGGGAGGAGGGAGAGGTTTTGCTCGGGCTGTGCAGGGTGCTTGACGAGCTGGACGTCGACATCCTCGTCACAGAGGGGGGTGACGGCTTCCTGATCAGATACCTGTGGCACAGGGCCTTGGAGAACATGGCCGAGCTCAGGCTGGGGCGTGAGGGCGGTGGGAGGCCGCGGGCGGGCGGACACACATACATCAGCTACGGCCGAGTCCAACACCGGTATAACATGGCCAGGCTTAGGGGCAGGCTCCACATCGATGCGTCTAACTCCATGCTCTATGGTGAGACGGGGCTGGATGGTGTGCTGGAGGTTGCGAGGACCTGCCGGATACCGGTACAGGACGCCGCGAGATACACGATAGGGCGGTGCATGACCTCTCTCCAATACCGGCAGGCATATCTGAACAATGTCCTCATCCCCAGGGATTGTGGAAGGCCTGCATGCATGACCGCCGCCGAGCTGGTTGTGGCTGACAGGGGTGGCTGGATACTCGACCACAGACCGGGCGTCTACTGGAATGTCGGCGAGCTTGACTTCCACAGCCTCTACCCCATGCTGATGCTCAAACACAACATAAGCGGGGAGACGGTTGACTGCGGCTGCTGCGGCGGCGTGGACATCCCTGAGCTCGGATACCATGTCTGCAGGAGGTGGCGTGGGATTGTGCCGCGGGCCATAGAGATGCCGCTGAACAAACGGCTTGCCTACAAAAGGCTCTACAGCGAGACAGGCAACCCTGTCTTCAAGGCAAGGTCAGACGCCCTCAAATGGATACTCGTCACATCCTTCGGATACCTGGGCTATAGGAAGGCTAGGTTCGGAAGCCGGAAGGCACACATGGCTGTGTGCGCCCTAGCTAGGGATGTTTTGCTGAAGAGCGTCAAGGCTGCGGAGGAGCTGGGCTTCAGAGTCCTGCACGGCATAGTGGACTGTCTCTGGGTCTGGCGGCAGGGGGCCTCGGAGGAGGACTACAGGTCTCTCGGCGTGGAGCTGGAGAAAAGGGTCGGGCTTCCCATAGGCTACGAAGGGACCTATAGATGGATAGCTTTCCTACCATCTAAGACACATCCAGGCAGGCCTGTCAACAACCGCTACTTCGGGGTCTTCACGGACGGCCGCCTCAAGTTCCGGGGCATAGAGCTGAGGAGGAGGGATACGCCGCCGCTTGTCAAGCAGATGCAGGCCGAGATGTTGGAGAAGCTGGCTCGGGCCAGAAACCCCGTCGATGCCGGACAGAAGGCCGTCGAATGCTTGGAGGTCTTCCGCCGATACCTCCGCATGGTTTACACAGCCTCCGTGGGCCTTGAGGAGCTGACTGTTGTGAGGACACTAGGCTCATACCCCAACGCCTACATGAGGCCCCCCAAACATGTCCTCGCAGCCAAGATGATGCTGGAGGCGGGGGCGGAGCTTCACCCGGGCCAGGCCGTACAGTACGTCGTTAAACGCTGGGGCGCCGTCCCGAAACAACTCCTCGTGGACAACGGATACTCGGAAACCTACTACGGGGAATACCTCCGCCGCGCCGCTGAAACAATATGCACGCCATTTGGCGTTGCAGTAGTAAAATAATATATGCGCCAGTAATTCCTGGGGTGTAATGAGGGTCAACAATATTGAGTTAGAGCAGGTGTCGAGGGCTGTTGAGGAGTTCAGGGCTGAGCCGGAAAAGGCAGTAAAGACTATCGCGGTGGAGGGGGTTTGGCAGCTGGACGACCCCTCAGTACAGTTTGTCGCTACGGCTAGGGCGGAGAGCGGGGTCTTCAGGCTTGAGGTCGACTCGCCACGTTTTCTCGGCGGTAGCGGGAGCCGTCCAGGCCCCATGCACTACTGCCTAACCGGTTTGTCTTCATGTTTTATGGCCACCTTGGTTGGTGTGGCTTCAGAGAGGGGGATAGCGTTGAAGAAAGCGGTAGTCAAGGCCAGCTGTGTAGTAGATTTCAGTAAACCACTCGGCGTAAGAGACGTTAACCCGGTCAGGGCGATACGCTTCGAGCTTTCCCTCGAGTCTGATGAATCACGTGAGAGACTTGAGGAGGTGGTGAGAGAAGCTGAGGAGCGATGCCCAGCTATATACAGCCTGAAAAACCCGTTAACACCGGAGATAGTCCTAGTATAACACTACTCGGTCTCGGTTGTAGCACTTATAGACATAAAGTCCTCGGGCTTGATGACGGCGTCATAGTCGGGTGTAAGCTGCCCCCTCTCCTCCAGGACACGCCTCGTAAGGTACCAGAAGGCGTAGGGTAGAGATGTCCTGCTCCTGTTGTTCATCGGAATCACTAGGTCGACGTTGGCGTAGGTGTTGTCGCTGCTGCACATGGCTATAACGGGAACCCTCGCGACACGGGCCTCCTCTAGCGCCTGCACATCATACCTAGGGTCTGAAACAATAACTAGGGATGGCTCAAAATAGTTTTTCAAGGTCCTGTTGGTGAACATGCCGGCCCTCATCTTACCGGCTATGGCTACACCCCCGGTCAGCTCGGCAAACTTCTCAACAGCCTTCATGCCGAAGACATGCGTCGAGACGGCGACGATTGATTCAGGGGGGTAGTATGTAATCATTCTGGCGGCCAGGTTAAGCCTTTCAAGTATCTTTTTTACGTCAAAGAGGTATACTCCGTCGTAGCGCATCTTGAATATGAAAGGCTCCATGTGTTTCACTTTTATCCTAGACCCTACGTGGACGTTGTAGCGGACCAGCTGCTCAAGCAAAGCGGCTTCCTGCTCAGCTGAAAGCGTCAAGCATAACCCACCTCCGCCAGCAATAGGCTCTCACCGTGCTGGCCGTAAATCCTGATAAGCTCATTCGCCTTCGCCACCCTCTCACCGCCTAGAACACCTGCCTTAATAAAGGTGGCGCCGAGCCCTACCGCCAGATGGGCTAGGAAGCCGTCGCACGTCTCCCCCGACCTGTGGGAGACAACTCTGACGATGCTGTTACGCTCAGCCTCGACCGCGGCGGCAATCGTGTCTGATATGGTTCCAACCTGGTTGGGTTTCAGTATCACCGCCCTTACAGACCCTTTACGGGCCGCCTCCCCAATCAGCCTAGCCCTTGTAACCACCAGGTCGTCGCCGCAGACCAGCAGCCTAGGAAACATCTTGCAAAGCCTTCTATGGCTCTCGAAATCCTCCTCATGGAACGGATCCTCAACGTAGGCTAGGCCGAACCTCTCAACAAGCCCGGCGATGTATTCGAGCTGCTCCTCAGCCGTTTTCTCAACCCCTCTATTCCTGTAAACATACCTATCCCGCTCCGTGTTGTACATGTTGGAGGCAGCGACGTCAAGGCCTAGGCCTTGGTTCAACCCCTCCACCGCCTCTTTCACAGCCTCGAGGGCCTTCTCATCGTCCAACGGGGGTGCGTAGGCTCCTTCATCCCCGCGGCCGCCCCCAAACCCGCCCACCTTTCTGAGCAATATCCTGCCAAGCCTCCTATGTGCCTCCACATTACACTTGACGGCTTCGACGACGTTCGCAACATGTTGCGGGAATACAAGGAACTCCTGTATGTCGGGCGCCCCCTCACCCGCATGGGCGCCTCCGCCTAAAACATTTCCAAGCGGCAGGGGGTAGCATGGTTTAAGGCCCGAAAGCCTGGCGATATAGGCCCACGGCGGAATGTTTTGAGCCCTTGCCGCAAGCACGGCCGATGCCGCTGAAACCGCGTATGCGAGGTTTCCGCCAATCCTGGAGAAATTCTCCGTCCCATCCACTTTCTTCAAAAGCTCGTCCACTCCTCTCTGGTCTGAGGCGTCGAAGCCCAGCAGTCTTTGCTTTAAAACAGTGTTGAAGGCCTGGACGGCCTTTCTTGCGTCGTTTTCGGGAAAAGGCATGACCTCCTTGGCTCCGCGGCTTTTCCCCGAAGGGGCTCCAACTCTGGCGGAAATATTTCCCGACACCAGCTCGACTTCAACGGTCTCGGAGCCCCGGCTGTCAAAAATAACCATGGCCGATGCATCGGTTATCTTACTCAGCGGATTTCACACCCCCCTGATACTTGGCGTAGAAATCGACAACTTCCGACATCACATCCACCGCGGAGATGAACATTCTCCTGCAGCAGTATCTCTTGAAACCGAGGTCGTCAAGCACCTTGCCCGGGTGCTCGCCCCCAGCCACCCTCCTCTTGTATTCATCCCACTTATGTGCTATAACGCGGCCGCAGCTGAAACATCGTATGGGGAACATCAAGGCACAGTCACCTGTAGCTTTTCTGCTTAAACCTCCTCGCACTTCTGCGGTTAGGTTTTTTCGGCTCAGCCTGCCTGGGGTCGTCTACAAGCAGGTTCCTGTCGTATGCGGCTATCACGCTCCGCCCCTCAGGAGTGAGCGCCGCCGCCGCCTTGGAGATAGCTATGGCCACGGCGTCGGCCGAGGAGGAGAAACCACCCCCACTCACTGTAACGTAAAAGTCGTGGCTCCTCCAGAAGTCCGGCAATAGTTTCAACGGGATAAGGACCTTGCTTCTGAAAAACTCGTTGAAGAGATTTAGCGGCGTCTTGTTTACAACAATGTTTCCGCTGCCTTGGCTGACGAATAGACGTGCTACAGAGGTTTTACGTCGCCCCACAAAGTGTAGAACTTTTTTCAAGACCTACCGCCCCTCAACAGCTTTGAGAGTTCTTCAAGAGTTATGTAGCGTATAATCTTGCCCGACCTGTTCACGGGTTTGAGGAGTTTGGCGTCCTCAAACTCTATCAGCTCGCCTGAAAACTTGGCCTCGCCACGTCTGACCTCCAGCCTTTTTGCAGCCGCCCTCCCCTTTGGCTTCTTACGCGGAAGCATCCTCAGAATGGCATACCTTAGAATCGAGTGGGGGAGCGTCGGATACCACACGGAAATAACCTTATGTGACTTGAACTGTTTCCTACCCCTAAGCATCGTGTAGTGTTCGAGGAGAGAGCTCTTTGTCCCCGTTATCAAGGCCTTTTCTGCGTTGTATATCTTGACCTTATGTCCCTGCAGCAGAAGTTTAGCCACCCTTGACGCCAGCCTACCCAGCCTGTATCCCTCAGCGTTGACCACGTATGTCTTCTCAGCCAATAATCTTCACCCCCGAACCATCCTTGAATTCATTTAAAAAGTCTTCAGCCAGCAGGGCACGTCCCCCTGCGGCCGCGATTTTCTGAATGGCTGTTTTTGAGAAGCTGAAGGCGCCGACCGTAAGTTTTTTGCTGAGAAAGCCGTGTCCGAGGACTTTGCCTGGGACGAAGACGACCTCTCCGTCGGAGGTGTGTCGCTGTATGCGTGAGAGGTTTACCTCCCTCATCGACCTTCTGCTTCTTCTAAGCTCTCTGGCTAGCCGTTCGCTGAACCCGGACTTGGATTTCTCCAACATAAGCTCAAGAGTTCTTCTTCTCAACATTACTTATCAGCTCCCTGAAAACATTCTCCAGCTCACCAATTTTTCGAACCACAATTTTAACGGATTCCGCGACAATCCTGTCCGGAGGCAGGAATCCGAAGCTCTCAACGTAGAGGTATTTCCTACCGTCTTCCTCGTACAGGGTCGCTATACCGGACTGCCATTTGCTGTGTTTCCTGCCCCTGCCGAGCCTGACGTATAACTCGAGCTCAACCCTCTGCCCCGGAGCCAAGACTGTGACAGGGATGTCTCCGCTGAAAGGCCTGACATTCCCTGAAGGCGTCTCAGCCTGTATGTCCCTCGAGTAGACCGTAACAATTTTATCAACGGCCTCCGCGTGGAGTACAAACCTTACTACGCATTTTTCGCAGCCCAGCCTGCTCTGGCAGCTGCATTCCTCCGGGAGGTTGTAGTTGTCAAGGTCTGTTATAAAAGGTATTAGGGAAATCCTGTGGGACAGGACCTCGTTGGTGAGAGGGGAGGTGTTCTCAATAACTAATACCTCCTCCACGGCCATGGTTGGCACCTCCTGAATAACCATCCGCCTCATGGCGTTGGCTAAATAGTGTGGGATGTCTGAGACATCGACGGTCACCGATTCCTCTGTTCTGGAGACTATGTTCAAAGCCGTTCGACCTAATCCTAGAGAGTGTGAAAACCCTATTTATTTAAGTATGTTTCCGCCATTGTTACAGCCATCTCTCAGCGGCGTATGCGTGTGCAGTCAGGCCCTCCGACCTCGCCAGGACTCCGGCATACCGCCCAAGCCTTCTGGCAGCCCCCTTCGAAACCCTTACCTCAGTTACTATTTTGACGAAGTCCAGCACGCTGAGGCCGCCTCTGATGGTTGCCTGGCCCGAGGTGGGAAGTATGTGGTTGACGCCGACGACGTAGTCGCAGAGGACGGGGGATGTGTGTCTCCCCGACGAAATAAGCCCGGCGCTGGTTATTTTAGGCGATATTTTGTCATGGCGTGATGCAAGGAGCAGATGCTCGGGCGCCAGAGCCTGCATCAGCTCGATGGCGGTGGTATGCGTGTCGCAGACGGCTACAAATCCATTCCTCTCGAGAGACTGCCTCACCACATCACCCCTCTCAAGCCTTGGAACAATTATGTCAACATATTTCATAACCTCGTTGGCCAGGGTTTCGGATGTGGTCACAAGCCCTACAAACGTATCAGGGCTGTGCTCGCTTTGGGCGCACAGCTCAAAGGCTATGTTCTCAGCGTCGTTTATGTCTTCACCGTAGACAACCAGCTCCGTGGCCCCCGCCAACATATCTATTGCAACATCGGAACTGACATATTTCTTGGCGGCCGTTACGTAGGGGCCTCCCGGTCCGACGATTTTGGCAACCTTCTTGACGGACTCGGTTCCGTATGCCATCGCAGCGATAGCGTGAGGCCCGCCCATCGCGTAGACCTCGTCGGCCCCGGCCAAGTAGAGAGCTGCCTTGACCACGTCAGGAACCTCGCCTGTTCTGGACGGGGGGGTGCAGACAGCTACGTAGGGTACGCCGCACACCTTGGCCGGAACCACAGCCATCAGTACCGTGCTAGGATAGCTGGCCCCTCCTCCGGGCACATAGCATCCCACAGAGGGTATGGGTGTGGGCCGTTGCAGTATTCTAACCCCCTCAGCGAGGCTTCGTGAGACGCGCAGACGGCGTAGCTGGTGTTGGCAGAATTTTTTAATGTTTTCCGCCGCGGTATTCAAGGCCTTGCGGAGTCTCTCATCTGTTTTGCTGTAGGCCTCCGCCAGCTCTGAACGCCCTAAACGCAGCCTCTCAAACGAAGCGGCGTCGAAGTCAAACTTTCGGACATAATCTATCAAGGCCCTATCACCCCTCGACCTAACATCGTCGACGATTGTTTTGACGAGAGGAAGGTAACTGTCCAAACTAAGCCTTCCGGAAACAATCTTAACTAACACTTGTTTGAGATTGCTTCTATCAACTTTGTAAAACTTCACATCAAAGGGAGTTTTCTCGAGGGATTTTAATTTGTTTTGACCAAGTCGTAGACCTTGATTACTGATTTTGGGGAATGTTCCTTAACCACCCGCGTGTAAACTATCTCAAGGCCACTTACCGCGGCTAAAGCCGCCTCCACATCCTTTCCATTGTCCCTTTGCTCGAGTGTGTAGAGATGTATTTTCCCGCCTTTTTCCAAGGCTGAGGCGGCTGTCGGGAGATGGTGCAGCGAGAGATGTGGAAGGTTCATCACAACTCTGTTGAACTTTACGGGCAGGGTGGGCACTATCTCGGCTGCGTCGCCGTGGAATGGTTTCACACGGCCTGAAAGCTTGTTGAGCTCTATGTTGATGCATAGGTACCTGAATGCCTCCGGGTTCTTCTCCACGGCGTAGACGGTTACCTCGGGGTGTTTGCGGGCCATTATTATCGAAAATGGGCCGACGCCCGCGAACATGTCAAGCACCCTCTCACTACCCCTGAGCTGTGAGGCAACCCTAAGCCTCTCGCTTGAAAGCCTCGGGCTGAAGAAGACCTTGGTTGGGTCCAGCATGAACAAGCATCCCGACTCCCTGTATAGACTCTCCGTCGAATGCTCGCCCAAAACAACCACGTATTTCGCAACCCTCTCATCACCCGCCACCTCACCCCTCTTCAGTAAAACCGTCCTCACCGCGTGATGTCTCTCCATGATTTCTGCCGCCGCTTCAGCGGCCTTCTCAACCGGCATGTTCAAGTCGTTTATAACCGCGACCGACCCCAAGACGTCGTATGAAAACCGTGACACAGGTTTCTTTCTCTGGGGGGCGGGAGGCAGGTCGGCCTCCACAACCTCATAATCAAGGTCCTGTTTTCCGAGAACCGGTATCAAAACATAGTCCCCGTCCCTGACAACCTTCCTCGAGTAATCGTAGAGACCCAGCTTGATAATTTGGCGGCGTACCTCTTCAGCCCTCTCTCTGTAGACCTTGACCGCAGGCCTCATATCTGGAAGGGGAAGAATTTGACGTAGACTATCCTGCCATATACGTATCTGGCGTCTGATACTGAGTAGGTGTATTCGATGACGCCTCCCGCGGATGTGGGCCTGTAGCCGGCGAATGGTGTAGTCGGTTTCCTATCCAGCTCGACGTAGTAGAGGATGGGGAGTGCCGCTGAGTCGTAGTATTCGAAGACGGGGTAGAAGACCCCGGCTAAGTATCGGCCCTTGTTGGCGAAACACCATATGGGCGGGCTGCTGGCCTCGTCTGTCAGGGCTGAGACCAGCCGCATAAGTGATTCCATGTTTTTGAGGGGGACGGAGACAAGGCCCCTAATCCTCCTTAACGGCAGGGACAACGCCTTCCCTATAAAATCAGGGGCCGGGTGCGCCTCAACCACCGGGAAGGAGATGAACCTACCCGTCTCCGGCGAGTTGGAGAACCATGTCTCCTCATGCTCCAGCGGTGTGTAAACCAGATAAGCCTTCGGCGGCTCTTTAAGCGCGGTGTATAGGAGTAGGGGGATGCTGTATCTGCCGAAGGGGATGGAGAAGATATGCGATATGAGGTATTTGTCTCCGTTTGGGTAGGCCATTAGAGGCGCTATGTAGTCTGCCCGTGTTGAAACAAGCCTAGCCAAACTCGCCAGGTCCTCGACCTCTACGGGGACCGGGCTCCTCTTCGAAGCAGTCTTCATTACCTGTTTCTACGCCATGTCCAACTTCCTCCAGCCTGCATAAAAACCTACCACGTAACATGCTAATATCCATCCTGATGTTGTTTACCTCATGCGTCGCGTTGGTTTCATAGGGTTGGGGTTGATGGGCAAACCCATGGCGAAAAACCTTCTTGCCAAAAACTTCCGCGTCGCAGTCTACAACCGCAGCAGAGCACCCGTCGACGAGCTTGCCTCCATGGGCGCAGTTCCATGCTCCTCCCCCGCCGATGTCGCAAGGCTTTCCGAGGTGGTCATAACCATGCTCCCAGACGAGGCCGCTGTAGAACAGGTGTTGACGGGTCCTTCAGGGGTTTTGGAGGGCCTGCAGCCTGGCATGGTGTATGTGGATATGTCGACTGTTTCGCCCTTCTTTTCACGGCGGATGGCTGAGATGGTGGCGTCCCGTGGCGGTGAGATGCTTGACGCACCTGTTTCAGGCAGCACTTTTGCGGCGGAGCAGGGCGCTCTGACGATAATGGTGGGCGGTCCTCGGAAGGCCTTCGAGAGGGTTTTGGATGTTTTTCAGGCGATGGGTAAGAACATTTTCTACATGGGGGAGAATGGGGCGGGGAGCTTTACAAAGCTGTGCAACCAGGTGGCGGTGGTCCACAACCTCCAAGGCGTTTGTGAGATGCTGTTACTGGCCTCGAGGGCTGGGCTTGACCCGGGAAAGGTTATAGAGGTTGTCTCAACAGGTGCCGGTGGGTCTTGGCAGCTGGCAAACCTTGGTCCACGGATTGTGTCCGGAGACTTTAGGCCAGGCTTCAAGGTAGCGCACATGCGTAAAGACCTGCGGATAGTGAAGGAGGCCGCTGAAAGGCTGGGAATACCCCTGCCGGGGACATCCCTTGCATCAGAGCTGTTCAAGGCACTCGACATGCTGGGACATGGCTCGGAGGGAACGCAGGCCCTCTACAAAATCTATCAGCTTCTCTCGGAAAAATCGGTCTGAGCCTTAGGGTATGAGCCCAGCACCTTGATAAACACCGCGTTTCCGGCGAGCTCCCTCAACGCATCCTTAACATGCTGTTCCTCCTGATGGCCCTCGAAGTCTACGAAGAAATAGTATTCCCAAGGCCTCTGACGGGTGGGCCTCGACTCTATTTTGGTTAGGTTGATGTTGTGTCTGGCGAAGGCGCCGAGGGCGTTGTAGAGGGAGCCGGGGCGGTGTGCGGTTGAGAAGATTATGGAGGTCTTGCTTTCCTGTCCACGCTCGGCTGCATGCATCGATATTACGAGAAACCTGGTGTAGTTGTGGCCATAGTCCTCGATCCCCCTAGCCAGCACAGCCATACCGTAGAGCGTGGCGGCCCTCTCGCTTGCCACCGCGGCAGCATTCCTCAAACCATTCTCCTTAATCATTTTGACGCTCCCGGCCGTATCGTAGGTGACCGCCGTCTCAACCCCGAGCGAGGACAGGAACCCCCTGCACTGGGCCAGGGCCTGGGGGTGTGAGTAGACGACCTTTACGTCGTTTATCGATGTCTCAGGCAGTGCGATAAGACAGTGTCTGATTTTCAGGATTATCTCACCGACAACCCGGACGCTTGAGCTTAGGAACATGTCGTAGGTTTCATAGACGCTGCCCTCGATGCTGTTTTCGACCGGGACCACGCCGTAGTCTATTACCCCTGCCTCCGTGTTCTTGAAAACTTCCCTGATAGTTTTGCATGGGAAAACCTCCACATCCTCGCCAAAATACAACCTAACAGCCTCCTCGCTATAGGCCCCCCTCTCCCCTTGGAAGCCAACCCTCACACCACGTTGAAACAGAAAACGGTATAAAAAGGTAATATCGCTAAGGCCTTAAATTACCCGGAGACAGCTACGTATGTAAATGGGTACGGGGGTTTCGCGTGCAGACCAGTCCTCTGAGCGGAATTCCGATAAGGGTGTGGTGGACCTTAAGGGATGTTTGGAGCTTCAGGTGGGTAGAGCTGGGGAGGTTAGGACAGAGTATGGAGGGTTTGAGATCGAGGTCGGCGAGCCAGCATACTTTCCGTGGTATGACTGCTTCGCAACACTTCTGAAATATGGGTATGAGGTCTGGGTAACGATGAAAAAGGACAAGATGGTTATTATCGCTAAGCCTGTTGGAGACTAGGTCATATAGGGGATCTGCAGGAAGAGGAGCAGTAGGGCCAACGATACCGTGGGGAGCGTTATCGCCGCACCTACACCAATCCACTGCCTCAGCGTGAGATGGATGCGTTCACGCTTCTCCAGCATTCCCACAGCCACTATGTTTGCCGTGCTGCCGATAATGGTTAGGTTGCCCCAGAAGGTTCCGGCGAACAGCATCGCCCACCATAGGGGGAAAACGTTTAAACCACCTTCGCCAAGGGCCTTAATTATAGGTATCCACGTCGCGACAGCTAGGACGTTGTCCATTAAGGCGGACATCAAACCGCCCAACGTCATGACGAGAACCATAAGGAGCGGGAGAGAGTCGCCTCCGACACCCCGGATTATGTCTGCGAAAACATTTGTGGCCCCGGTGTGGCTTAATGTGCCGACGCTTGCGAAGAAAATCATGAAGAACAAAAGTGTCCACCAATCTATCCGCCTCTCAACAATCTCCCTAGCCCTCTCCCTTTCAAACAATAGCACCACCCCCGAAAACAGCATCGGGACACCTAACAGCATAGCGTTCTTCCCCAGTCCGAGAAGTTGCTCCAAAGGTGTGTGAAGCACCAATCCCGCTATGGTTAGAATGAAGATAGTTGCGGGCAGTCTTATGTTTGGGCGCTCACCTCCATTGGCTTTTTTTACAGCCTTTTCCGTTATAGGTGTGGCCGACATGGCCTGTGCGAGGGATTTGATGTCAGACCTAAAAACAAACAGGCTCACCGCTATGCATAAAACTAGTGACAATATCGAGATCGGTGTAGCCCACCTGAGGAAATCCAGGAAACCAAGCCCTGCTTGGAACGCTATTATCACACCCACGGGGTTGCCGACAACAGTTGCGGAGCTACCTATGTTTGTTGTAAAGATGGAGAGAATCACGAACCGTATTGGGTTCAGGCCGTAGCGGGATGTTATATCCAGTATTATCGCTATCATTATCAGGATTGAGGTTACCTCGTCAACCAAGGCCGCAAGAAGCGCCGACATGCCCATGATAAACACGACAACCGCTGTGGGCCTGTTACCGATTCTTCCGAGAATTTTATCGATGACGACCTCAAAGAAACGGGCGTCTTCGAGATATCCGACTACAACCATCATCGAAGCCAAGAAGAGTATCGTATCTAGATGTGCAAACTTGATTAACAGCTCTATTTCTAGGAGGTCGGAGCCCAGCATAAAAGCTAGGGCGAAGAAGGCGAAGACCAGCCTGAAACGCCAAAACATCAGTGTAGCCCCAATCATGCCCCCGAGAACCATTAAAGACGCCGACTGTCTAAAATCGAGTCCCAACAGGTACGCAATTAAGGCTAAAGCGACAAGTATGCCAGCGTATTTCGCGGCCTTATTGACCACAGCAAAACACCGTGCAAAATAGTTGGCCGCTTAAGGTATTTTACCTTATCCATTAATCAAGTGGTCTGCGAAGACCTAATCGTCTCCAGAATACTTATCGCCATCCATAGCTGTGTGCGGGTGAAGCTCGGCATATTCGGGTCGTTGATAATTTCCTCAATCAGCTCTAAGGAGTTGGCCGCTCTGACCGCGGGGGCGTATTTCTCGTTAAACAACTCATCGAACGCTTGCTTGGCTATCCGTCTTATGTTCCGCGGGGTCTCTGTGTCGTTGATAATCGTCTCCAGTATCTGGACGACCTGTTGACGCTTGCCCTGCCAATCCTGAGCCGGCGCCGCCAAGTCCGAAGCACCCCCGCAAACCTGCTAACTATCAATTACAGAGGGTATTTAAATATGTGGAAGAGTCAAACTTTCCATACCTGAAGCTCCATTATGCAGCGGGATTGGAGCAACCCTTAGAGAGATGTCGCAGAGGAGGCATTATGCTCGCGTCTTCTTTTCGACGCCCGCGCAGTGTACGACGCCCCTAACCCTCCTTATGTGGCTTACACACACAAAACACGTTAAGAAGGCTACCTCCGTTCCAGCCAGCGGGCACTCAACATACTCTTTCTTCATCCTCGCCAGCATCTTTCCCTTGACAACCTGTTTAACCACCTCGAGAGCCTCAGGCTCCGCCTTTAACGGCTTCTCCCCAACCTTGACCTCCACCAGATACTTCGCATCCAAACCGAAACAAGCCCCCCTCCCTGAAATTTACCTATTTCCCCAAACATGGGCCATCCGGCAGCGAGGGCTAACTATATTAAAAAGCCATCCCCAACTACATTCATGGCAGGCCGTCGCCGCAGCATCCTAAAGACGGTGTTTGGCACATCCCTTCTGGTGGCGTTAGCACCATTCCTTTCATGGGGCGGTTTCCTATTCAGACGGGAACAGACCTCGGGCGGGATCAGGCAGAGGCTGATCAACCTCAATGACTTCCCGCCCAACAGCAAGCTGACATTTCCGTTTCCCGCCACAGGCGACCCGATGGTTGACTCCGACCCCTTCCGGCAATGTATTCTGGTCCACCTCCCCAACGGCCAACTCAAGGCCTACAGCAAGGTCTGCGTACACCTATGGTGCCTATACGACTACATAACGACAAAGGGAGAGTTTCAGTGTCCCTGCCACGGCAGCGTGTACAACGCCGACACCGGTGTTGCGGTGAAGGGGCCTGCAGCATTTCAACCCTACCCCACCAACACCCTGCCTGAGGTGTCCATCGAGGTTGACAGGGATGGTACAGTCTACGCTACAGGTTTGAAGGGCAGGGTTGGATATGGCAGAGAGTACCGGTCCGAGATGGTCTGGTTGCAGCAGTTGACCAGCACCTCACCCAGCACACCTGTCACAGCCTACGTCCCGTTCAGAGAGCCTCTTAAACCCGATGAGCTGCAGGAGATTGTTCAGAAAAACGATGTACAGCTGTCCAAGTGGTATGGATTCATAGATTCAACCCAGGGTGGTAGGGAATGGGTTGACGGAACATCTGCCGACCTCTCAAGGCCAACCGGTATATATTCGTCAGAGCTTACCGCAACACCCGACAGATTGCTGAAACTTTTAGATGACAGGCGGATAATAATGCTGATGCCCCGGAAATAGCTGAAAAACTCGCCGCGACCCCGTTTTAATATAAATACAACCCATTTAAACATAGTAGTCAGTAAATGGTTGTGAAAGTTTATCTACCCACACCTCTCCGTCAGTACGCCGACGGCCGTGAGGTAGTTGAGCTGGAGGGCAGTACGGTTGGCGAGGTCTTAAAAAAGCTTGTCGAGCGGTTCACAGTCCTCCAGAAACACCTTTTCACAGAATCCGGCACGGTCAGGAGCTTCGTCAATGTTTTTCTGAACGACGAGGACATACGTTATCTTAAAGGGTTGGAGACCGAGACAAAGGACGGGGACGTCCTCTACATCATACCGTCGATAGCGGGTGGGATAAGCATGGCGGAGACGGTGACTGTCTCGCGGAAACTCGGCAGGACTGTCAAGGAACATGGCCGCATAACCATCCCGACGAAGCTTCTGAAGAAGGCTAGAAAACGTGAGGCGGCGATGATAATCGACGACGTCAAATACGTCTTCGAGCCGGACAAGTATGGGCGGATATACCTGCCTCCAACCCTTAGGGAGAAGCTGGAAAACATGACCTCCTACGAGATAAGCCTTGTTAACAACGAGCTTTACCTGAAGTTTAGAAGGTTTTAGAGGCATGTCCCCCATGAAGTACGTTATCACAATCGAAGTTGATGACGTAGAGGTCTCATGTGAAGGGGGGTCTAAGGAGGAGGTCCTAAGCCACTTGGACGAGCTCATCGAGCTCTCAAGGACTGTGGCCGCGAGGTTTAAGGAAAAGCCGGCGAAGTCGAAACGGCGGGGCAAATCCGAGGCCGTGGAGGTACTAAAGCTCATTGAGGAAAGGCTGCTTCACACCGATTTCTTCAACCAGCCCAGGTCAACCGGTGAAGTCCGGCAAAAGCTGTACGACATCGTGAAAATAAAGTTCCAGAGCAGAAAGGTCAGCCAAGCTCTGGGAATACTGTACGATAAAAACATCTTGTCAAGGATTGGATTGAGGGGAGAATACAAATACTTCATCAAACAATAGCTATGTGATGGCCGCATCCCTGCTCCAGACGGCGAAAAACTATTTTCTATTGACTAAGCCAAACGTCTGGTGGCTGCTTGCCTTTACCGGTGTGGCCGGCATAGTTGCGGCGTCCAACGGCGTTCCACCTGTGGATGTTTTCGCTATGGCGATGGTCTCGATAATCGCCGGCGTGGCGGGGACGGAGGCCGTTTCAAACTATATTGAAAGGGACTTGGATGCGGCTATGAAGAGAACGTCTAAACGCGTCATCCCAAGGGGATTGATAAAACCTGTTTGGAAAGCCTTGGTGTTCGGCTTAACCCTTGTGGCACTATCTCTCACAGTTGCGGCCTTGATCAACCCCTTGACATTTCTCTTCATGGCGACGGGGATGGTTGACTATCTTGTTGTCTACGTGTTGTGGAGTAAGAGAAGAACACCGCTAAACATTATTTTGGGCAGCTATGCGGGTGGTGCACCCCTCATGGCTGGCTACACGGCCGTAAGCTACTGGCCGACGGCCGAGGCATGGATTATGGCGGCTTTGATCGTACTCTGGATTCCGCCGCACATCTGGAGCCTTGCACTCATCTACAGGGAGGATTACAGGAACGCCCATGTCCCGATGCTTCCTGTGGTTACCTCCGAGGCGACGGCGATAAGATGCATAGCCTCCACAACAATCCTCTCCGTTTTGTTCAGCTTCCTACTCTACTTTCTCCACCCAGACAAATACGGCCCCATCTACCTTCTGGCGGCGGGGCTGAGCGGCGCCGCGATAAGCATAACCGCGTTCGCCTTGATGATAACACCAAATAAGTCGACGGCCTACAGGCTCTTCAAGCTAACAAGCCCCCAGCTCTTCATAATCATGCTCGCCGTAATTATCGACAACATAATCTAGGCTTGCAAGAGCTACGTGGTGGATTTCCCGCGTCTAAATGCTTTGAGGGCTGCGCAGAGGGGGATAGCAACCATACTACCGACAACCCACGGTAAGGCGTATCTTGAAAGAAAAACAACTGTTAGGGCAATGGTGGTGGCTAAACCTTCTGGGACATAAAGTAGTAGGTTAATGAAGACATCGTCCATCCGCATATCGGCCAGTTTTGAAAATGTGGAGTAGAATAGTAGCTGAGCTGCGAAAACGGCTGCTAGTCGCGTAAAGCCGGAGTTCCAGAGGCTTAGGAAAGATGGCGCCACCATGATGAGGAAGATTGTTAATCGATGTACGTAGGGCATGTTTGCAAAGACCTCAGCTAATGTAAACGTTTCAGGAGGCTTGGCCGTCAATAAAATCTCTAGCCAAGCTGACGGCGCCGCTCTGCTGCAACACGACGACGAAGGGCAGCAGCTCAGCTATCAAAGGATGCGGGTTCAGTGGAAACAGGTTTGACTCCTCCACCAATTTATGGAGCTCATCCACCGGTTTTCACCTGCGGCCCAGACGACAATGTGTAAACTCCTAAATCACGGTTTTCCGTATCCGCCTCCCCCCGCAGTCCTGATCACAAGTCTGTCGCCTGGCTCGAGGACCGCGACATCCTTAGACCGGAGCCTGACCACCTCTCCGCCGGCTTTCTGTATGAAGTATTCGCTGGGGGCGCCTTCGCCCCCGCCCTGCAGGCCCCACGGCCTGTGCCGGGACCTGTCGCCCATTACGGCCACCTTGACCGTGGCGAGGGCTGTGAAGCTTCTCTCAATCCCCATGCCTCCCCTCCACCTGCCGCTCCCGCCGCTGCCGTCCCTGAACCGGTATGAGTTGAAGAGGATTGGGTAATAGTGCTCCATAACCTCTATCGGCGTGTTCAAGGTGTTTGTCATGTGGCAGTGTATTCCGTCGACGCCGTCCATGCCAGGCCTCGCACCCCCACCTCCCCCGATTGTTTCATAGAAGGCCCATGTCTTCCCGGTCTCGGGATGGATTCCTCCCATCATCAAGTTATTCATGCTCCCGTTACTTGCCGCAGGTATTCTGTCAGGCATCCCTTCCGCCAAAGCCTTGTACAGAACGTCCACAATCCTTTGGCTTGTTTCAAGGTTTCCGGCGGCCACTGGTGCGGGTTTTACGGGGTTGACCACAGTTCCCTGCGGAGCCCTTATCTTGATTGTGCGCGTAAACCCGTCGTTGAGGACGATGTCCTTGCCTAGGAGTGTTTTGAACGTGTATGTTGTGGCCGCTGTTGTTACGCCCAGCACGGCGTTTAACGGTCTGTCAACCTGACGGTCTGTCCCCTCAAAGTCGACGGTAAAACCCTCGGAGCCAACTTCAACAGAGGCCTTGATTGTTATGTCTCTTTCATCCAGCTCAAGGTAGTCCTCACCATCCCACCTTCCGTGGGGCAGCCGTGACAGCTCGGCCTTAACCAAAATGTTCGTCTTAGTGAGAAAATCCTCAACGGCTTCGTTGAAGGCTTTGAGCGTGACTTTGTCGAACAGCTCCAACAGCTTTCTCTCACCCATGAGGTTTGCGGCTATTTGGGCCCTTAAGTCGCCCAAGGTTACCTCGGGCATCCGTGTGTTTGACTTGATTATGGCGACCACGTCTTCCACCAGTTTGTTGTTCTGCATCAGCTTGACGGGTGGGATGATGAAGCCTTCATGCCACAGTGTCTCAGCGCGTATCGAGATGCTTGACGGGTCGATGCCGCCGACGTCGACTTGGTGTGCTTTGTTAGCTACGTAGGCCACCAGCCTCCCGCCGTGGAAGACGGGCCTGACGGTGGTTACGTCGTTGAGATGTGTCCCAGCTATATACGGGTCGTTTAAAACATACATGTCCCCTGGGCTGGGTTCGACGCCGTTCTCGCTCAGGTATTTCAGGGTGTTCCTCAGCCCCAGCGGGAGTGAGCCGATGTGGACCGGAATGTGTTCGGCCTGCCCTATCAGCCTCCCCTCTGCGTCGAGGATGGCGCAGCTGTGGTCCGCCCTCTCTCTTATGTTTGGTGAGAAGGCAGACCTCCTTAAGGCAACTCCCATTTCCTCGGAGATGTAGATAAGACTGTGTTTGACTATCTCCGACAGAGTCATCGCCGCACCACCATGCACCCCGTCCCGTCAACGGTCAACCTCCACTCGGGAGGAATAACTGTGGTTGAATCATATTCCTCGACGATTGCGGGGCCTTCAAGCTCAAAACCTGTCGGGAGCTCGTCTCTGAGGTAGACGGGTGTCTCCAGCCACTCGTCATCAAAGTAGGCTTTCCTCACCCTAATGCTGGGACTTCCCGCCTCGGGGGGCTTCGTGAAGGCCGCCTTCTCCCGTTGAACTGTCACAGTCACCCTCAGCGCCGTAACCTCAACCGCCTCACCGGCATGTCTGTACCCGTATGCTGCCTCATGCTTCTCCTCGAACATCGCTATGCACTTCCGGAGGTTGAGTGGGCGGTCGGCCTCCACCTCAATCTCATATCCCTGCCCATAATACCTAATGTCCATGCTCCGGCCCACATAGGATGTCCCCAGGTCTACCCCCCTCCCACTCAGCTGAGACAGCGCGTTTGACTCGAGGTCGCGGAACATCTCCTCAAAAACAGTTTCATCACCCTTCTCCAAGACCTTGACAACCCCTTTGACGTATGTATAGCGCATGTCTGTCATCAGTAGGCCGAGGGATGAGAATAAGCCGGGGTATGGGGGTATGACGACTGTGTTTACACCGGTCTGGGCGGCGAGCTCCACCGCATGCATGGGCCCAGCCCCACCGAAAGCGTATAAGACAAACTCAGAGGGGTCAAGCCCCCTCTCCAGGGTGACGATGTGTATGGCCCTCGCCATCTGGAGGTTGGCTAGGACGAGGGAGTCTCTGGAACACTCCACTGCGTTCATCCCAGCCCTCTCAGCAACCCTCTCAATCGCCGCGGCCGCCAAATTCCTGTCGAGTTTCATACGGCCGCCGAGGAGGTGTTCAAGCCTGTTCAGTACGAGGTTGGCGTCCGTTATTGTGGGCATGGTGCCGCCCTGCCCGTAGCAGACGGGGCCCGGGTCGGAGCCTGCGCTCAACGGGCCGACCTTTAGGGAGCCGGCTTCGTCGACATCTATAATGGTACCGCCCCCGGCGCTGACCTCGGCCAAGTCTACGGAGGGAAAGCGGACAGGGTAGCCGCTTCCCTTCACAACCCTGCCCATGTGGACGTAGCCGCCGACCTCCAGCTCCGGAACATACGCAGGCCTCCCGTCCACAACCACGCCCGCTTTCGCCGTCGTACCCCCCATGTCCAGGCTGATAACCTTCCTGTGTCCAAGCGACCTCGCCAGCTCTGCGGCCCCGATACCCCCCGCGGCTGGCCCCGACTCGATGCAGGCAACAGGCCTTGTTACGGCTTCCTCGATGTCGACAAGCCCTCCAGCCGAGCTCATTATCTGAACCGGCGCACCAACCCCTATATCCTTAAGCATATCCCTTATGGCCGTGATATACCGGGCGACGACGGGTGCGAGGACCGCGTTGACAACAGTCGTGCTTGTTCTCTCGTATTCACGGTGCTCGGGGTCAACTTCATGGGATGTGTGCAGCGATGCGTTGATGGAAGAGGCCAGAAACTCCTTGACGAGCTTCTCGTTGGCTGGGTTGATGTAGCTGTTGAGGAAGGAGATGGCCACGGACTCAACACCCTCCCTGCGCAAAGCATCAGCCAACTCGCTCAGCATCTCCTGGGAAGGCTCCTTAAGCACACGGCCTTTGCTGTCAACCCTCTCACCCACCTCGTACCGTATCTCACGCGGCACGAGCGGAGGAGGCCTGCTGTAAAAGATGTTGTAGAGCTCGGCCCTGTTCTGCCTGCCTATCTCGAGGACATCGCGGAACCCCAGAGTTGTCACGAGGGCTGTTTTAGGTGGTTTGAGGCCAAGCTGGCCGCGAAACAAGTTAGTTCCGATGGTGTTCACATGGATTGTAAGGGAGACCTCGCCCGGGCCTATTCCGTATTCCTCGAAGAGTCTCCTGAAGGCGTTGATGAACCCGAGCTCAGGCCTCTGCGGAGTGCTGCGCACCTTAACACGGTAGAGGGTCTTTGCCGAACGACTGTATGCGACGAGGTCTGTAAAGGTCCCGCCCACATCGACAGCAACAGTCAAATCCCGTGACATAGTCTCCGTTATTTTGCGAGCTTCTCATTATATATCTCTCTCATCCGGCTGGCGAAATCAAAAATGGTGTAGGGGATTAAAGCCGTATTCCGAACAGGGATTGTGCCAACACCCCAACCAAGAAAAAGCCGTAGAAGACTGTGCCCACGGCGAGGGCAACCGTCACAATCGGAGAAGGCCTAAGTACTTTAGGCAAAAACTTGTAGTTCACAATTATCTGCAGCGGGTGGGCAACTGTAAGCGCAAACAGCCCGAGGTTTGCACCTATAACTATCAGCTGAAACGGTTGAGCCCATCCCAAGGTGTAGGAGCCAACAACGATGATGACGGATACTGCGAACAGCACGTATAATACAAGGTAGTAAATTTTCCTAACATCGCCGCCGGCCCATTTCCGTACTTTCTCGCCCGAAAACCAGAAGTTGTCAACTATAACCCGGGTTGTAGCGTCCATGAGACCCCATTGAGTGTCGAACAAAATCCAGAATCCTCCTAGGAGGACGATAACCCATGCGGCAGCACCCAGTACGTTTGCAAGTGCTTGTGCCTGGGCTGCGGCTACTCCAAACCCTCTCAGCTGCGCGGCCTGTTCAGGTGTTAGGAGGGCATAGGCCATTACGCTCGTCATGATGAGTGTGATGAATGTTAGGAGCGAGAAGACTATCCAGCTGTCAACACGTAGGACATTCAGCCAACCTCTCCATCTCCTAATGTTTTCATCATCGATTTTGAAGGGTATTTCATCGGTTGCTAGGTTAACTTTCTTGCCGCCGATGATTGCAGGGATGTAGCCAATCTTGCTGGCCATACCCCATCCCTTGTCCCGCGCATAGCTTGAGAGCATAAGGTTGTACCCGAAGCCTGCAGGAATGTACGCTATGGCTGCCGAGATTGCCATCCAATCAATCTTTGAAGGTGGCGGGAATCCAGCCCTACTGGATAAGAAGCCTCCTATACCGCTTAAGACCGCTGCCCAGTCAGAGGGTTTGGCAGCAGCTAAAACACCCACCAAGACAGTCACGAAAAGCAGCACAACCAACGGCCAGCTTATCAGCTCAAGGGTTCTCTGAATCTTCCACCCGATGTGGAGTACCAACAGACCGACGACTAACGCTAGAAGACTCCAGAAGATCAGTAGGGGTGTATCCTGAGGTCCAGGTAGCCTTCCCAGCTGTAGGGCGGCGGCAGCTGTTGCTGACGCGGTTGCCCACGCGGGCCACATCACAGGGATAAACACCATGAGCGTCCATGCCCAAGCCCACACCAGAGGCCTTGGCGGAAGTTTCTGGATAAACTTGTGGACAGGCTGGCCGCAGTAAACGGGGTATTTCATGGACTCCACGGCCAAAACTGCCTGTAGGACGCATGAGAGTGCCGCTGCCCAGAGCAGAGCAGGCCCAAAGGCCGCTACAACCGCGGGGAAAAGAATCCATTCACCGGACCCTATGGCTAGAGAC
>Ga0072500_159387_pt1 | contig 22885 bp, 26 predicted proteins | sample GBScelen77Swater_FD_63803 | JGI IMG/M metagenome (GOLD analysis project Ga0072500, IMG submission 63803) | Hot spring microbial communities from Great Boiling Spring, Nevada - cellulolytic enrichment S 77C v2 (version 2) | ecosystem: Environmental > Aquatic > Thermal springs > Hot (42-90C) ...
AGCACAAAGGCCTCAGTTAAAAACACTGACCATTAAAAGTCCCAAGATCTCAAGAACTATAACTATTGGGGTTATCTCGGATCTTCATTGTGGCCCAGTGGTTAAGGGAGAAAGGCTCAAACGTCTGCTTCAACCCCTGATGGAAGTAAAACCCGATTTAATCCTTTCTCCCGGTGACCTTCTTGACACCGAATTTCAGGGTGACCTTTCTCCCCTTCGAGAACTTAAGGCTCCGCTTGGAAAATTCGCGGTTTTGGGAAATCACGAAGGATATATGGGGGCTGAAAAGGCTCAGAGGATCCTCGAACAGATGGGCTTTAAAGTGCTAAGAGGTGAAAAGGTAAAGGTGAGCCAAATAACCCTCATAGGGGTTGATGATCCTCATGTCCGTGGGAACTCGGTCGATGAGAAAGCGCTTCTTAAGGAAGAGGAGGGCTTTGTGATTTTATTAAAGCATAGACCTTCTCTTCCGAAGGAGGGGAAATTTGACCTTCAACTCTCGGGTCATACTCACGGGGGGCAGATTTTTCCTTTTAATTTGTTCGTAAGGCTTTTTTACCCAAAAACGGAAGGGCTTAAACCGCTCAAGGGAGGAGGGTTACTTTATGTGACACGAGGCACCGGTACTTGGGGACCTCCGGTGAGGTTTTTGGCTCCGCCTGAAGTTATCATAATCAAACTTGAAGAATCCGCTTGAAATTTATTTGCACCAATAGTATAAGCTTCGGGAACAGGGAGGGAATATGAGGGTACGTAAACAGATATTTAGGGCCTTAAAGAAAAAACCCATGACCTTTTGGGAACTTATAAACTTTCAGGATTCCCACATTGCGGAATTTACAAAAACGCTGAAAGAACTGATGGAAGAGGGACTCATCGAGTACAAGGATCATAAATTTTATCTTTCAAAAGACGTTACCTTAAGGGCAAAAGAGCCTGTTTTATGCCCCATTTGCGGGATAGGGGTAAAGTTGCAGGGTTTTTTTCTGGAGGTGTTTAAACAATTTGTGGAAGAGACCAAAGATAGACCCCTTCCCAAAAGCGATTACGATCAAGGTTTCGTTAGACCGGAGGATACTGTTTCTCGGGTGGCTTTCATGTACGAGAGGGGCGATTTAGAGGACCAGGAAATCTTCATTTTAGGCGATGATGACCTTTTGAGCGTGGCCATAGGGCTTACCGGGATGGCGAAAAGGGTAACGGTAGTGGAGATAGATGAAAGGATCGTGAACTTCATAAGGGGGTTCTGTGAAAGGAAAGGGATAAGTTGGATCGTGGTTCGTGAATACAATGCCCTAAAGGAATTACCGCCGGAGGAGAAGGGAAAGTATGACGTATTTATCACCGACCCTGTTGAGACCTCGAAGGGCTTAAAATTATTTGTTGGAAGGTGTATCGAAGCCTTAAAGGGAAAAGGCTCGGTGGGTTACATGGGGTTGACTCATAGGGAAGCTTCTTTGAACAAATGGTGGGAATTTGAGAGGTTTTTAATAGAGGCCGGTTTTGTAATAACGGATATCCTCCGGGATTTCTCCGTTTATCCCGAAAGGGAAAACATGTGGGAGGAGTTTTATAAGACTTACGAACTTATGAAGTGGTTGCCCTTAAGCATACCCGATACGGATTGGTATAAATCATCCTTTATAAGGTTTGAAGCCGTAACGGAGCCGAAACTTCCGGAATTTGATCCTCCTCGAAGCCCAAAGGAGCTCTATCTTGACGAGGAGGCTTGGGCTACGCCCAAAACCCCCCATACGATGGAGGAAAACCTATGAAAAGGTTTCTGGTATTTTTGTCGCTCTTGTTTCTTTTAGGAAGTTCCTGCACCTTAAGGGTTCATGAGGCCACGATAAGCTCACCACCACCACCTCCTCCTCGCGTAGGGCCACCCCCTTGGGCTCCCGCTCCGGGGTATAGGTATATCTATCGTTACCGTTATTATCCGTCTCTGGAGATTTACGTGGACCTCGATCGAAACCTCTATTTCTACTTCCATATGGATAAGTGGTATTGTAGTCCCACTCCACCTCCTCATATAAAGATCAAGGGCGAATATGTGATCCTTGAGATGGGAACGGATACCCCTTATCTGTACCATAAAGAGGTGATAAAGTATTATCCCCCTAAGAAGGGAAAGCATAAACCTTAGTAAGGGCTTTTCTTGGAGATCAGGCTTGTTGTAAGTGCTCTCAAAGAGGAGCAATATCCTAAGAGAGTACTTCCAGAAGTAGCCTTTGCCGGAAGGTCAAACGTGGGCAAATCCTCCCTTCTCAATACCCTGTGGGGAAGAAAAGGACTTGCTCGAGTAAGTTCCACCCCTGGTAAGACTAGGACCATCAATTTTTACGAAGTGGAAAACTCTTATTATTTCACCGATCTTCCTGGTTATGGCTATGCCAAAGTCCCGCTTACAATGCGAAAACAATGGGCTAAAGTGATTGAGGAGTATTTCCGCACCAGAGAAAACCTTCGGGCTGTGGTATTAATCATGGACTCAACCTTAGGTCCCACTGAACTTGACGTTCAGATGGTAAATTGGCTTAAGGCCCTTAGGCCTGACCTTCCCATCATCCCCGTTTTAACAAAAACCGACAAGGCGTCGCAGAAAGAAATCTCTTCCGCTTTAACTCGGTCTAAAGAACTCTCTTTTAAGATAGAACCCATTCTCTTCTCAGCTAAAACGGGTCAAGGAAAGGATAAGCTGTGGAAGGTTTTATTCCACCTTCTTCAAGAAAAAACGCCCCTCTGAAAAGATCAGGTAATTCCCGTCTCGGAAGCTCCCCACATTAAAATAGAACCGTCCCTCATCTTCTACAAAATCAGGCATATGGCTATGAGCCATAATCACCGCGTCAAAACCCTCTTTCAGTCTTTTAAGGGCATAGGTCCTCAAACGGTTTTGAAGGTCCTGTTGAGGGCCTTTTCCTTTTGACCGAGAAGCCCAAAAAAACCCTATGGGAATGACCACCCGAGGACCGAGTAATCTCAAAAAGGAACAGGTGAGGGGGTTTTTGAGAAAAAGAGAGGGTAAACAGTGAGGAAATCCGGAGTTCCTCTCACCATGGGCCAAAAGGACCCTTAACCCCTCAAGTTCCATGGCGTTTTCCCAGCGGTAATTCTCCACCTTTACCCCAAAAAGCTCCCCTTTGAGCCCGAAATCGTGATTACCTTCAAGGAATACGATGCGCGTCCTGTTTTTAGAAAGGCTTAAAAATACCTCTCTTAAGTCCTCATAAAGTAACTCGAGTTTTCTTTGATCCCGGAAGCCGAACCAGAAATCGAAAAAATCCCCTAAAATAACAAGCCCCGAAGGAGGCTTCTCCATAAGCCTCTTAAAGTTCTCCCAAGCCCCATCTTTCCGATAAGGGTTAAGGTGGGCATCCCCAAGGAAAAGCCACGTCACGATATCTTAAAACCCCGCCTCTTTAGATAATCGGAAAGGGCTTCCTGCCAAGGTCGCATCTTTATTCCGGCTTCTCTCTCCAATTTCTCTTTGGAGAGCACCGAAAAAATCGGCCTTCTTGCGGGACGGGTGAGGTCTGCCGAAAGAATAGGAACCAGTTCTACATCGTTCTTTCCTATTTGCCTCAGTATCTCCTTGGCAAACTCATACCACGAACACTGTCCGCTATTGGAGACGTGAAAAATCCCCCAGGCATCCCTTTTTAACAATTCCCCTATCACCTGGGCTAAATCAATGGTATAAGTGGGAGAACCGATGAGGTCCTCCACCACCTCTATTCTCCCTTTCCCCTGGTCAGCGAGGCTAAGGATAGTGTCAACGAAATTCCGCCCATGAGGACCGAATAGCCATTGGGTCCTCACGATCAAATAATCATCGGAATGTTCTTGGACATATCGCTCTCCTAAAAGTTTGCTTTCCCCGTAAACATTTAAGGGGTTGGGTTGGTCATCCTCTTTATAAGGTATCTCCTTCTTGCCATCAAATATATAGTCACTGCTTATGTACACGACCTTGGCTTTAACCAAACTTGAAGCCTTCGCCACGTTTTTCGCCCCTTCGGCATTCACGGAAAAGGCAAGCTGTGTCCGCCTTTCACAAGCGTCAACATCACTGTACCCTGCCGCGTTAATCACAATCTGAGGCATCAAGTCCTTAAAGACCCGTTTAACCGTCCCATACGCGGTAACGTCAAGCTCTTCCCGGTCAAGGGGAATGACCTCATACGACTCAGAAAGGACCTCCACCAGGGCTCCCCCCACAAGTCCCTTAGCTCCTATGATGGCGACTTTCCCTCTTTTCTCCATCTCTCCCCGCCCCCTTCGTAGGATTAATTACTTTAAAAGCTCGGGATAGCGCAACCTTAAAAGTTCAAATGCCGCAAGAACAAGGGCATGATCGATCTTGCCCGAAGCCATATCTTTTAATACCTGATCAAGGGGCATTTTTACAAGCTCTATCTCCTCACTTTCTTCGGGAAGTGGATCCCCCACTTTCTCCAATTCGGTTGCCAAAAAGACGTAAAAGCGATTGTTAAAAAGTGCCGGCTGGGGTCTTAAAACCCCAAGAAGTTCCATTTTATTCGCCTTAAAACCGGTCTCCTCCTGCAATTCCCTAAGTGCTGCTCCAAAGGGATCGTCCTCATCCATTATTCCCCCAGGTATTTCAAGGCTCATCTCTTCGCTTCCGTGACGGAACTGCCTCACTAAAATTACCTCTTCGTTCAAAAGGGGTATTATCCCCACCCAATCTCGGGTCTCGATTTGGTAAAACTCATGGGGTTTACCCGTTTTAGGGGAAAGAAACTCCTTCACTTTAAGCTTAAAAAGCCTACAGGTAAAGGCATCTCTTGTTCCCAATAATTTCCACTCTCGCGCCATTTTACGCCCCAAACTTCTTCAATTTAAGAGCCGAAGCCAGAACTAAAGGCATCACCTCAACGGCCCTGAAAACGCCCAAGGCTCCCCGAGAACAGGCCCTTTCCGTAAACTCCGTTACTTCATCCGGACGTTCATAGGGGGAACGAAGCGCAAAGGGACAGGGATGCCAACTGTGCCCCTTAAGAAGGGAAGGCGTCGAATGATCCGAACAAAGCACGATCACCTCAGGCGAAAGCTCAAACAAGACCGAACTCGTCCGGTCCAACTCCTCTATCACCCTGACCTTGCCCTCAAAATCGCCATCCTCGCCCCGGCTGTCCGTTTCCTTTATGTGAACGTAAAAGAAGTCATACTCTTTATAAAAATTGAGCCTTAAGGTCTCAAAAAGGTCCCCTATCCTCTCCCCAGTCTTCAAAACCTCCATTCCCAAAAGACGAGCTATCCCCTTATACATGGGATAAGAGGCTATACAAGCTGATTTAAGCCTATAAAGCTCATATAGCGAGGGCATCTCAGGCATTTGGGAAAAACCCCGAAGAAGGATCCCATTAGCTGGGTACTCGTCTTTCAATACCTCACGAGCCCCTCTGGTAAATTCCTTGACCACCGAGACCATCCGTTCGGCCCTTTCATCAAGGGCAGAAGGTTCAAGGGGCTTTAGGCCTTCTTTCTGGGGGTCCGTATCGGTCAAAAGATCCGAAAGCCCCTCCCCCGAAAACTTTACCACAAACCGATGTTCTTTCCCCGATTCAATCTCGATCTTCACACCTTGCACTTCGGGAATGGCTTTTCTCAGTTTCTCGCAAAGCCTTCGGTTCTCCTCTGTAGGGATCCTTTGGGCCCTTCTATCCAAAACCCTTCCATCCTCCGAAAAGGTCGCAAAATTCCCCCTCGCCACCACTTCTCCACCCCTAACTTCCATACCGAGTCCAAGGGCCTCAAGTATCCCTCTTTTTATTTGGTACCGGAGGGGATCATAACCAAATAAAGCCAGATGCCCAGGACCACTACCAGGTGTTATACCAGGGTAAACGGGTATGGTAAGACCACATATCCCTTCTCTCGCTATCCGATCCAGGTTCGGCTTTCTCGCAGCCTCAAGTTCCGTTTTCCCTCCAATAGGCACCCCTCCAACTCCGTCTATAACTATAAAGACTATCCTAGAAGGGGTTTCCAGAATTAGGTCTTTCAAAACCTCATGGGGAAACATGTTTTCCTCCTTTTAAGCCTTAAAGGTATGAAAGGGCGCTTTCTCGAGCTAAGCTTAGGGCCTTTTCCACATCCTCACCCAAAAGCAAAAAACCAAGGAAAAACCCCACCAAGGCCTCCTGAACTTCCTCCATATCCTCCCCTTCCCCCGAAATGGTGAACTCTTCCCCTTCGTGATAAACCGTGACCCCCTTTTTGCCTCGGTTTAAGAGCACTGTCTTGACCTTTTTGCGGATCGTCTCAAGCGATTCGTTAAACATTATCAGGTCCCTGTCTCTAACAAAAAGAAGGTCTATCCCTTCGAGTATCTCGCTTTCGGGGAAGTTCCCAAAATAAAGGGAATCACCTTCCAAGCTAACGGGAATCTTTCCTAAAAGATTTTCTTTCACCTTCTTTATAAAAAAAGTCCCCTCTTGTTGAGGAAAGGGAAGAAGATGCACCCATCTGGCTTGTGCGAAGAAGGAAAAATCAACCTCTGAAGAGCTAATCCTGAAGGAATCCTCCGGAAATAAAACCCTTATCCTTCCCACCCCTTTTACAAGGATGCGATAAAGGACGCTCGTGTTTTTCCTTCGTATTACATGGGTCACATCCCCTTTACCAAACCTGTTTACGAACTCATCCCCCTCCCTATCCCTTCCCAAGGTTCCGGCGATTCCCACATTTAAGTCCAAGTCCTTAAGGTGAAAAAGGGAAAGAGCCACTCCCGCAGGCCTTACCGACTTGAACTCCCCAAATACCATAAGCCTTTCCTTAAGAAGCCACCTGTCCTTATCCTTCCACCATACCTCATCACCAACCTTAAGGCCAAGATCCTCAAGGTAAAGGGGATCCCTCACCTCATAAACATACTCAATCCCTAAAGGACCGAATCCCAGAACGTCAAAGGCCTTCTTCAAATCACCCTCCTATCCTTTACGATAAACCAAGGCCTGGCAGGTAGCAATTAAGTTGCCGTCTTGGTCAAAAGCTTGTATGAAATAGGTCCCAAGCCTCTTGCTTAAGTGGATCTCCTTAGCTTCGGCCCGAAGGTAACCGGGAATACGGGGGGCTTGGTGGAAGGTTATGTTCATGTTCAAGGCCAAAGCGGTAACGCCGTGAGAGTTTGAAGCCAGTTCAAAGGCCGCATCGATCAGGGAAAAAATGGCCCCTCCGTGAACTAAACCGTGAATATTCTTAAGCTCCTCCGAAAGGGGCATCTCCACCAGGGCATAACCCTCCTTAACCTCAAGGACTTGGATCCCGAGTTTTTTCAAATAAGCCTCGTCCTTTGCCTTTTCCTTAAGCTCCTCAATAAAGTTACCCATAGCTATGTAACCCCGAAAGCAAATAATTTACTCCCACATAAGTAAAGATAACTGAAACAAAACCTATTATTGACAATATCGCCATCCTTTTCCCTCTCCATCCCCTCATCAAACGGGCATGAAGCCATCCTGCATAGATGAGCCACGTTATCAAAGACCAGGTCTCCTTCGGATCCCAAGCCCAATATCTTCCCCAAGCATAATGGGCCCAAGCTGCTCCGGTGATGATCCCAAGGGTCAAAAATAGGAAACCTACCACTATGGACTTATAAGTACCCTCCTCAAGGATTTCTTTGGAGGGCCAAAATTTACTCCCCTTCTTTTCTCCAAAAAGATAAATGAGACTTAACAAAAAGCCAATCCCTAAAGCACCATAGCCTAAAAAACAAGTTATCACGTGAATATAAAGCCAAAAGCTCTGAAGAGCAGGAACAAGGGGCTTTGGTGAACGATCCATTCCCACTAAAAGGGGGATTAAAAGCAATGAAGAACAAAAAAGAGAAGAGAGAAGGCCAAAAAGCCTCCCTTTATACTTTCGGGAAAAGAAAAAGAGGTAAAATAGGCTCAAAACCCAGGAGAAAAAGACCAACGATTCATACATATTGGCCAAAGGAGGATAGGGAAAGCCCAGAAGGTGGGTCTCCCACCACCTTACGACCATTCCTAAAAGAAGTGCTACAAAGCCCCCAAAAAACAGAAAATAGGCTATCCTTCCGAACCCCTCTCTTTTTAAAGAGAAAAGCCACAATACCGTGGAAGTGAGGTACAACAGAAGGGCTAGATCAAACAGCTTGAGATTCATAGGCAATGTTTATCAGACATTGAAACGAGCGTCAACGGTCACTATAATCCTTTGTGAAAAAAACTGCTTCTTTAAAATTCGGGGGGAAAGGGAAGATGTTTATTGATCCCAAGAAAAAGTTTGATGTTCGTAACATCCAAAGGAATCTAAGAGATGGGGTCTTGACCCAAGAGGAATACGAGGAGTTTCTGCGAAACCTGCCTGATGTTTCCCATAAAATCCACCGTGAAGGAGAAGAGGATGGGGGAAAGGGTTCTGGTGACTGATATTGGGGGTACCAATATGAGAATCGCTTCCTTAAAAGACGGAGAGATCGAGGCTCTTCTTTTTTGTCACTCCATAGGCGATCTGCCCCCTCGGGAAGGGATCGAGTTTTTGAAGAATAAGATCTTTCAATTTGCCTGTGGTGAGAAAGTGGAAGCAGTAGTAATGGGCTTTCCGGGCTTAGTGGACTATAAGGGAAGGCTTCAGCATTCGCCAAACCTCAAGGCCTATGAGGGCATTAATTTAAAGGAGGCTTTTTTCGGATTGGGTTTTAAGGTTTTTTTTGAAAACGATGCCAATTTATATGCTCTTGGAGAAGGCTTTAAGGGCGGGGCCAAGGGGGCCAAAAACTACTGTTGTTTAACCCTTGGTACTGGAGTTGGAAGTGGAGTGGTGATCGATGGAAGACTCCTTAAGGGCTCAAGGGGGGTTGCTTCGGAGATAGGACACATGACTGTTAAACTTGACGGAGCTCCTTGCAGTTGTGGCTCAAAGGGGTGTCTTGAGGCCTATTGTTCGGGGACGGCCATTTTAAGGATGGCCAGAGAAAGGGGGCTCAACGTGGAATCGGCCCAAGAAGTAGCCCGCCTTGCGGAGATGGGTTCACAAGAGGCACTGTCTGTTTTTGAGGAGATGGGAAAGTACTTAGGAGCGGGTTTGGCCAATATGGTGAATATTTTCAACCCTGAGGTAATCCTCATAGGAGGAAAGGTGAGCGAGGCGTTTCCGTTTTTCATCGATAAAGCCCTTGAAACCATGTCGGAGATGGCTTTTCCTTATCCTGTGAGGAACGTGATAGTAAAAAAGGCCACTTTGGGCGATATGGCTGCTTTATGGGGTGGTTGGGCCTTAGTGATGGGAAGCCATGCAGTTTGAAAAGGACTATTACAAGATACTCGGAGTCCCCCGAAACGCCACTCAAGAGGAGATAAAAAGGGCCTATAGGCAACTGGCCCTAAAGTACCATCCCGATCGCAACCCCGGAGACAAAGAAGCCGAAGAAAAATTTAAAGAAATAGCCGAAGCCTATGAGGTATTGAGGGACCCGGAAAAACGAAGACTTTACGACCTTTATGGGACAAGGGCGGTAAGGGAGTCAACGGGGTTTACGGGGTTTGATACAGTTGATGACATCTTTTCGACCTTCAGGGATCTTTTTGAGGAATTCTTCGGTTTTTCCACAAGAAGACCTTCTCCAGAAAAAGGAGAGGACCTTAGGTATGACCTCACTTTAAGCTTTATGGAGGCAGTCAAAGGGACTACTAAGACCATAAAGATCCCCAAGGAGATGAATTGCCCCCGTTGTAACGGTTCGGGCTTGGAACCGGGTACAAGTCCCGAACTCTGTCCTTCCTGTTATGGAAAGGGCCACGTGACAAGATCCCACGGCTTTTTCACCTTGACTACTACTTGTTCAAGGTGTGGTGGAACGGGTAGGCTCATCACCAACCCTTGCCGCCAGTGTAAAGGAGAAGGAGTGGTCCTTGGTGAAAAGGAGATAAAACTGGAGATCCCAGCAGGGGTGTATGAGGGATTGAGGCTTAGAGTAGAAGGGGAAGGAAAGGAAGGAAGATGGGGAGGACCTCCAGGAGATCTATACGTTTACATCCACGTCAAATCCGATGAGAGGTTTGAAAGAAGGGGAAACGACATCATCTATCGTTTGGCCATACCTTTTCCCTTGGCTGCTTTAGGAGGGGAGATAGAAATTCCCACCTTGGAAGGTCCTACCAAGATTCAAATCCCTCCGGGTATTCAGCCCAATGAGAGCATAAGGCTTAAGGGGAAAGGAGTACCGAGACTTGATGGAAGAGGAAGGGGAGATTTTGTAGTGGAAGTAACCATTAAGGTACCCAAAAAACTCACCAAGAGGCAAAGGGAGCTTCTGGAGGAGCTCCTGGCCCTGGAGGAGGAAAAGGAGGAAGGTGGAAAGGGATTTTTCAGAAACCTCTTCGGAAGATCTTAAGCTCAAGTGCCCAACTTGTGGAAAGGAGACCACCTGGGAAGGTAATCCATGGAGGCCCTTTTGTTCGGAAAAATGTAAGCTCATAGACTTAGGAAAGTGGCTTCTGGAAGAGTACAAGATCCCCGAAGACAAAAAGGATGAGGAAGATAAGGTCTCAGGAGATTGAGGAAAAGGTAAAGGAGCTTTTTATCGAGTCTAATCTGAGCCTTGGACCGGGAGTCCTTTCGGCCTTGGAAAAGGCCTATCATGAAGAGGAATCTCCTCTCGGAAAGGAAGTCTTAAAGGAGCTTCTTGAAAATGCCCAAGTGGCGATGGAGGAAAGAATACCTTTATGCCAGGACACGGGGCTTCCCGTGGTGTTTTTGGAAGTGGGAACTGAGGTTTTTATAGAAGGGGATTTGAAGGAAGCCATAAGAAGGGGGATAAAAAGGGGAACGGAAGAGGGGTTTTTGAGGTTTTCGGTGTGCGAGGCTTTCACTCGTAAAAACACCTGGAGTAATGACCCGATCGTTCATTTTGACCTTGTTCCGGGCGATAAAGTTAGAATTATGCTCCTTTCAAAAGGGGGAGGAAGCGAAAACTCAAGTAAAGCCCTCGTTTTACCCCCTTGGGCGGGAAAGGAGGGGGTAAAAAGGTTAGTGCTACAACTAATAGAGGAAGCGGGGCCAAATCCGTGTCCTCCCCTTATTGTGGGCATAGGAATAGGTGGAAACCTTGAGGGTGCCTCAATTTTGGCCAAAAAGGCCCTTTTAAGGCCCATTGGGACTTATAACCCTGATCCTGAACTCGCAAGCTTCGAAAAAGAACTCCTTTCCAAAATAAACGATCTTGGAATAGGCCCCCAAGGTTATGGGGGGAGGATAACCGCCCTTGCGGTTCACGTTGAAATGGCTCCCTGTCACATAGCCTCTCTTCCCGTGGCCATTAATTTACAGTGTCATTCCCACAGGTGGAAGGAGGCTATTTTATGAGCTTAAAAATTAAAACCCCTTTAACCGAAGAAATAGTTCTTAAACTTCGAGCAGGTCAAAGAGTTTTTTTAAGTGGCACCATTTACACCGCAAGGGATGAAGCTCATCGGAGGCTTTTTGAACTTATCCAAAAAGGTAATCCCCTCCCCTTTGACTTAAAGGGAAGCGTCATTTATTACGCAGGCCCTTCTTCTACCCCTCCTGGAAAGGTAATAGGTTCCATAGGTCCTACCACTTCAAGCCGAATGGATCCATTTACCACTAAGCTCCTTCAGCTGGGCTTAAAGGGTACAATAGGGAAGGGAAAAAGGTCGGAGGAAGTTAAAAGGGCCCTTGTTGAGTTCCAAGCCATTTACTTTGGAGCAACGGGAGGAGCAGGAGCGCTTTTATCAAGGTGCGTAAAAAGGGCTCGAGTTTTGGCTTTCCCGGAATTAGGGCCTGAGGCCATAATGACCTTAGAGGTTGAGGATTTCCCTTTGGTGGTGATTAATGATGCCTATGGAGGGGATCTTTTCCTCGAAAGAGAAAAGTGGAGGAGATGACCTTGTCAAAACCCACCTTTTTAAAGGATATATTGGGTGACCTCTCAAAATCATTGGGTTTTAAGCTTGAAAACGTGAGTTCCAAAATCCTTGAGGCTTGGCGGGAAACAACAGGAGAGACCATCTCCAAAAATACTTGTCCCTATTCCTTTAGAAAGGGAATCTTGAAGGTCATATGTTCAAGTCCCCACTGGGCCTTTGAGCTCAACATGTTGAAGGAAAACCTTAAAGAGAAGCTCAATCAGAGGCTTGGAGAGGGGAAGATAAGGGACATAAGGTTTTTGGTGGGGGAGATCAGTTCTCCTTCTCCGAAGGAAGAAGAAAGGAAAAAAATCGAGCTTGACCCTCAAGAAGTGGAAACCATCCTCTCCCCCCTTAAAGACGAAGACTTAAAGAAAACCGCTTTAAAGATACTTGAGGGAATAAAGAGAAACCTCAAACGCAAGCCTTAATCGACTCATAAACTGCCTCAATCAGAACCGTAAGCTCCCATTCGCCTATTGAAAGGGGGGGCATCAAAACGATCACATCTCCAAGGGGCCTTATTATTACCCCCCTCTTTCTCGCCTCAAGGACCACTTTTTGCCCTACCTTCTTCTCCGGAGGAAATGGTTTTTTAGTGGAAGGATCCTCCACAAGCTCGATTCCCACCATGAAGCCCTTCTGCCTTATATCCCCAACGTGATCCAATTCCCAGAATCTCTTAAGCTCCTTTTCCAAAAAGCGAATCTTACTCTGAAGCTTCTCCAAAACTCCCTCTTTTTCGAATACTTCAAGGCTTCCCAGCGAAGCGGCACAGGCGAGTGGATTTCCCGTGTAGGTATGGCCGTGGAAGAAGGCCTTGAATTCGTGGTATTCGCCCAAAAAAGCTTGAAAGATCTCTTCTCTACTCAAAGTTACTGCCAAAGGCAAGTAACCCCCAGTTAACCCCTTGGAAAGGCACATCAAATCGGGCTTAACCTCCTCATGTTCACACGCAAACATCTTTCCCGTCCGACCAAAGCCCGTAGCCACCTCATCGGCGATGAATAAAACCCCGTACTTTTTACAAAGCTCCCAGGCCTTCTTCAGATAAGTAGGGGGCTGAACAATTATGCCCGCTGCCCCTTGAACGATGGGTTCAATGATGAAAGCGATGACCTCATCCGCATGTTCTTTCAAGGCCCTTTCTAAATCCTCAAGACATAAAAGACCACACTGGGGATAGGTCTTTTTAAAAGGACATCTATAGCAGTAAGGGGCCTCAACCCTTATTACCGGAAAAAGAAACGACGAATAGGGTTCTTGATAAATGGGAATACCTCCTAAGCTCATGGCGCCTATCGTATCACCGTGATAAGCCCCCTTCAGGGCGATGAACTTTGTCCTCTGCTTTTCTCCCCGATAATACCAGTACCCACGGGCCATCTTAATGGCCACCTCAACCGAGGTAGCGCCATTGTCAGAATAAAACACCCTGGTCAAACCATCTGGAGCTATTTCCACCAGTTTTTTCGCCAACAAAATCCCAGGGGGATGGGAAAGCCCGAGGAAAGTAGTATGGGCTACTTTTTCGAGCTGTTCCTTTATAGCACGATCGATAAAGGGATGCCTATGGCCATGAACGTTACACCATATGGATGAGACTCCATCTATGTATCTTTTTCCGTATATATCAATGAGGTATACGCCCTCGGCTCTATCGATGATAAGAGGATCGGACTCAAGCCAATCCTTCATCTGGGTGAAGGGATGCCACAGATAGGTCTTGTCCCACTCTTTTAGCTTCTCAAGCTTCTTCATCCCTTCCTCCTCTAAATAAGTCCTAAACTTTCTCCCGCCTCCTTAAGGGCAAAAAGGGCCCTTTCGATATCGCTTTTACTATGAAGGGCCGAAATGGAAAACCTGAGCCTTGAGGTCCCAGGGGGTACTGTCGGTGGCCTTATCCCCTGAACATAAATGCCCATCTCAAAAAGAGCGGCAGAAAATCTCATGGTCAACTCATCATCTCCTATAACGATTGGCACAATGGGCGTCTCCCCAAGGACTCTGAAACCAAGCCTTTTTGCACCTTCTCGGAAAAGACGCGTGTTCTCCCACAATTTTTCTCTCCTCCAAGGCTCCTCTTTAAGTATCCTTAAAGCTTCTTTGGCCATCCCCACCACCACCGGAGGCAACGAAGTAGTGTACATAAAAGTCCTTGCCCGATTTAAAAGGTACTCCACTAAAACTGCTTCACCTGCCACAAAGGCCCCCATTATCCCCAAGGCCTTTCCTAAGGTCCCCATCTGGACATCTATCTGACCCAAAAGGCCAAAGTGTTCGGCAATGCCTCTTCCTTCCTTTCCAAGAACTCCTGTCCCATGAGCATCATCTATAACCAAAATGGCCCCATATTTATCAGAAAGCTCTTTAAGCTCTCTCAACGGAGCAATATCCCCTTCCATGCTGAAAACGCCATCGCTTACGATGAGCTTCCTTCGATGATTAGAACGCTTAAGGAGGTCTTCCAGGTGATTCATATCCTTGTGCCTATAAACCCAAACCTCGGCTCGAGAAAGCCTTGCCCCGTCAATTATGGAGGCATGATTAAATTGATCGCTCAAGATCAAATCCCCTTCTCCGACCAAAGTGGTCAAAATCCCCATATTGGCCATATACCCCGTGGAAAAAAGAAGAGCCCTTTCAGTGCCCTTGAACCTTGAAAGCTCCTCCTCAAGCTCCCGATGAATTAGAAAACTTCCCGCAATCGACCTTGAAGAGGGAGCCCCTGCACCCCATTTCTCCAAGACCTCTAAAACCACCTCCTTAAAACGCTCCGAACGGGATATTCCCAAATAATCATTGGAACAGAATAAAAGGACCTCTCTTTCCTCAATTAGGGCTTTAACCCCTTTAAGGTCCTCAATCCACCTTAAAAACCTCCTGCGCCCGATCCGAGAAAGCTCAAAGAGCTCTTCCTTAAGATAATCCAACTTACCCATCATCTATTGAAAGCTCAAGATCAGACAGCATCTTGAGATCCATCTCATAGGGACGTCCTTGGGTCGTCAAATAGTTTCCAATCATTAAACCATTGGCCCCACAAAGGATTCCCAAAACCTGAAGATCCCTAAGCCCATAAGCTCGACCTCCGGTAAGCCTTATCTCCTTAGAAGGAAGAACGAGCCGAAAAAGCGTAACGGTTTTTAAGAACTCAAGGGGGGTCAAGGAATTTTGACCTTCAAGCCTTGTACCCGGAATGGGATGGAAAAAGTTCAAAGCCACCGAATCAACCTCAAGCTCCCGAAGCTTCAAGGCCAACTCCAGCCTCTCCTCCCTACCCTCCCCAAGCCCGATTATCCCTCCCGAACAAACGCTAAGCCCCGCCTCTTTCGCACAAAGGATGGTTTCTATCTTCTCTTGAATGGAATGAGTGGTACAAATCTTGGGGAAATAAGAAGGAGAAGTCTCCAAATTATGATGATACCGCGAAAGCCCTGCCTCCTTCAAAGCTTTTGCCCTCTTAAGATCCAAAAAACCAAGGGAGGAACAGACCAAAAGATCTGTCTCCTTTCTTATCAACTCAACGGCTTTTAACACCTTATCAAAATCCCTCTGAGACAAAGCCCTCCCACTTGTCACAATGGAAAAACGCCTTGCCCCCATAAGGGAAGCCTTCTTAGCCTCCTCTAAAATCCTCTCGGGATCAAGAAGCGGATAAACCTCAACCTGAGCCCGATTATGAACGGATTGGGCACAAAAGGCACAGTCCTCCGAACATCGACCCGACTTGGCATTTACAATCGAACATAACATCACCCTCTTCCCAAAATACCTCTCCCTTAAACTGGTGCCCTCACTTATCAACCTCACAAGATCCCACTCAAAAACCTCTAAATACCCCCTGCCCATCAAAGAAAAATCTACCGGACCCTTCCTATTTTTGTCAACCTAATTGACGATAATTGGTTTACATTTGACTTTTTCCTTTGAGGTTTTTTAAAGTTTTGGGGGAGGTTTGAGGTGGTGGATTTTGAGAAGGCCAAACGTTTTTTGCCAGGTGGTGTTAATAGTCCGGTGAGGGCTTTTCGGGCTGTGGGGAGTGAGCCCTTTTTTGTGGTGAAGGGTTTGGGGTCTCGGGTTTTTGATTCTCAAGGAAGGGAGTATGTGGATTATATCTGTTCGTGGGGGGCTTTGATTCTTGGGCATTCTGATCCGAGGATCGTTTCGGTCTTAAGGGATCAGCTTGAGAGGGGTACAAGTTATGGGCTTTTGAACCCGTGGGAGGTTGAGCTTGCGGAAAAGCTTGTAGCTCATGTTCCCTCCCTTGAGATGGTGAGACTTCTTAACTCAGGGACCGAAGCCACTATGACGGCCATAAGGCTTTCTCGAGCTTTTACGGGGAGAAAGAGGTTCATCAAGTTTGAGGGGTGTTATCATGGACATTCCGATTGTCTTTTGGTTCAAGCCGGCTCAGGAGCTTTGACTTTTGGGGTTCCTTCAAGCGGAGGGGTGCCTGAGGAGTATGCTTCGCTTACGTTGGTGGCTCCTTATAACGATCTTGATTCAGTTGAAGTCCTTTTTAAGAGGCATCCCGGGGAGATCGCTTCAGTAATAGTAGAACCAGTATGCGGGAATATGGGGGTGGTGCTTCCAAGGGAGGGTTTTCTTCAAGGGCTCAGGGAGCTATGTACCAAAAATGGAGCCCTTTTGATATTTGATGAGGTCATAACTGGCTTTAGGCTCTCCCTTTCGGGAGCTCAAGGGCTTTATAAGGTTATGCCGGATTTAACGTGTTTGGGTAAGATCATCGGAGGAGGGCTTCCGGTTGGAGCAGTGGGAGGTAGGAGAGAGATCATGAGCCTTTTGGCCCCGGAAGGGCCTGTTTATCAGGCGGGAACGCTTGCCGGAAACCCCTTAGCGGTAAGGGCAGGGCTTGAAACTATAAGGGTACTTGAAAAGGAAAAACCTTATGAGGAACTTGAAAAAAAGGCAAAAACTTTGGCCCAAGGGATCCTTCAAGCCTTCAATGAAAAGGGGATTCCGGTAAGGATTAATCAGGTAGGTTCCATGTTGAGTCTTTTTTTCACCGAAAAGGAGGTCTTTGACCTTGCTTCGGCAAAAAGAAGTAATACAACCCTTTTCAGTTCCTTCTTTCATGGCCTTTTGAAAAGAGGGATCCTTATTCCTCCGAGTCAGTTTGAAGCTTGGTTTATCTCAACGGCTCATACCGAAAACGACCTCTTTTTGACAATTGAGGCCGTAAGGGAGGTTTTGAAAGAACTTTAAGATTATTCCTTTATCAATTTGCGGTAATACTCCGGACCCAGAAAGGCGATAAAGGCCCGCAATTGGTCGCGGTCAAGTTTGGTGAGCATGGTACTTTTCATAAATTCCAATGCCCGGTAAGGGGTTAATGGTGCTCGATAAGGTCTCACTCCACACAGGGCTTCAAAAACATCGCATATTTTCACCAGCATTGAATAAGGATGAATCAATTCCCTATCTAACCCTCGGGGGTAACCAGTAGCATCATTTGACTCGTGATGCTCAAGGGCTATCCTCCTTATCTCTTCCCAAGGAAGATCAAGCCTCTTTAAGGCCTCAAAACTCCAAATGGGGTGTTTCCTCACCTCAAACCATTCATAGGGATCAAGCCTTTCTGGCTTTTGTAAAATCCTCGGATCAAGCCTCTCCTTTCCCAGATCGTGTAAAAGAGCCCCAAGACCTATCTTTTCCGCTTCCTCCTTCGGAAGTCCTTGAAAAAGGGAAAAACAGGCGGCAAGAAAAAAAACGTTATTAGAATGAACATAGGTCGAGAAGTCATGGGACATGAGCTTTATAAGATGGGAGGAAAGCTCAGAGTCCTCTAAGAGGTATTGGGTAGTTTTTTTCACAAAGTTTTTGGCTAAGGAGAGGTCTTCGGGGTTGAAGCTTTTGAGCAATCTCTCGGTTAGCATTTCCGAAACGCAATAAAGGAAATTGGCCTTCTCTTCTGGGGATTTTGAAGAGGAAAGAACCTCGTTTAGTTTATCTTGTAAGTACTTCAGATAAGCCTCACTAGCCTCGGCTCTAAGGTATATCAATTTGACGCCCATTTCCTTCCACAGTCGAATGCGTTCTCGGGTAAGGGGGATTTCTTTCTTCCTTAAAAGGACAAATTTACGCCCTACTTTCAAATAAAAGTCCTCTTTCGATAGTATGGGGTGCTCGGGTTCGAGTAGATCGATTCTCAAAGGTAGAAAAGTTAGTTCAAATGACCTCATTTTTTAAGTATTATTTATCAAATTTGTAGCAACATCAAATCATGGAAACCCTTTGCCATCCTGATCGTGAAAAATCATGTGGGGCTTGTTGTGGACTTTATAATTATGTGGACCATAGGAGGGAAACCTTAACAAAGCTTTTGAAAGAAAGGACTCTGCTTTTTCTTTCCAAAAAGCCTTCTTCCGAATGGATCTCCCTTTATAGGAAAGAGGCCAGGCGACTGGAGACCTCTTCACCCCTTTGCAAGGAGATATATTGTTGTGAGTTTTTAGGTTTTGTGGACCAAGGCAGAAGGGTTGGTTGCCTTTTACATCCCGCTTTATGGGGTGAGGATTTGAGGGATTTTTCCTTTTATGGAAAAAAACTCTGTTCGGAACATCTGTGTCCAAGTCACACTTATTTGACAGAAGATGAAAGGGGGGTAGTTATAAAGGTTGTTAATGACTGGTATCTTTATGGTCTGGTGATAACGGACCTTGACTTCGTAAGGGAGAGTTTGGCTTTAATAGCCAATGGAATAGGGAGGAGTTTAAAAGTAAGGGATCTGGAGAACCCTTTTCTGAGAGGGGCACTTGGTAAATTTTTTGCTTTTAAAGAAACCTGGCCCTTTAAGGATCATAGGTTGAGGCTCGGTAAGTATTGGTTCTCAGAAGGCGAATATAGGATCGATCATCCGTGGGACGATCCATGGGATAGGATTTTGGGCTGTCTTGAAACGGGAAAGGACAAGTGGAAGGAGGCTAAGCTTTACCTTAAAGAACAAATAGAAAGGCTCATTTCCCTTTTTGAGGAGGTCTTAGGTGGGTGAGGTAAGGTATGAGGTGAGTCTCTTAACTGATTTTGACCTCTTTCTTTTCAACGAGGGGAATCATTTTAGGATTTACGAAAAACTTGGAGCTCATCCCCTGAAGGTAGATGGGGAAGAGGGCGTTTATTTTGCCGTATGGGCTCCTTCGGCCAAAGGCGTGTGGGTAATGGGTGATTTTAATAATTGGAACAAGGAGAGCCATCCCTTAAGGCCGAGGGGTAGCTCCGGCATATGGGAGGGCTTTATACCGGGGGTATGGAAGGGTTGTCGTTATAAGTATCACATTCTTTCCCATTATGGAGACTGGAGGGGAGATAAGAGTGATCCTCTTGGCTTCTTCTTTGAAACACCTCCGGGGACAGCTTCGATTGTCTGGGATTTGGAATATGAGTGGCATGATGAAAAGTGGCTTAAGGAAAGGCATAAGAGAAACTCCTTTTCTTCTCCCATAACCATCTATGAGGTTCATCTTGGTTCCTTTAAGAGGAAAAACGGCGGATTTATGAACTACAGGGAACTTGCCCACCTTTTATGTGATTATGTGAAATGGATGGGCTTCACCCATGTTGAGCTTTTGCCCATAATGGAGCACCCCTTTTATGGCTCCTGGGGTTACCAGGTAACCGGTTATTTTGCTCCCACAAGTCGATACGGGACTCCTCAGGATTTTATGTATTTTGTGGATTATTTGCATCAAAATGGAATAGGGGTAATCCTCGATTGGGTCCCTTCTCATTTTCCCATGGATGGTCATGGGCTTGGGTTTTTCGATGGGACCCACCTTTATGAACATGCGGATCCACGTAAGGGGGTTCATCCCGATTGGAATAGTTTTATCTTCAATTACGGAAGACACGAGGTGAGGAGTTTCCTCATCTCAAGTGCCATCTTTTGGCTCGATAAATACCATGTGGATGGTTTAAGGGTGGATGCGGTCGCCTCGATGCTTTACCTTGATTTTTCTCGTAAACCAGGGGAATGGATCCCTAACATTTACGGAGGAAACGAGAACCTTGAGGCAATTTATTTCTTGCGAAGGCTTAATGAGGAGGTTTATCGAAGTTTTCCCGATGTACAAACGATAGCCGAAGAGTCAACGGCTTGGCCCATGGTCACAAGACCCACTTATGTTGGAGGGCTTGGCTTTGGTTTTAAATGGGATATGGGTTGGATGCATGATACCTTAAAGTACTTTTCCTACGATCCCATATTCCGCAAGTATCATCATGACCTTTTGACCTTCCGGCTTCTTTATGCCTTTAATGAAAACTTCATCCTTCCCCTTTCCCATGACGAGGTGGTTCATGGAAAGGGATCCCTTTATCAGAAGATGCCGGGTGATAAATGGCAGAAGCTTGCCAATTTGAGGCTTCTTTATGGTTATATGTATGGCCATCCCGGGAAAAAGCTCCTTTTTATGGGCCAAGAGTTCGGACAGCCCTACGAGTGGAATCACGAAGAGGAACTGCCCCTTTTTTACCTCGATAAAGAAGATCACAGAGGAGTTGCCCTGTGGGTTAGGGATTTGAATCGGCTCCTTCGAGAAGAGGGAGCCCTTCATGAGATGGACTTCTCCTGGGAGGGTTTTCAATGGGTTGATTTTTCCGATTGGGAGAAAAGTATTGTTAGCTTTTTGAGAAAAAACCGAAATTCCATGGTGCTTTGTGTTTACAATTTTACCCCTGTTCCAAGGTTCAATTATCGGATAGGTGTTCCCAAAGAAGGTTTCTGGAAGGAGCTTTTAAATAGCGATTCTCACATTTATGGAGGATCAGGTCTTGGAAATTTGGGGGGCGTATGGGCCGAAAGAGTTCCCATGCATAACTTCCCCTATTCCCTAAATCTGACCCTTCCTCCTTTAAGCGCCCTTTTCTTTAAGGCCCCTTGAAGTTACGCATGGTCTTTTAAAACCAAAAGACAAGCTTCTACGGCCTGAGGGTCGTACTTTGTACCTTTATTATTCTCTATTTCCTCTTGAGCCTTCTCAATTCCGTATCCGGGTCTATAAGGACGGTCATGGGTCATAGCATCTACTACATCTGCAACTGCTACGATTTTTGCTTCCCGAATTATCTGATCACCCTTTAAGGCCTGAGGGTATCCCGAACCGTCAAGGCGCTCATGATGTTGTAAAGCCACCAGTGCCACAGGCCAAGGAAAGGCTATATCTTTAAGGATCTCATACCCCGCTTGAGTATGAAGCCTTATCAATTTCATCTCTAAATCGTTCAAGCGTCCGGGTTTAACCAGAATTTCCAAAGGGATGGCGCTTTTGCCGATATCGTGTAAAAGCCCACTTATATAAAGCCCTATCAATTCCTTTTCCGAAAGCCCTAATTTTTCCCCTATTTTCCGCGAAAGCTCTGCCACACCCAAAGAGTGACCACTGGTATAAGGATCTCTACGCTCAACAAGTTTTGTCAAAGCAAAGGCCACACCCCAAAAGGCTTCTTCTAAAGTCCTTTGGGTTTCTTTTAACTTACGAAGGCTCACCATTAACCCCATAGTGTCTTCCAAAGAATGGGCAAAAAGCCTAAAAAGGCGTATCTCAGAATTTTGTAAGGGCCTTGGTTTGGCCATTAACAAAAAACCACCGATGCCATTGCGCTTAAACGGATAATAAAAGGCCCTTAAACCCGCTTTTCCCAAATACTCCTTTGCCTCTTCTTCGGTTTTTATTCTCCAACCACAAAATGCCCTCTTTTCATTTCCGGATGTTTCTAAAAACACGGCGTAATGAGAAAGACCAAAAAGCCTGATCGCTTTTTCCTTAGCCGTCTCTAAAAGCTCTTCAAGCTCTTGGGCCTCCCCTAAGGAGGCGATTTCGTAAAGACAAGAGAGTTCACTTAAAAGGCTCTCTCCATACATCTTCACCCCAAAGTAGCCAACGTCAAAGTTTTATTATGAAGAAAGGGCACACCTTCAAGGCACCCTATTTCGCCAAAGGTCAAAATGCCAATCATTCCCACACCTTTTCCAAGTTCCTCCTTTAAAGCTAAAAGTTCCCTTTGAAACTCCTTACCGAGCAATATGCGTCGCGAGACGCAGTCAAATATCAAAGCTAAAGAAGGGATTTCTGATCTCTGTTTTACTTCCTTTGCAACCTTTCTTGCAGCATCAATCATCTCTTCTTTGGTGGTCTCCATTATGTAACCCAAAGCATGAGCTGGAACTTCGGTCACAAACTCTATACTTCGGTCAGGATTCACCTTAAGAGGATCCCTTATAAGGAAATATCCCGAGGAACACGAAAACCCAAAAGGATATCTCAAACCCATCTCCGCAAATTGTTCAGGTGAAATAGGACCTACAGCCTCACAATAAGCGGAAAAAGCCTCACGTTCGTCCAACTTTTTAACGGTTTTTTCCTTTCGCTTCTGTTATGACAAAATAATGACCCGTAGGCCTCCAACCGTGCCCGAAAGCGCTCGTTATCCTCACTCCCTTAATTAAGGCAGCGGCAATAGCGTCGCTTCTCAACTCTTTTTCGGTAAACTGATAAGTCTTAAAGAACCTAAGGTTATCCCCTGCACACCCACCGACATAATCGAAAGAGGGTCCCATGACTTCATAAAGGGCTTTTAAGGCCTCACTAACCTTGGAGGAAAAGCCATCAGGGAACACAAAAACCGTCCCTTCTCGAATCCCACTCTCCAAAAGCTCTTCCCCTAAGGAAGTACCTGCCTTTTTAGGATCTCGAGAAAGATCACCTTGAATCGAGGTACATACCTCAATATCACCTCCAATAAGACAAACCCCTATTGCCTTTCTATAAACCTCATCTTCGAAGATCACCCCGCCAGAACAAAGACCAACAAACCTTATTCCCCTTAAGAGGACCCGTGCAGTCTCCCAAATTACTCGATGATCATAAGAATCGGTAGTGAAAAGGAATGCAAATTTTACATCCTTTAGGCCTTCATAAGCCTCACTTATACACTTTTCT
>Ga0072500_145304_pt1 | contig 22882 bp, 26 predicted proteins | sample GBScelen77Swater_FD_63803 | JGI IMG/M metagenome (GOLD analysis project Ga0072500, IMG submission 63803) | Hot spring microbial communities from Great Boiling Spring, Nevada - cellulolytic enrichment S 77C v2 (version 2) | ecosystem: Environmental > Aquatic > Thermal springs > Hot (42-90C) ...
CGAGGACCAGAAAACAGACCAAGCCTTCTGGGGCGAGCCCAACCCAAACACCGTTCTCCGGCTGGGATATTAAACCGCTACGTTCCAGCCCTCTGCATCCGGACGACTAGGATCAGCACAGCAAGAGTGTAGGCCAGCGCCTCCTCGGTTCTGATGGTTTTAACCCCCTGCTCCGGGACAGTGTTAACCGTTGTGTCGAAGAGGCTGTTGTAGTCGAGTCCGAGGTCTTCCACGATTCTGTGGAGGCCGCGGTCCGCTGAGCCGAAAACAACGCATACGTCCTTGGCTGATTTCAGGTTTTGTGAGAGTTTGTCAAGCGCTTGGTTGATTGGCTCCCCCAGCCTCGAGGTCGCAATCCTGTAGTCAAACTGTTTAAGGGCCTCATCAAGGCTGTTGACTATCCTTGTTTTGAAGCCGTTATAGACCTCAACAGACCTCTTTGAAACAACTCTGTATCTCATATGTTTTCCAACAACCTTCACCTTGAGGACTACTATCCTGTTCTTGGGAAGCCTGCCCCGTATTTTCAGGGGCCTGCCGAGTCCCGCTTCTATGAGCGATGTTTCGCCGGTGGAGAGGACGAGGGCCTGCCTGTAATGTGTGCCTTCTGTTTTCACCGCTTCGGCCTCGGGGTGGGTTGGTATGTTGAGCGGTGGGAGGAGTCCTGCGTAGCGGAGGCTCGGCTTCAACGGGTAGAGCTGTTTACGCAGGTAGGGGGCCGTCGTAAGGTATTCGAGAACTTCTCTGATGAAGCCGGCGTTTCTTAGATGGGTTTTCTCCCTGCTGTCGGGGTATAGGAGTAGCGCGTCGGCCCTGAAGGTTGCGAGAACCCTGCCGACAAAGCCCACCTTGGAGGTGGCTTCCCGGAGGCCGGGTACGTCGGATGCAAACGACTGAGGGAGGAATACCGTGAGCCGCGGCATTTAATCCACGCACCTAAATGTCGAGGACGAAGCGGACAGCGTTGTTTACTGTGTCTATCTCCATGAACGCGTATGTTGGGGACTTCACCGCCGTCCCCGTCTGGTGGATGGCCCTGTTAAATTCAACCCCGCCCACAACACCCTCAACCCTACACACCTCACCCACCGTCAGCCGCCGAACCTTAACGACCGTCCCCACCAAGTTATCAAGCTCAAAAACGTGGAGAAGTTTCTCAAGCCATTCGTAGAGCAGGCCCTGCAGGTCATGGGCCTCCGCCAACACCTCAACCCATCTCTCAACACCCTCAGCAACGGGTACAATGGTCCTGAACAAGGCCAGCCCCGCCTGCTCAAACGCCTCCTCAATAGACCTTCCGTATGCCTCGATGTAGATGTCGGATGTATGCGGGAGGTGGCGGAAACCGGCACTAGGTCTCTCCGCGTCCACGACCCAACACACAGCATTAAAGCAAATTTCCACCTATATAGCTTACCCAGCCTTCTGCAACCGCGACACTTAACCCGCTCTCCCCTCTCTGGAAAATGAATCCATTTCACCTAAATAGAGGGGTTGAAGGGCCGATGGAACCGTCTTAGTTATGAATGCTTTGGCGACACGTCTTCGGGATATGGTGGTTTATTGTTGTGTTTAATCCTCTGGGCGTCTTGGGGATGACTTTGGTTTTTTCCTTTGTTCGTCTTCAATGGGTTCCTCCACCGCTCTTGGGGATGACTTTGTCTTTATCGTGATCTGTGAAGGCTGTGGTGATTCCGGTGGTGAACCCGGCGGCGGCGGGGGGAACCATTTCTTTTTACAGCATTTGAAGTAGAGCAGTAAAAGCAACGCGATAATGGCTCCTAGCATGCCTATCACCACGTAGAGTTTGATCTCCAGCATCGGATCGACTAGGACGCTCGTTGTTGTCGCGGTGGTGGTTGTGGTTACGGTTGTAGGATATGCAACCGTGGTGGTCAACGTCGTGACCGCCGTTGTGGTGACAGTTGTAGGAACCGTCGCAGTCGTGGTAGTTATCACCTCTGTTGTTCTGGTGGTGGTTACTGTAGTGGTGACGTTAACGGACTCTGTCACCCTCGTTGTCACAGTCGTGCCTACTGTAACCGTAGTAGGACTCACCACTGTTGTTGGTCTCACAATAGTTGTCGTGACCGTTGTAGGCACTGTCACGGTTACAGTGGTGGCGGGTCTTGAGGGGCAGAACCACCCCAAAACCAACAGCCCAGTAACACTTCCTCCCAAATCGATAACCCGGGCGGTGATCGTCCAAACCCCGGGGTTAACGTTGAAGGTGAACAGCGTGTACTGGCCGTAACCGAGGTGTGTTCCTATGGGCGTGGTGCCTATGAATAGATCTACCCGGTCGTCTGCGGCAACATAGAGGACAACCTGACCCGAGAAGCCCGCCGTGTTAAGCACTATTGTTGCATCAAAGTTTCCAGCCCCTTGTGCATTTTGACGACTGGCATCTACCCACGGCGTAACCCATCGTGCCTTGCTTGTCGGGGTTATCCAAACCCCACCATACGGGTTTACAACGAACAATGGCCCCTGAGGGCTAGACCAGTCCGGTGGATCACCGCCAGAGTCTTCCGGTGTGCCGGGAGACGCCGGCACAGCTGTGGTTAAAAACTGGCCGTTGGTACCAGTGCTTAGGTCATACTGGTATGGGCAATCCTCTGTGATTGAAGCCGCGGTCAAGCTTGTTCTCGTGGTTATCGTGCCCGCCACCTGCTGGAGAGATAAAGCCGCTGTGTGCTGAAAACCCACCAACCCAGCCAAGACAGCCATAAGAAGAAGACCCACAACAACCTGTCTACAAAATGCCTTCAATGTAGCTAAAGCCTCTGAATGCTATCCTTTAAGTTTATTTAATCACGGGAAACGGAAGACATTATCAAAAACGCCAACGCTCTTCATCTGTGAGGAGGTCTAAAACTCCTCCTCAACCACGTAAACCTTTCTTCTCCGCCTCGCCATCAAAATCGTTGCAATAACCGACACCGCGGCTATTCCCGACACACTTCCGTATATGATTATCCGCGCTGTTTCCGGGTCCAGAGTTGGCTGCGTCGTTGGCTGGGTCTGGTTTGTAGCCGTTTCAGTGGTTGTCTTGGCTGTTGCCGTGGTCTGTGTGGGTCTCACCTCGAGGGAGACGGTGTAGGGGCCGCCTCCACCGACTCCACCCGCGTTCGATATTTTGAGGTAGTAAGTCACCTCACCCGTCTTCTCGTTGGTCAGCTTAAGCGCCGTGGAGCCTTTTTGGGCTGTCTGGTTGAAGCGTAGGCTGAAGCCCGTCTGGTCCAGTATGGCTACTTCATAGTTGTTCTCACCTAAAGTGGTCAGGACCGCGATAAGCTCCTTCCCCGGCCCCAGGTTAGTTGAAAACATGTAGTAGTCGGCGTAGTCGATGCCAAAATCCTTGGGAGAAAGATAGCCTGAGACTATCGTAGGTGTTCCAAGCGCGATACTTCCTATGTTTGCAGCCCTCTCAAGCTTGTCCGCGGCCTCCACATTACCTGTGTCAAGGAACCTGTCTATACCTATGCTGATGTTGTAAGAGACTTTAGCCGGCCTTGCCTCGGAGAAAAGCCCGACCTTGAAACATATCTTCGTAGACTTGTTGTCGCCGAGGTTTGCATGCATCCACATAAATCTGCCCTCTTCCTCAGGAAGGGGGCCTGAGATTATGACCTGTCTACTGGCCAGTTGCGTATATTGGTCTGTCTTAATCTCGTAAAGCATCAACATGCTTACCGAGGCCGTTGTGTTGGACTCCATTTTGACGAAAATGTTTATGGACTCACCCGGCATCAGGTTCTCAAACCTGTAAAACCTTTCCTGCAGCCTTCCCTCCAAAACACCCCTAATCGGCTCGACGGGGTTTTGGAGATTGTATTTCGCTTCAGTTGTGATGCACGGGTCTCTCATTTGTCCCAGTACAGCTGGCGTAGACAAAAGCATGGCTAGGACGACCACGGCCGTGGCGAGCTGTAAACGCATACTATCCATTCTACACCACCCCCTTAAAATGTATTATCCGGAAAACCCCTCCTCGATATGCCTCGATATTACTTTGAGCATTTTAGACAGCGGAGTTCGCCGGTGGTCCGGCTCCCGTGACGTGTTGGGGCATTGTTGTAGAGGGCCGTATTTTACGCGGCGGTATACCGATGTTAGCCCATTAGTTTTGACAGCTTCTCCGCGATTTCGCTGGGCGTGGAGGCGACGTAGACGCCGGCCTCGTTCAGGGCCCTCACCTTGCTTTCAGGGTCGCCCGCCCCCATGGAGATAATGGCCCCAGCATGGCCCATCCTCTTCTCCGGCGGAGCAGTTCTGCCCGCTATGTAGGCGACTACGGGTTTAGGGTAGCCAGACTCTTTGATGTATGCGGCCGCCCTTTCCTCCATGTCCCCGCCGATTTCACCAATGAGAACAACGGCCTCCGTCTCGGGGTCTTTCCTAAACATCTCCAGCACCTCTATGAAGCTCAACCCGACAACCGGGTCCCCTCCTATGCCAACGCAGGTTGACTGCCCCAACCCCTTCAAAGTCATCGTGTAGGCTATTTCATATGTGAGTGTTCCGCTTCTCGACACTATTCCGACGTTGCCTTTTTTGAAGATGTGGCCAGGCATTATCCCGACCTTGGACTCTCCCGGTGTTATAACGCCTGGGCAGTTGGGCCCTATGATGTGGGCGTCTTGTAAGCCTGCATATCTGATGAATTTGACTGTGTCATGTATGGGCACATGCTCCGTAATGATCACCACAAGTTTTATGCCGTTGTCCAGGGCCTCGTAGACCGCGTCGGCGGCATATGGTGCTGGAACCATTATGAGAGAGGTGTTTATTCCGCGGTGGATGGCTACAGCCTCCTCGACGCTGTCGTAGACGGGGACGCCCTCAACAGACTGACCCCCCTTCCCCGGCGTCACACCTGCCTCCACCTTCGTCCCATAGCGAAGCATCGCCCTCGTGTGGAAGGCCCCCTGCCTGCCCGTTATCCCTTGGACAAGGACACGGGTGTTGGCGTCAACCAGTATGGCCATATCCCTCACCCACCTAGGCTCGCCGCCACCTCGGCCGCCTCCTCCATGCTGTCGTAGTGCAGCAACCCGTTCTCCCTCAGTATTCTCTTCCCCTCCTCCTCGTTTGTTCCCATGAGCCTGACGACAACTCTCTTCTTCTGGCCGACGGACTTGTAGGCTGAGACGAGGCCTTTCGCAACCTCGTCGCAACGCGTTATGCCGCCAAGTATGTTGACGAAGAGTACTTTGACCCTTGGATGTGTCAGAAGGAGTCTGGCAGCTTTGTCGACGACATCCTCGGCTGCGCCTCCCCCTACGTCGAGGAAGTTAGCAGGCCTTCCACCCTTAAGCTTAACCATGTCCATCGTAGCCATGGTGAGACCAGCCCCGTTTCCGATGATGCCGATGTCCCCGTCAAGCTCCACCGCCGTAAACCCGAGACGCCGGGCCTCCTCCTCCAAACCAGACTCCGACAGAGGCCTCGTAAACTCCTTGTGTCGGAAGAGCGCGTTGTCGTCAATTATAATCTTTGAGTCGAGGGCTACCAGGTTTTGCTCCGGTGTCAGGGCCAGGGGGTTTATTTCAGCAAGCTCGCAGTCCATCTCGGTGAAAAGCCTGTAAAGACCTTTGAGTATTTTTACCGCATCCTCCGCAAGCTTGTCGGAAAGGTGCATAAACCTCACAGCCCTACGTATCTGATAATCCCTCAACCCTGTCAACGGGTCAACCTCCAGCTTCAAAACATTGCTAGGTGATGTCTTCGCAAGAACCTCTATGTCCACGCCTCCCTCGCCCGACGCTATCAACACCGACTTTCTCCTAGCCCTATCAACTATGAAGCCCAAGTACAGCTCCCTGGCTATCTCCGTGTAAGGTGTTACGATGACTGTCTTGACACGCTCGCCTTTGATTGAAGACCCAAGCATTTCCGCGGCAATCTCTGCGGCCCTAGCCGGGGTTTCCGCTACCTTAACACCTCCCGCCTTGCCCCTGCCGGCCACAAGGACCTGTGCCTTCACAACAACCCGTCCCCCAAACTCCTCAGAAAGCCTCCTAGCCTCCTCAGCAGAACCAGCCACACCATACTCCGTTACCGGTATGCCGTAGCGGCGGAAAAGCTCACGTCCCTCAAACTCGTACAGCTTCACAGCCAACAGTGCTAAAAACCAAAATTAATGTATGTTGAATAGCCGGGCGAGCCATAAAAGCGGCATCGTACTGGTGAAGCCGCTGGACAATTATATCTCCTCTCACGTTTCTCTCTCTTCTGCCCTACGTAAGCAAGTGCATAAAAGTAGGGCCTAACAAATTTCCCTTAATGAGGCTGGCGGCGCTTTTCTCAGGGGGGAAGGACTCAACGTACGCAATCTACCTTGCGGGGAGGATGGGCCACAGCGTCGAGGTGCTGCTGACATTCATCCCCAAGTCAATCGATAGCTATCTTTTCCACTACCCCAACATACATCTAACCCCTCTCCTGGCCGAGTCGATGGGTTTGAAGCAGCTGTTGATACCTGTGGAGGGTGGTGAGGAGGAAGTTTTGGACAAGGCTTTGGGCGAGGTGTCGGGAAAGGTTGACGGGTTGTTGACGGGGGCGCTTGCCAGCAGCTACCAGCGCAGCCGTATGGAGAAAACAGCGGAGAAACACGGCCTTAAGCTCGTCGCGCCGCTTTGGGGTATGGAGCCAAGCCAGCTACTCAGACAGGTTATCCATGAGGGGTTTAGGGTTATGGTTGTAGCCGTTGCTGCCGCGGGCCTGGGTGAGGAGTGGCTTGGACGGGTCATCGACGAGGATGCAGTGATGGAGCTTGATGCCCTAAAGCAGAGATACGGCGTCCACCCCGCTGGCGAGGGCGGTGAGATGGAAACCCTCGTCCTCGACTGCCCCCTCTTCATGAAACGCCTGCAGCCGAAGCGTTTTGAGAAGGTCTGGAGAGGACACTACGGATACCTCATAATCCATGAAGCGGAGCTTGTTGAGAAAGCAGTCACAGGGTAGTTTACACCTTTGTGTAAACCTCTATCCCCAGCTCCTTCGAGGCTTTAAGGGCCCTGTCTTCTACGTATGGCGTGACTATCACCAACCTGTCCGGTTTCTTTCCAGTCTTCTCAGCGTATAGCTCCGCTTTTCTCCTGAAGGTGTTGACGTCCGAGGCCCTTACATGTGAGGATATTTCAACCAGTATGAGTTTTCCATCGCTTACCGTGACGTCGACATCGACCTCGCTCGGGTATCCATAGACCTTGCCCGTCTCATCGTAACCCGTCCACCTCTCAACTCTGTAGCCAAGCTCCCTTTCAAGCAAACCCTTCAACCCCTCCCTGAAAGCGCTCTCAGCCATAATACCCCACCTAGCACCCAGAGCGCTCAAATGTCTTTCTAACAGCTCGAAACCCTTGTTCATATCTTCCCTAAGCCTGACCAGCTCTGCGTCATGTCTCTTGAAGCCCTCAACCATATCCTCACGAAGCCTAACCAGCTCCATATCATATCTCCTAAAGCCCTCGACCATGTCCTCACGAAGCCTAACCAGCTCCGTGTCATGTCTCTTGAACCCTTCAACCATATCCTCCCTAAGCTTAACCAGCTCCACATCGTGCCTGTTGAAGCCGCCAACCATGTCCTCCCTAAGCCTGTTCAAGTCCTCTCTTAGCCTGACGAGCTCGGCCTCATGTCGGTCGAGCCTCTTCAAAATCTCCTCTAAACCTAGCAGGCCTGCAACAGCGTACCTAAACTCCTCATCCTCCCTCAAAAGCTTCAGAATCCTCGACTTCAGCTCCTTGACGGCCATTCGGTATTCCTATTTCATACAGTCACCGCCTGCATATATGTTTCCGGCCTACTGTAAACGTTTATATGATGGATGGTTGTTCGGATTCCTGCAGGGGTGGTAGAATCGATTACGTTGAGGTTCTTGACACAACTCTCCGCGACGGCGCCCAAACCCGAGGCGTAACCTTCACCCTGCACGACAAACTAACTATAGCCCAGAAGCTGGACGAACTTGGTGTCGACATAATCGAGGGGGGCTGGCCGGGCTCCAACCCGAAGGATGTCGAGTTCTTCAAAGCGGTGAAAAAGCTCTCATTCACCTACAGCAAGCTAGGTGCTTTCGGCAGCACGCGACGGGTGGGTTTAAGTCCTTCGCAAGACCCCTCCATAAACGCGATACTGGAGGCCGATGTCCCGGTCGCCATAATCTTCGGTAAGTCTTGGACGCTTCATGTTAGGGAGGTTCTGCGCTGCAGCCTTGAGGAAAACCTGGAGATGGTTTCAGATACTGTGGAGTTTTTCAGGGAGCATGGGGTTGAGGTGGTCTTCGACGCGGAACACTTCTTCGATGGCTTTAAGGAAAACCCAGGCTATGCTTTAGATGTTTTGAAGAGGGCGCGTCAGGCCGGTGCTAGGACCATCGTTTTGTGCGACACAAACGGTGGGACACTCCCCAACGAAGTGATGGAGATTGTCAGAACCGTTAGACGCGAGGTTGAAGGCCCTCTCGGCATACATACGCATAATGACTGTGGTCTGGCCGTTGCCAACAGCCTTGCGGCTGTTTTGGAGGGGGTGAGACATGTTCAGGGGACCATGGTTGGGCTGGGTGAGAGATGCGGTAACGCCGACCTAACCCAGATAATTCCAAACCTCGCACTCAAAATGAACTTCCGTGTTTTGAAGAACCCCGAGGGGTTGAAGAAGCTCAAGGAGCTTGCCTACTATGTCTCAGAGGTCTCAGGCATCCCGTTAAATCCGGGCTACCCATTTTTCGGAGTAAACGCATTCGCCCACAAGGGAGGGGTTCACATAGATGCGATGCTGAAGAACCCTAGGACCTATGAGCATGTTGACCCGTCGCTGCTGGGGATGGAGAGGGCTCTCTCGGTGTCTGAGCTGGCGGGGAGGGCGGCGCTCGTAAATATGGCCGCGAAGCTTGGTTTGTCGCTGACGAAGGAGCAGGCCTCCAGCATATTGGATGAGATAAAACGGCTTGAGGCTCAAGGTTACCATTTTGAGCCCGCCGACGCTACAGTCTCCCTCCTCATACTCAAGGCTGTGGGTGTGGATGTTGAGAGGATTAAGGTTAGGACTTGGTGGGTGGAGGTTTTGGACGCGGGCCGCGTCACCTCGAGGGCGGTTGTTTCGATGGACATAGACAATGAGGCTGTGACCGAGACCGCTGAGGGTGTGGGCCCTGTTCACGCCCTCGACTCAGCCGTTAGGGCGGCCGTGCTCAAGAAATACCCGCAGCTCGCATCCACGCAGCTAATCAACTATAAGGTCTCGGTGATTGACGCGAAGGATGCCACGGCTGCAGCAGTCCGTGTTTTCATAGAGTTTGCTGACGACGGAAACAGGTGGGCTACAACGGGGGTTTCACGCAACATAGTCGAGGCAAGCCTAAAGGCAGTTATAGACGGCTACCTCTATAAGCTGCTGGTCCTAGACCGCTCTAGGACTTTACGTTAACCAGCATATAGCGGCCCATTATGCTCCAATATTCAACCGACACACCGGGTTCTATTTTTGCTTTTAACCCCTCATCCTTAGGCAGAGGGACCTCGACTATCTGGAGGTTTTCATTGTCCATCACCGAGACTGTGTCGGAGGAGATTGCGACAACCTGCCCGCTCCTTTTATCCACGATGGGGACCTCAACCCTGTTGTCGGCGGGCCCGACAAGGCTGCGCTTCACCTCGTCGAAGATGCCTATAGCAACCAGCCTCACTTTCGCCGAGCCATGCTTACCTGGCTTGCTCTTCTCAACCTCGACAATCCTGCACGGCTCGCCGTCGATGACGATGTTGTGGCCCTCCTTCAACGAACCAAGCTCAACAGGCTTAGTGCTCAAACCACGGAAAACCCGTAAACCCAGCTTTTAAACATGTTTTAAACATCGACATAGGCTGGTCACTCGGTAGGGTTTATTTCTGGAGCATTTTTCTCTGTTTTTGTTGGACGCGTCAGTGTTTGAGAAGATTCTGGAGACCCTTTTCAGCCGATACCCGGAGACGCTGAGACCTCTACATGTCTCGGATGAAAACCACTTCAAGGTCTTGGTTGGGGCCGTTCTCTCACACAGGACAAGGGATGAAAACACCGACAGGGCTTACAGCCAGCTCTTCAGCCGCTACCGTACTGCGGAGGAACTTGCGGGAGCGGGTCTCAGGGACATCCAGAGGCTTATCAAGCCCGTTGGGTTTTACAAGCAGAAGGCCCGCCGCATCAAGGAAATCGCTCGCATCATCGTTGAGAAGTATGGTGGAAAGGTTCCCGAGAGCCGTGAGGAGTTGATGAGGCTTCCGGGGGTTGGGCCCAAGTCTGCTGACATTGTTCTCTCGGCTGCGTTTGGGAGGCCCGAGGTGGCTGTTGACACGCATGTTGAGACTGTTGCTAAGAGGCTTGGGCTGGCTGGCGAGAAGGCGGGCTACGAGGAGGTCAAGGCGAGCATAACTTCTCTGGCTCCACGGGAGGCGCTCCCTCACATCAACATGCTTTTTGTAAAATTCGGCCGCGAAATATGCCGGAGGCCTCGGCCGAAATGCGGGATATGCCCAGTCAAAGAATACTGCAGATATTACAACACAGAGGTCAGAATCCGAGCTCCTTCAGCTTAGCCAAAACCTCCTCGTCATGCCCCTCAGCATGGACTTTGTGGAAGGCCGCTCTAATCACACCGTTCTCGTCTATGATGAATGTCTTGCGGAGGGCCCTTCCTTTCTCCTCGCTGTAGGCGTTGTAGAGGGATGCGACTTTCCCGCCTTCATCCGAGAGGAGCGTGAAGTTTAGGTTGTATTTCTTGATGAATTTTTTATGAGACTCTAGGCCGTCAACGCTGACGCCGACCACATTAACCCCCAGTGCCTTCAGCTTGGGCAGCGAGTCCCTGAACCCGCAGGCCTCTGTCGTGCAGCCGGGTGTATCGTCCCTTGGGTAGAAGTAGAGGACGACTGCTTTATGGCCTGCCAGAAGGTCTTTGAGGCTGTGTTTCTTCCCGTCGGCGTCCGGAAGGGTGAAGTCCGGGGCCCTGTCGCCGGGCTCAGGCTTCATCTCAGCATCTTTTCGCCGTAAAAGACTGTCCGCATCCACAGGTTGAGACGACGTTAGGATTGTTTATCGAGAAACCTGAACCCATTACGTCCTCCACGTAGTCGATTTCGCTTCCCTCGAGGAACGGAGCGCTGAAGGAGTCGACAACAACCTTGACCCCATGCGCCTCGACAACAACGTCGTCTTCATAGATGTTGTCGTCGAGGGCCATACCATATCTGTAGCCTGAGCAGCCGCCGCCCGTGATGTATATCCGGAGGGCGAGGTTATTGTTCTCCTCCGATTTTATGAGTTCGGCTATCTTCTTGGCGGCCTTTTCCGTCAGCTTTAGGTCAAACGCCTTTGAAACGGTCTCCATGCACCCACAGCAGCCCATGTCTCTAATAAGCTTTACCCACCTACATCCGGATAACCCTTCGTATGGGTGGGCTTTTCTTACGGGAGACGTATGGGCTTCCGTAGATGTAGAACCTAAGCAACCTGTTTACGTCCTTTGTCACACCTATGCGCCGTGTCACCGCAACCCTCCCAACCCTATAGCCATCATCCTCAAACCAGATACGGTCGGAGCTGCAGAGGTCGAGTCCGTCAAATGACCTATCTATGCCCAAGGTCTGGCAGAGCCTGCCGGGTCCGTCAAGTCTGCCACTAACACCCGAGAGGGGTTCCAAGGCCCTGATGAGGACGGCCTCACCCCCGCCTCTGACGACGTTCATGCAGAAATGGTTGTGGACCATGTAGACGTAGAGTGTTCCCGGTGGGCCAAACATGCTGCGGTTACGCGGCGTCATCCCTCTGTAGGCGTGGTTGGCCCTGTCGTTTTTCACATATGCTTCATCCTCAACAACCCTGCAACGCCTACCATCTACAACAAGGACACGACCAAGCAACGCAACAGCTAGGTCAACGGTGTCACGGTCGTAGAAACTACGTCCAAGCCTCAAAACAATCCACCACCGGTGCTAGAACCCGTCCAAAGTTCTTTGGCGTGGAAAGCTCCTGAGGCTTTCCGCCATCTCTTTGGCCGCCACGATGTCCTTGAAGAAAACAGGTTTGTTGCCCGGGTTGTAGAGGGCGGCTGCGGGATGGAATGTGCAGAAGAACACATGCCCGCCCTTGGTGAATGCCTTGCCCCTGACAGCCGTAACCGAGCCTATTCCGAGCATGCTTTTTACTGCGACCGCCCCGAGAAGCAGCACAACACGTGGGTTTACGGCCTCAATCTGTCTGTGGAGATATCTCTCGACACATATCTTACTCTCCTCCGGCGTCGGCTCCCTGTTACCCGGGGGCCTGCATTTGACGATGTTAGTTATGTACACATCCTCACGCCGGAGTCCCGCGTTTGATAAAGCCTCGTTTAACAGCTTGCCTGCCCTTCCCACAAAAGGCCTTCCCTGCAAATCCTCCTCTTCGCCCGGGCCCTCGCCCACAACCATAATTTCGGCGGAAGGGTTGCCCTCTCCGGGGACAACGTTCCTCCTATCCTTCCAGAGTGGACATAGCCTACACCTCCGAACCTCCTCCGCAACCTCCTCCAACACACCTGAGGCCATATCAGGCTCCACCCCGCCCTAAACACAAGTCAAACAGGTTATGAAGCTTTGTCCAGCGTGTTGTCCGAAGCCAGCCGAATACGCTGTCCAGAGATACGGCGGGCGGCCCGTTTAACCGTTCAACAACGTAGGATTGCTGGCTGTTTTTTGGAGCGGCTAAGCCGGCGCAGCCCTCACGGTAGTGTTTCGCAAACCACTGGTAGAACTGGTCCAGCATGGATACGTGGGAGGGGTCGAGGCCATAGAATAGTGTTACAGCGTCCAGCCTGTAGCCGTGCTCGCCGAGATAGGATACAAGCTTGCTCAATGCCTCCTGGTTTGTCTCCACATCTCCCTGTAGAACTGACAGCTGCGCCCAGAGACGTAGGCGTGGGTTGTGTTGTTTGGCGAGCACCATGACCTCACCCACTTCACGTGCATAAACACCCGCACCCTGTCTGAGGAAGCTCTGCCCCTGTGGGTTGTATGCGTCGGCATTAGCCACTACGTAGGGTATGATTTCCCGTGGATGCCGCCCGACGTTGACCACGGTGAAAGCGAATTTTAGTCCTGCGTTGTGTACGATTGCAGCCGCACGGTTAATGGAGTTAATGGGGTCTTTCACTTCCTCGGCCGGGCTCAGCCCGTCCTCAAGGTCGTAGAAAACCCACTCTACGCCGAGCAATTTATCGGCCACGATGTTGGACTCTATGTCTGCAATCGAGAAATAAACGGTCTGCAACACTGGTGGTGAGCCTAACCCCGTGAGTTTTTGCACCGAGCTAAGGGCTGAGCGGCCGGGAAAGGAGACTCCTATGTCGCCAGCTGTCCTGCATACAACCTTGTTGTACATGGCCACCAAAGCGTCCTTGTCGGGAAAACCTCCACGAACCAGTGCAAGGATGCCTATGGAGGTTGAGTTGTTTTCTGTGTGTCGAGAGCTCCCGTAGGTTGTCTCAATAAAGCGTTTGAACGCCTCTCCAGTTGGTCGCAGCGTTCCGTCGATTTCTGTTAATGCCCGTGCCTTAACGGCGTCCACGCTAAACCATACAGCTATTGGTAGGCCCTGCTCCACCACCTTATTCATGACGGCAGTCGTCTGGCGGGGGTTATCTGTGTGCTGTCCGATTTCGTTGGTGATAACCGGTAAACCCGTCAGCGCCCTCAGATATGTAACAGCCTCTTCCAGGGCCTGTGGGTCGGCTATATACCAATGGAAGTTCACGTAATCAGCTCCAGCGGCTCTATAGGATGCTAGGAGTGATTTTCCCTTGCTTATCTGTTCCCTGGCCCTAGCGGAGTTCAGCAACTTTTGCTCCTCCGATGTGAAGGCCCTGGCGGCGAATTCCTGGGCGGCTTTCGTCTGCCCACTCTCCAGGTAATGGTCGTATACCAGCAGGGCAACCAAGTAGCTGACCAATCCACCGTTGGTGCAGGGAATACCTCTTTGATGCGCCACCCAGCAGGCGGCTTGGAGTTGGGCTGCGTACTGCTCCGGGGAGCCGGTATAGAAGAGCTCCGAGTTCTCTTCATTCTCCACCACCAGAACCGCTGGGCGGACGCTGTCCAGCACCCGACCCAGAGCGTGCTGGTAGCTGGTGAGGTCGCTTGGCGGGGAGGTGGCCTGACGCCGGCCGTTGGCCCTCATAGTCAGGACAAGCTGTAAACCCGCCTCTCTTGCGATGTCACACTCAAGGCAGGTTCCGCCCCATTCATCTAGGAAAATAGCCGAAGGGCGGTAGTAGACCACGCCAAGCGATTTGACTACCTGCCCCCCTTTAGGTGAGCGAATAAGCTGAGAAGGCAGCATCAACCCGAAAGGGTTCAACCTTATAGGTCGAGACCCCGTGGAATTGTTTACAGTGTGGGTATGTAATGTGGTGGACGAGTTTGTCGTACTGGACGTGTGTGTTACTGGCGCAAACATCGGTGAGGTCGATAGTGCGTACACGGACAGTAGTGATATGGCCAGCATGAATGCAATTAGCACACGTTTCCCCGGGTGCTTTATCCGGCCGTCCACACCACCTGACGAGCTGGGGCCTATGCCATCATCCCCCCGCCACTATGTTCCCAACGACTGATTTAAGTATCCTGTGTACGGCTTGTTATGGCCTTTCAGCTTGACAAACAAATGCGATAATTTTTCGAGAATGCTGGTTTTGACGTATCTGTGTTGGGAAGCCACTACATCAGACATACGGCTGCAACAAGCTTGTTATTGTTTACAACATTCTTTTAAGACTTCATTAAAAATAAGGGTTGCTTATAAAATTTTTATACCCCGCCTCTGTCGAAGCTTGCCAACACATTTACCTTTAATATCTTGACGGCTTGTTCAGATGCCATGGAGGTATACGAGCGTCTGTCGACAGGCAACCCCAAGCTTGATGAGATGCTGGGCGGGGGCTTCATCAAGGGACGCACATACCTCGTAACAGGGGAGACAGGTGTTGGTAAGACAATCCTCTCCCTCCAGTTCCTGCTTAACGGGCTGACACGTAACGAGACCTGCGTCTACGTAACCATAGACGAGCGTATTGAGGGTGTTTTGAGGGGGGCGGAGTCGCTGGGGTGGAATTTCTGGGCCTTCATGGAGGCAGGGCGTTTCATACCCCTCGAACTCAGGCTCTACGCATCGGAGGCCCGGAAATACGGAAAGGAGAGCAGGGCATTCGTTGACGCAATCTACAACGCAACGAGAGGCAGGAGGTTTTCAAGACTGGTCCTCGACCCCGTCTCAGCCCTAGCCCAAGGGGCCAAGGACGAGTTCTACGTCCGCGAATACCTCCGCGAGATAATCACCATGATCGAGGAGAGGTTCGGTGTGACGACTTTGATGACGACCGACATACCGACGGGCTCCAAGAGGATGAGCCGGTTCATGCTGGAGGAGTTTCTGGCCTCGGGGGTGATCGTGCTCGGAGTTAGACAGGTGGGCGGCAGGCTTGTCAGAACAATCTACGTAAGAAAGATGAGGTGGTCGAGCATGGATTCAACGATGTATGTCTTCGTAATAGAGCCTGAGAAAGGAATAGTTATAGCCGAACCCTTTGACGAATACATCCAGAAACTCAACACAACACATTACAACAGCTTAGAGAAACATATGACAAATCCTTAAACCTAGGGCCTGTGGCTTGGTTTTGTTGGATGTAGAGGAGTTCAGGCGATGGCTTGAAAGCTCGACCAAGACCTTGAGGTCGGCTGAGAGGGATGTGGCTTCGGGGGACTTCAACTGGGCCTGCTTCAAAGCACACCAGGCTGTTGAAAAAGCTTTGAAAGCCCTTCTCTGGGGTGTCGGGAGGCCAACCTTCGGCCACAGCCTTATAAAACTTGCAGAGAAAGTGTTTGAGACAGGCGGAGAACGTGTTGAGTGGGTTGCAGACAGCTGTATGCGGCTAGACAAATACTACACGACCTCACGATACCCGGACGCGTGGGAGTCCGGCTTTCCTGAAGAGTATTTCTCCAAGGGCGAGGCTGAGGAGGCCGTTGAGAGGGCGGCGCAGGTTGTTAAATGGGTGAAGAGGGTGTGGGAGTCTTTGAGCAGAGGCGTCTGATGCGTGAGGAGGCTATCCGGAAGGCCCGCGAATATGCTGAGAAGGTGAAGGCCTTTATCGGGAAGGTTTCTGCCGTCCTAGTCGGCTCATATGCACGCGGGGACTTTAATGAATGGAGCGACATAGACCTTCTCATCGTAGCGGAGGGGGTTTTAGGCAATCCTCTGGAGAGGATGGATTATCTCCTAGACAGATGCCCGCCGCCCGCCGGGGTTGAGCCGATAATACTTACCCAAACCGAGTATATGCGTCAAAAAAGGTTAGAAACACCATTGTTCAGAGAGGCGTGCGGCAAGGGTATCGTGCTGGTCGACGACCTCGGCCTTTTCCGATAATATACAGCGTTACCCAGGTTGCGCATATATCCTACTGATGTGTTGTCCATATGTGGCTGACCTGGGGCTTGGGGAGTATCGTGCGGGTCTTTTAAAGGAGGTGGAGCGGGTTTACGCCGTTGCCGCCGAGTACAGGAGGCGGACGAACGACCCGTTGCCCCATGTGGAGACTGTTTTCGCGGACAGGATTGAGGAGAGGGTTGAGCTACTTGTCGGCCCACCGGGGATTGCTGAGAAGATAAGGGGGCTTAGGGGCAAGCTCTCCGGAATATCCCTCGCCTTCAAGCTCAGCGAGGAGATAATATACTCAAACCTAGGCGGGGACCCGGAGCAGGTTCTAAAACAGGCCATATGCACCTCCCTAGCAATCCTCACCCCCCCATGCATCACAGCAGCCCCCTCTGAAGGCATCTCACACGTCAGAGTCAAGGAAAACGACGACGGCAGCAAATACCTAGCCGTGTACTTTGCAGGCCCCATAAGAGCAGCCGGCGGTACGGAGTTGGCCACAGTAGTAGTCCTAGCCGACTACGTCAGAAGGCTTTACGGCCTCGACAGGTTTAAGCCACGGGAGGAAGAGGTCAGACGCTTCGTCGAAGAGCTGAGAACATACATCAGACAGGTTGGAAGATTCCAGTACAACGTACCCGACCGCCTAATCGCATACGCATACAGGATGACACCGGTCGAGATAACCGGGGTCGCAACAAACGAAATACTTGTCTCATCACACCGCGACCTGGAGAGGATTGAGACAAATTATCTCAGGGGCGGTGCGCTGAGGGTTGTGAACGACGGAATAGTTGGGCGGGCCAAAAAAGTTCTAAACATTGTGAGGTCTCTGGGTATGTCGGGCTGGGATTGGATTGAAGAGCTTGCTGCAGCTCCCTTGACACAGGAGGAGGCGGCGGAGGAGGAGCAGACGCTAGAGGTTATAGGGGGAAGGCCGGTCTTCTCCCTCTCAAACACCTTCGGCGGGTTCAGGATAAGATATGGGAGGGCGTTTGCAACAGGAATGGCGGCCTTCGGCATCCACCCTATGAGCATGAAGGTGCTCAAAGGCTATGTCGTTACTGGGACACAGCTCAAGACAGACTTCCCCGGAAAAGGGGGTATAGTTACACCCGTCGACACCATAGAGCCCCCCGTCGTGAAAACAGCTAACGGAGACGTGTATAGGGTTTCGTCTGAAGAGGTTTATGCGGCAATTTCAGATAAGATTGACCAGATACTGTTTTTGGGGGACATACTTGTCTCCGTAGGCGACTGCGTCGAGAACAACGTTACCCTCAGGCCTCCGGGATATTGTGAGGAGTGGTGGAGGAACGACCTGGCATCAAGGGTTTTGGAGATGGGGTTGGAGAGGGTTGGCGAGAAGGCAGGCATATCTGTGGGGAGGCTTGCCAAACTCCTTGAAGACCCGTTCAAAACCATCCCAACGGTCGATGAGGCTTTGAGGCTGAGCCGTGAGGCCGGCGTCCCCCTCCACCCAAGATACCTCCACTGCTGGCGGAACATAAAGCCCGAAGACCTACAACTGTTAAGGGAATGGATTTCCTCGCAGCCAACCTTCCTTGACGGGATGGCCGCCATGCCATATACACAATCTGTGAAGGAAAAGCTTGAAACACTCCTCGTTGAGCATAGGGTACGGCAGGACAAACTGCTCCTCAGCCATGACGACTATCTTGTCCTGTGTGAACTACTTAATCCAGATGAGGCTTTCGAACCCGACCCATCAGTTGACGTTTTAGAGAACTTGAGGAGGCTTTCAGGGCTGTATGTGAAGGATAAGGTAGGGTCGAGCTTGACCGCTAGAATGGGGAGGCCTGAGAAGGCTGGGCCGAGGCGCATGACCCCCTCCGTACACTTCCTGTTTCCGGTGGGGCTTGCTGGAGGGGCTCTGCGAGACCTCTCCGACATCGAGTTGGTAGCGGTCGAGTTAGTTAGAAGACGGTGTCTGGGCTGCGGGTATGAGGGCTGGGAGGTTATGTGCCGCAAATGCGGCGGCCACACAGTCCTCGTAGGGGTTTGTGAGAGATGTAGAGCCGAGTACCTGAACACGGTTGCCGAGGTCTGCGGCAGGTGCGGAGGCCGTGTAACATATTCTTCAACGCAGCGCGTAAACGTAGCGGGAGAGGTTTCGGAGGCCTTGCAGAAAATAGGTGAGGCTGCGCCCCCGAGGCTGAGCGGCGTCAAAGGCCTGACAAGCTTCACAAAAACCCCTGAAACAGTTTTGAAAGGTGTCTTACGGGCAAAACACGGGCTGACCGTTTACAAGGACGGCACAATACGTTTCGACGCCACAAACGCCCCCCTGACGCATTTCACACCCTCCATGTTAGGCCTAAGCGTGGAAAGACTCAGAGACCTCGGATACACACACGACGTCAAGGGAGACCCGCTTGTGTCGGAAAACCAAGTATGCGAACTAAAGCTGCAAGACATAGTACTCTCCAAGAAGGCTGCCGAGCATCTCATAAAAGTCGCACGCTTTGTTGATGACCTGCTCCATCACTGGGCTGGGATGGAAAAGCTTTACATGCTTAAGAAGCCTGAGGACCTTATAGGCCACCTGGTTGTAGGGCTCTCACCTCACACATACGTGGGCGTTGTGGCGCGGGTTATCGGGTTCGTTGACGCTGAGGTAAACTTTGCGCACCCAGCTTTCCACGCGGCGAAGAGAAGGGACTGCGACGGAGACGAGGACAGCGTCATGTTGCTCGCCGACGTCTTGATGAATTTCTCAAGGCTCTACATACCTGACAGAATAGGTGGGAAAATGGACACACCCCTGCTCATAACACGCATCGTTTACCCTGAAGAGGTTGACGAGCAGGCCCACAACGTCGACGTATGGTGGGACATACCGGCGGAGTTCTACAGACAGGCCCTCCAAGGCTCGAAGATAGCAACTGTTAAGGGCATTGTCAGGACGTTTGGGGACGACTTGGCCGCAGGCACGCAGGGTGTTGGGGCAGGCTACACGCATCGACAGATCAGGCTGGCGGTGCCCGGCATAGTCTCCGCCTACAAATCGCTGGAAACCATGATGGACAAGATATACGGACAGCTTGATTTGATGGACAGGCTGGCCGGCGTCAGGGACTCGGCTCTGGTCGACAGCATCGTGTCGTCACACATACTGCCCGACATAATCGGAAACGTGAGAGCATTCATGGTACAGAACTTCAGATGCAAGAAATGTAACAGAAAGTTTAGAAGGCTTCCGCTGACCGGGAGGTGTCCAAGCTGCCAGCAGGAGCTCTCCCTCACAGTCTTCCGAGGAGCCGTCGAGAAATACCTTGAGCTTGCGAGGGAGATTGCCGCCCAACGCCTCCGAAACCCATACCTCAAGGAGAGGACGCTGGCGGCCGTTGAAACAGTCTTGGACCTTTTCACACCCTCGAAGAAGTCAGGGCCGCAAACCGTCCAGACGAGGCTTGACGCATTTTCAGCGGATGAGGCATGATAAACCCAAAAGCATACCTGACCGGTATGAAAAACGTCAGGAGAGGGTTGGTGGCAAGGTCAAAGCTGGTTGAGGCGCTGGCCGTTAAAGGGTTGACCATTCAAGAACTGTGTAAAGCCACAGACATGCGTCCGGGCAAAGCACGCTACCACCTGCAAAACATGGTGAGAGACGGCGTTGTGAAGAAAAGGCGGAGCGGTAGAAGAGTTGTCTGGGAACTTACAGGAACGGGCCAAGCATCCATAGAGGAAGTTCTCTAAACCGGGGCCAGAGCCCTCAGAATAGTTACCACAGCTATCAAGGCGGCGGCCAGCCCAATAACTATTTCGGGCCTCACCTTGATGCCCTTCGACTCCTCCTCAAAAAACCTCAGAAGTCCAGCGCCGCTCGCCGGCATCGGGGCCTCCTTCCTTTTCTTCGCACTCATATTCAACAATTTTACACAGTACCGTTTATTAAGTCTTGTACAGCTAAGTCTTCCAGCGGTTTGGCGTAAAAGCCGCGTTTTCTCAGATAGGATGCGAAAACCCTGCTGTATCCGTGGACTGTGAAGACCGTCTTCGGCCCGACCTCTTCCACGAATTCCAGTAGTTGCCTAAAGTCGGCGTGGCCGCTGAGCGGGAAGGCTGCGTTGAAATCGCTGTAGCTGTATTTGAGCGACCAGCCTGTTGCCACAGCCCACTTTACCCTCCTATGTGTCGGGACTGTTCTGACTTGGCTGTCTATGTAGACGCATTTACCCGAGGCCAGCAGGCGCCTCCCCTCGGCTGAGCGGCCTGTGTGGAAATCGAGTTTTTCGCCCTGTTCAACATAGGTCTTCGAGGCCTTCGACACAGACGGCCCCGTGACTACTGGTAGTGTGGTGTAGGTGTTGAATAGCTTGATCAGCTCCTGGGACTTGCCGATGCTGTACGCTTTGAACGCAGGTATGGCGCCATGGGAGACGGTGGAGGTAGCCCAGCGGATTATGTCGGCGTAGATACGGCTGCGTGAGGGGAATACGAAGCTGGGATGCCCGTATGTGCATTCTATTACAAGGACCTCTGCATCCACAGGCTCGGCTGGACTGGTCGTCAACGTCTCAACAGTGTTGATGTCCCCTGTGTATAGTAGGTCTAGACCGTCTGCCTCAACGTGGAACATGGATGAGCCTAGGACATGCCCGGCGTTGTGTGATGTAATCCTGAATGTATGATGTGAAAACTTCTCACCATACTTTATTGTTTTGAAACGGACCCGCATATCCCAGACAGCGCGCATCAAGGCTGCAGTCTCTTCGGTAGAGACAACCAAACCCCCGACTGCGACGTGGTCGGAGTGAGCATGTGAGACACAGCGCAGACATCGTTTTGATTCTGAGTACGTTGAGTCGAATAGAATAGTATCGCCGCCGCAGGACAGCTTAAACATCCAAAACTCCAGGTCGTGGTCTGATATAAACGTCTATTATTGTCACACGACTTGGAAAGCGAGGGCCAGGAACCTTATTATGAATGCGATTATTCCGATTATTGCAAGCCCGAGCAGCGTTATCCTCAGCGTGATGGAGTACTCCCTGCCTGAAGGCTTTTTCGCCATCTTAAGCAGCGTTATGGTGTTTTTGATGAAGCTAGCCAAGCCCATGCTATTAGATGTGTTTTGATGAAGTATTTAGCTGTGCCTACCTTAAACCCTTACTGCCTGCGAGAAGGAACGCCAGCAGGGAGGCCTCTGTGTGCAGCCTATTCTCAGCCTGGTCGTAGATAACGGATTGAGGGCCGTAAGCAACCTCCGGCGTGACCTCCATGTTGAGCTGCATAGGCATACAGTGCATGAACTTGGCGGACGGCTTGGCTAGAGACATCATCCTAGCGTTCACCTGATATCTGGGTAGGAAGGTTTCAAGCCTTTTCGCACGCTCCTCCTCCATCCCCATCGAGACGAACACATCGGTGTAAACAAAGTCAGCGTCCCTCACAGCCTCCTCCGGCTCTGTTGTCAGCAAAACAGCGCCGCCAACCTCCTCCGCAACACGCCTAGCCTTATCCACCTCCTCCGCAGGAGGCCTATATTCCTCCGGTGTTGCGACAGCTATGTTTATGCCAAAAGCCGCACAGGCCTGCATCAACGAGACACATACGTTGTTTCCATCGCCTAGGAACGCGACCTTTGCCATCGACGGTTTTTTGTGATATTGGTGTATCGTCATGACGTCGGCGAGGGCTTGGCAGGGGTGGTGTTTGTTGCTAAGGGCGTTAACTACAGGCACCCTCCCGTTTTTCGCAAGCTCTACGAGGTCCTGGTGATTGAAAACCCTGGCCACAATTGCGTCAACATATCGGGCCAAAACCTTCCCCGTGTCCTCCACAGACTCCCCCCGGCCCAGCTGGAGCTCCGAGGCCGAGAGATAGAAAGAACTACCCCCAAGCCTTGAGACAGCTGCCTGAAAAGAGACCCTCGTCCTAGTTGAGGGCTTCTGAAAAACCATTGCCACAAGCCTACCTGCGAGAGGTTTTGCCCGTGGATATCCGCGTCTCCGCCACCTCAAAGCAGCCGCCACAACCGCTTTAAGCTCGGCGGGCTCAAGGTCGTAGACCTCCAGAAAATGGCGGACACGTCTCACGGCCTAACGGAAAACACCTCTTATTTATTTGTATTTACAGAAGCTCTGCGGAAAGCCTGCAGATTTCCTATGAAATTTGCAGGTGATGACTGTTTAAGAAAATGGTGTTATCCGTCAATACTTACCCTTGGTTTGTCTTCTTTCCCGTTCTTCTTGCCTTTCTTCCTTGTTTTTGTTCCGCAGTTTGGGCATATGTCTGCGTCCTTATAGGCCGTCATACATCTGACACAGTAGTAGAAGCCTCTATTATAATCGGGCCTGCTTATCTGTGGGGGATATAACGCCTCTCCGTAAAATATCTCAAAACCACCAAACACTCCTTAGAACTCATACCTTAACCACCTTCTATGTTTACC
>Ga0072500_143722_pt1 | contig 22816 bp, 25 predicted proteins | sample GBScelen77Swater_FD_63803 | JGI IMG/M metagenome (GOLD analysis project Ga0072500, IMG submission 63803) | Hot spring microbial communities from Great Boiling Spring, Nevada - cellulolytic enrichment S 77C v2 (version 2) | ecosystem: Environmental > Aquatic > Thermal springs > Hot (42-90C) ...
CAACTGTCTTAACAAGTTCTTCAAGCTTGCTCAGATTCAACCCGTTTAGTTCGTCTACAGCGACCATGTTTTAACCAGCATAAACAGTTCTATATAAGTATTTTGATAACATAAGTAGATAGAAATATAAAACTAAGCCTATAAAAATAATAAACTAATATTGCTAGCGCGGTTCAACAGGGGAAAAACCACAGCTTTATACCAAAATTCGGACCAATTGGTGTTCGTGGCATCGGATAGTTCAACCTCCTCCTAGACGACAGTATATTTTTAAGTGTGATGGTTGTGGTGGTGAGATTATGTGTAGGATGGTTGGCCTTTGCTTTAATGCCGAGGGTATTCCCCTTGTCAAGAGGGTTTTGGCAGCATTTGTTGATGCTTCTCGGGATGATGTCTACTTGCGCGGGATTATAGGTGACGGTAGGCATTGCCATGGCTATGGCTATGTCGCTGTCTTGAAGAAACATGGTGCGTGGACTGTTTTACATGAGAGGTTCGATGCTGAGCCGGCGATGTCGGGGGAGCAGGCGTGTGAGGCAAACCTAGAGGCTCTCAGTAATGCTGTTGAAAGATTTCTTGATGGTTTAGATAGGTTTGAGGAGGGTGTTGTCATGTTTCATTCTAGGAGAACGCGTGGTGAGCCTCGTGGTTTTGCGGCAGCACACCCGTTTAGAGAGGAACTGGTCATCAACGTTGGGAGAAAAGCTGAAAATGCTGAGCTATACCTTTGCCATAACGGCGGGGTCTTAAAGGCATCTATAGCAGAAGAGATAGGATTGCCTAACCCAAGCCTATTCACAGACTCACACGTCTTTCTTAAGCTGCTCACCCATCGTGCTGAGGGAGTTGAATATGATTTTTTCCCAGAGGTCTTGGAGAAAACCATCTTACATTCTATTTCTAAGAATTATGTGAAGTCTGCGCTAGACATACTTGTCTTACTCAACTCGCCGACAAAAGGGCCTATGCTGCTTGCAGGAGCCTACGTGGCTGAAAAAGATAACGTAGCAAAATGGAAATATTATGAACCGGTTCTATTCGAGACACAATGGGTCAAGGGTTTCATTTCCAGCACCATTAGAGACAATTTAAACAGGACGGTAGGGGGCATTCGGTTTATCGACGGCCGTGATGAATACGTGGCCCTCATCAGACCTGAAAACTTAAAGATAAAACCCATTAAGCCTTCCGTAAACACTATTTCAGACAATTCGCCTTGAATCATTCTTTCTGACAAGTTACTGCCTGTAGAAACCAACACAGGTTATGCCAGACCGGGAATGAAATAGTTTTGGAAGGCCTCTGTACCATGTTTATGATTAGCAATTCTACATCTGGCACGCCAATAGTGTCCTGTAATCGCAAAACAGCAGTACTTTATCACTGGATGACCGACTATTTTACGCTGGTAAGGGCAGCATGCAGAAATATCCTATGACTAACGTTTAGCAACACGGCTCTCGGGGCGTTTTTTTAACTCTATGTCCGATGCCTCAGCTAGAGCTTGGCTCGCCAAACGCCAGTAAAGACTGTTGTCCCTAACTATGAGCCTAACACCGTTCAGAAGAGCCTTTAGCCTCAGCTTAGGAGGAGCCCTCTGTAGGGGAGTGATGTCAACGGGTATTCCGAGCTCGTCTTCAATCAACCCCGCTAGCTTGATTAGATTTCTCAGGTCCTCCTCCGGCCGAAAGTATACCCCAATATCTATGTCCCTCACAAACTCTCTCCTCAGAACCGAGCCAAAGAGGACTGCTATCTCAAGGTTTGGCAGTTTTTCTAAAAAAGGTTTCAGCCGTTCAGTGAGCGTGTCGACGGAGACCTCATAGTACGTTATTCTCAACCTAAGAAGACCTCTTCCACCTTAGCTAAAAGCTCTTCAACACATTTAAAGTTAGCCTTCAAAGATTGGTAAATCTTCTCATCTTCAACGTCCCAGTAGCGTTGTATGAGTAGGTTTCGAAGTCCAACCAGCCATTCGAGCTCTCCGACACATCCTACGACCAGCCTCTCAGCAACCACGCGCACGGCCTGCTTATAGGATGTAGGCCTAACACCAAAGCCCTCAACCCCCACATGCAAACAAAGGGCCGCTAGAGATTCGACCAGCACTATTATATTGTAGCGAACAGCGTATCTTTTATCTACGTCTAACTCAATGAACTCTTTAGAAGCAATTCTCTGCAGCTCCTTAACGGAATACCTAATCTCGTCGATTCTCTTCCTCAAAACATCGGCATCGATAGGCATGTGGGTCACCGCTAAAAAAACTCCTGCTTGGGTGTAGTATTTTGGTTATCTCGTGGGCGGGCTCCGAAACCCGTTTCTCAACCCCCTAAATAGCTTTAGCGCTCTTGAATTCATCTCCCCCACAGCCATTGATGCCGCCTACTACATAACAACTTAACTAGCATATAATAAGGTATGCGTGTTTTGTATTGTTGTGAATTGCTGCCATAGTTTCACTTGTTGCTTGAAGGTTTTTTGTGGGTTTATGGGGAACAAGGCCACACTTTGCCGCTCCTCGTCGGTTTCACCTACAAGTGTACTATCTCGGAAAGATGTTTTATGTTTTCTAAAGAGATCTTCGCCACAACCTCTTTATCCGCTGTAAACAGTACCGCGTCTTGGATTACTGCCAACACAACGTACGCAGCATCATACACTGTGATGCCGAATCTATAGGCCAGCTCAATTGATGTATCACGTAGTTGTCCCTCAAAAATCGTAGAGTGATATTCCTAGCTTTTCAAGGGCTTTAAGGGCGTTCTTTACCTCCTCAACTCCGAATCTGGGGTTGTATCGTAATGCGTTGGCAACCTCGTAGAAAAGTAGGCCCGGTGCAATGAGGTCTACCAAGCCTTTAACATATTTGTCCCTGATGAGCAACGCTTTGTCGCGTAATGGCTCGTTGGTAAACCATTTTACCGCTACAGTTGCGTCAAGTACGAGTACCTTCTCCTCCTCCATCTAATAACCTCCTCTTCGGCTATCCAATCAGACCCCTCCGAAATCTTGGCCAATCTGTCCATTTCTTCAACAGCGCTTGCAATCGCGTCGGGGTCCTTGCCTACTCTCAGCTTCTGCTCCTCTTCAGAGACAACGGTTTTAACATAGTTTCTCAGCAACTCGCTCCAGTTTATATGTCTGAGCCTATCCATTCTTGCCTTGAGCTTTTTGTCTACACGAAAGCTTACTACACTCACTAGTGGTGTAATACAATTCAAACTTATAAATATTACAGGTCCATGCCCAGCTTACCGAATTTCACATTCGAATTGCGACATATAACCGCGCGAAGATAATCCTTAGAGTTCTTTTCATGCAAGTAATTGGAGCTTCAAAGCTCTGAAACACCATCAGAACAGCTAGGACAGGTTGTAGCGCCTTAGTTAAAAACATAAAGCTGGACATTCTTATTGGTCAACATATGTCGACCGAGGCGATAACTTTCGACCTATACGGTACGCTGGTAGACTGGAGGGATGGGATAGCTAGGGCGCTCAACTACATTCGCGAAGGTATGGTTGAGAGGTTTTTCGAAATCGAATACAGAGCGGTGAGCACCTTGAGAGAATACGCCCCCTACTCAAGGGTTCTAGTTGAGGTTTTGAAGGATACATTGAGGGAGTTCGGGCAGGACTTTAGGGATGAGTACGGCAAACTTATCGTCCTATCCTTCGCCAAATCCCCGTTCTTCCCCGACGCGTTGACAGGTTTACTAGTGTTGAAGAAATACGGGTACAGGACCGGCATAATCTCAAACACAGATAGAGAACTTGTCGAGATTACGCTCGCAGGTTTAACGAACCTGTTCGACTATGTTGTGACAGCTGAGGACACAGGATACTATAAACCGGATAAACGAGCATTCATAAACGCATACAAAATAATGAAAGTAGACCCAAAAAAAGCAATACACGTATCATCCTACCCACAGTATGACCTACATCCAGCTGACCAGCTCGGAGTAAGAACAATCTACATAGACAGGTATGGTTATAGTTGGAAGGAAAAAGTAACATCAATTGACAAACTGCCAGAATTATTATTAAAAAACAACCGGGTAGTCCAAAGTGAATGATATAGCGATGACAGTTCCTCCAAGGTCATAACACCTTTTTCTGACATAAATGTGTCTCTAACCCGGTTTCTGAGCATCCATCCTGTTTCTACTTTCTAAGGAAGTGTTGATACTTTGTGTTTCTAAACCCCGCAGATGCAAGTAACCGCGTAAATTCTTTAACCTCTCCCCTGTTTTTGAGATAGATTAAGTGCGACTTATCTCCTATCTTGTCGCTGCATCCAAACCCTTTAAAATGGTCATATAGCTTAACAGCCCTCCTTGATAGATGGCTTTCGAGATCTTTTCCAGGTAGGATGTACACGGCTTTTACCCGCATATATTTGAGGACATAGTCGACATGCCAGTGTATCCTCTTTTTACTGCATAAATGTCTTTTTATCCTTGCCTCCAGCCCGCCCGGCCCAAACATGGAGCCAATGTATGCATAGAACCCCTTACGGAAGAGTAGCTTACCCAGTTTACCAACCGTTATTTTCCGCGCCCGGTTATTCTTCAATAACAGGACATAGGAACCCTTGTACAGCCCACCGTTTCCGCGGCGCATTTCCGTTTCACATCAGACCATACTATGGTACAAATATCACCTTATTTCTTCCGCGACTTTTCTTTGAATCCCGTCGCTCGTTAATAGTTGACCCCGTTTTGAGGGCTGTACGATGTAGAGTGCGTCATATAGGGTTACGTCATGGTCTAACGCTATCTTGAATGCTTTGTCACGTATTTGTTTTCATCCTCGACCAGCAGGATTTTCGCGTCTACTAGTTCGTTCAAGACGCTTCACAACTTCTTGGCTAGTTCTTCGTCTATGACATGCTTCATTTTATAATGCTTCCAGACTACGTTTAGGCTTTCTTTTTTCGCGTGGTCTATGGTTAAGACACCTTTCTCTAGGTACCGCTCTACCTCTTTCCACCCCTCCTCTCTTAACAGATACTTGGAAGGACGAGTCAATTACTATCACGGTCCCCCCTCCCGTAATTCGTTACACTGCCCCGTGGCATTTCAGGCAACATTTCGATAACTCTTCTTATCTCAGCGATTTTTTCACGCCTGTAAAATTCTTTAACCCTTTCTTCAAGGAAACGTCTTATCTCAACGTTCCAGTCAACTATGTTTTTAAGCTGCTCTATTTTCTTTTTTAATTCCTTCGAGATTCTGACGGATACGACAACGCTCACATTATGTATACAAATTGTTTACGTATAAACATTTCAGCACTCATAACGCCCTCCACAATAGCATTTAGTGCGAGATACAGTAATCTAGGCTGACAATATTTGTAGCATTCTCCTTGCGTTTTCAAGCATGGCGTGGTTGTTGTTAAAGAATATGTAAACCTTCTCCGGACTCACCTTCCATATTCTGTCTGCTACGTCTTCCAGTTCTCGGTCTGTGTAATAATGTGAATACCATGCTTTTCTGCCGTGCATCCTTAGGTAAACTAACCCGCTTGTGTTGTATATTTCCAGTGGGAAGTCTGGCGAGTCCAAGCTGACCCAAGTTAGATGAAGCTTTGAAGCCCATTCGAGGCAGGTTTTGTCGAACCACTTAATGTTTCTAACCTCTAGTGCGAACCGGCTGCCGAGCTCCGTTTTAACTATGAAGTTTTCGAGGGTTTGTATTGATTTCGGTGTCAATGTGGGAGGGAGCTGGAAAAGGTAGAATTCTATATATGGCTCAAGTGGTGCGAAGAGTTTGTTGAACCTTTGCCATTGCCTGTATGCTTTTTCGTTGAACTTGAACCTGTGTGTTATAAGCCTGTTGACCTTGACAGACCATTTCAGCTTTCCCCCTTTTGAAGCCCATGAGAGAACCATGTTAGGGTATGGGTATCGATAGAAGCTCATATTCAGCTCCACGGCATTCAGTCCTGAGTATCTAACAAACCAGTCAAGGCTACCTTCAGGATTCCATGAGTAAAACCATCCTGATGTACCTACATAACACTCCATTGTTATCAACTACTTTTCAGAATCTAGTTAACTTTTTGGTCTCCTACCTCCCATTTTTCATTGTTTTATGTCGGAGAACCTGCTTCCTGTAACCCCACACCACCTAGGCAAACCTAAGGTGCGGATGCACTAGCTTCCCATCGGAATCAGCAGACCGCCTCCTCGATTATGTTCTGAAGCTATAATAGTAAAATCTTTGAATAATGTCTAACACAGAATACTTGGTTTCTGTAGAAGCGGCTATTTTGACAGTCTCTCCCTGACCAGCTTCTCCAGCAAGTCGTCAATTTCTCCGACTATTTTTAAAACCTCCATCAGATGGTTCCCCATCTTGCTGCGTGCCTGTAGGACACTTGCCACGTCTTCAGCTGACAGTTTGGCCTTGTCTCTCAGGCCCTCCACCATGCTCTCATATTCTGTGACCGATATGCCGAATAGTTTGAGGACCTCACGTGTAGAGGTCATACCAAAGCTGCCCACATCCTGTATATTAGATTTGTCGTCCATGTCCGTCACAGCTATTTGGTGGGTTCTCCATTGTTTAGCGTTGAGTTGGGAGAAGAAGCTTAGGCAGAGGGAGTTCACCAAGGAAAGGGAGCAGAGGTACCTCATCAGGAGGTCGGAGCTGGATGAGAGCCTGGAGGAGGTGTTTGACCGGCAGACGCTTCTAACATTATATGACATGCTCAACACCGGAAGGCTGAAGCGCGTCATGGGTGTTGTCAGCGCGGGGAAGGAATCCCGGGTTTACCACGGTCTCGGCGGCAGCGGCGAGGAGCTTGCCGTAAAGATATATTTGATTTCTTCGGCTGAGTTCCGCCGCAACAGGCTGCAATACGTTGTCAACGACCCGCGTTTTAAGGCGATTCCGCGCGATTTCAGAAAGTTTGTTTATCTGTGGTCGGAAAGAGAGTTTTCAAACCTCGTCGAGGCATATGAGTCAGGCGTGCCTGTCCCGAAGCCTTACACACAGAGTAAAAACATCTTGGTGATGGAGTTTCTCGGCGAGAACGGAGTAAGGTACCCCCTTCTCCAGGAGGAGGAGTTTGACGTGGACGAGCTGAGGAGTATTTACAGCCAGGTTGTGGAGGCTCTCTCAAAGCTGTATGCTGGAGCGGGGCTTGTTCACGGAGACCTCAGCCAGTACAACATTATGGTGGGGAGGGGTTTGAAGGTTTATTTGATAGATTTGGCTCAGGCTGTCAAAACAACACATCCCATGGCGGAGGCCTATCTCAGGAGGGGTGTTGAAACCCTAGGTAACTTTTTTAGGCGAGCCGGGCTAGAGATTGACGTCGAGAAGTTTTTACACGGAGTAAGGGGTGGTGAGAGAGATGTCGGTGGGGCGTAAGGGGTTTACGCAGACGACCTTCGTCGTCAACATACCTGTGGAACGCGTCGGGGTCTTAATAGGTGAGGAAGGGCGTGTCAAAAAAGAGATCGAGAGGTTGTTGAACGTGGTGCTGGATATAGACAGCCGTGAGGGGACGGTTGTGATAAACCTCGCAAAACCGGTCGCGGAGGGTGGGGACCCGACGGCCCTGTTCAAGGCGAGAGATGTCATAACGGCGGTGGCGAGGGGGTTTTCCCCGGAGAAGGCCTTGAAACTTGCCGGCGAGGACTATGGCTTGATGGTGATAGACCTGACCGATTACGTTGGGAGAAACCAAAACCATTTGAAGAGGGTGAAGGCGCGCATAATCGGGAGCGAGGGACGGACGAGACGCATAATTGAGGAAAACTGCCACGTCGACATCTCTGTCTACGGAGACACCGTGTCCATCATCGGCAGATATGGAGACGTCAGGGCAGCCGAGGAGGCTGTGGTCTCTCTGGTGAAGGGTGCGCCGCATGGTGCTGTCTACAGAATGGTCTACGATTACGCCAGACGCCGGAAGACAAGCAACCTCTACCCACCTATCTAATCCCAGACAACTCCATCAAGAGGCCTAGAAAGACCAACGCAAAGCCCAGGAGATATGTGAAAATCCTGCTGACACCGCTTCCAGCAATCCTCAGCAACGCCTTTATGGTCACAAGGCCTGTGAGGGCGGCGGCTAAAGCTCCAGCCACCATGCCCCATTCAAGAACCCCATACCCTAGAAATAGTGGGAGAAGTAGCTGTGCTCCAGCCACAGCCGGGATGCTCATGAGATAGCTCAGTCTTAAAGCACCGCTGAGGCTGAAGCCTAAAAACATTAACGCAGCCACTGTAACGCCCGACCTGCTAACGCCCGGTATGATGGAAAACCCTTGGATAAGCCCTGCAACAGCGGCCACCGCGGGCCCAAGCCTGGTGTTATTGGAGGACCATTTATTCCTGCTAAGGGATGCCACCACTAGGAGGGAGAAACCTACTAGTAGCGTGAAGGCCCCGTCCGGGGCTGACAGGTTTTTCAGAAACAGGATTAAAGGAGCGGCCGTCAGGGCGGTTGCCGCTGTCGCAATGATAATGAAGGATGTTAACTGACTGTCCCCTTCTAAGCCGAAAATAGGTTTCACAATCTTTAGTAGGTCTTTACGCAGGTAAGTGGCTGCGGCGGCCAACGTGCCGATGTGCAGCCAGATGGCAAGCCCGAGCGACCGCTCTAGGCTCTGTCCGTAAACAAGCTTTGAAATAACCGTGATAACCCCCTCGCTGCTTACCGGGAGCCACTCAGTAAATCCCTGCAGCACTCCGAGCAGTATGTAATCGGCGACATCCATGTGCCTGTGGCAAGACACCTCGATTTAATTGTGTAGCTGGGTCATGTTTTTAAAAACGTTTAAGTAGGTTTCGTCATGCGGGTTGTCTCGCTGGTGCCCAGCGCAACCGAGACGCTGGTTGCGTTAGGCGCCGTAGATGAGCTGGTTGGGGTAACCTATGCCTGCAGGCTTCCACCTAATATCCAGCCGAGGGCAGTAGTAGTGAAGCCGGCCATCGACACGTCAGGCATGTCTGACGCAGAAATTGATGAGGCTGTCTCAAAGGCCAAAGCTGAGGGAAACCCGCTTTACATCATAGACTTCGACACCATCAGAAGGCTTGGGCCAGACCTCATAATCGCGCAGGGGCTCTGCGATGTCTGCGCCGTAACAACCGATACCGTAAACATGTATCTCAGAAATGTGGCTAGGGTTGTGGAGGTGAGCCCACATTCAGTGTCCGAGATACTTGATGACATTTTGTTAATCGGCGGGCTTGTCGGCAGGGAATCTGAGGCCGAGGGTTTGGTGTCTGAGATGGTGGGGGTGTTTGAGAAAGTTAGGTGCAGGCTTGAGGGTGTTGACCCTATGCGTGTCGCATTCCTCGAGTGGGTTGACCCACCTTTCTGCAGCGGCCACTGGGTTCCCGAACTCGTTGAATTAGCTGGGGGGATGGACATGGGGGTTAAGGGCATGCATTCCCGCCGCATCACCTACATCCAGCTCATTCGGCACAGGCCAGTCAAGCTAATAGCCGGGCCATGTGGATACAGCCTTGAGAAAGCCTGTGCAAGCCTCGAAAAATTCCTCCACAACCGATATGTGAAAGAGCTTCCCGCTGTGAATGAAGGAGAAACATACGCTGTTGACGCAAACCGTTTCTTCAGCGGGCACGGGCCGTCTATAGCTGACGCCGTCCTTATCTTGGCCGAGATAATTAACCCAGACATCTTTAACGGGGCTGCGCCGGAAAACTCTTACAAAAAATGTGTGGGATGGCTGGGAGATAGTTAATCCGCTTTCTCCGCAGCCGTCTCGAGATGGCGGTATGTTTCCGGCAGGTCGGGGAAGCTACCTTTCATACGCTGCGCCGCAACCTCAGAAGCCTCTTCTATGATCTTCTGTGCTTCGGAGTCGCTGACTGTTACGTAAACGCTGCCGCCTGTAACGTTGCCGGCTTCGATGATTATACTCTCCAACATCTCGTCGACGCGTCGAAGGCTGTGAGCTACCTCGGGGACTATTCCAGATATTTCATGCTGCACCTGCTTGATTATCTGTGTCGATGGTCCAAGTACATGCATGACGTCGCCGAACTCCTTAACTGTCTCAAGTCTCAGAACAACCTTGTCAAGCGACATGTGGCTTGCCAGAAGTGTTCGGGTCATCTTTCTCAGCTGCGCTATCTCGTTGGCGTAAATTGTCGCGCGGGCTGTATCCTTTTCCTGCTCGGCTCGGACACATTGCTCGAACAGCTCTTTACCCCTGTGCTTCAGCCTCTCAATTGTTCTGTTAAGCTTCTCGTTCTGTATCTTTAGCTGCGTCAGGATTTCCAGCATCCGGTCTTGGTAGGATATCGGTGCAACGTATGCCTGCGGTGTAGGCTGCTCTCTTTTCCATGGTACTCGCATTTTTCTTGACCTCGTTGGGGACTCGTGTCCAGGTGTATTTATCGCTTGACCTCTTTTGAGAGGTCGAAAAATATGTGGAGTAGCTCTATGTCTTACTCTAGGATTATCGTCAGCCGATGTAGGCCATTGATTTCTTGAAGTTGGTTAGTATTCTGTCGTACTCGGCCTTCTCCTCCGCACCAACGCTCGGCTTTATCTTGAGCAACGCCTTCTCGAAATGCCGCATCGAGACCTTGCGGGCGTTAATGTTCTCCCTAGCAGCCAGCATGGCCGCCTCCCTAACTACAGCTTCTATGTCTGCACCCGTATAGCCCTCTGTCACAGAGGCTAGGATTTCGAGGTCAACGTCTTCGTCTAGAGGCATCTCGCGTGTATGTATTTTGAATATGGCGTGTCTTGCCGCCTTGTCGGGTGGTGGAACATACAGGACGCGGTCAAACCTGCCGGGTCTGAGTAGGGCGGGGTCAAGTATGTCAGGTCTGTTGGTGGCGCCCATCACAACAACACCTTTCAGGGATTGGATGCCGTCCATTTCGGTGAGAAGCTGGTTTACGATGCGGTCGGTGACCCCTGCGTCGGTGTGGAAGCCGCGCCGCGGGGCTATTGAGTCAAGCTCGTCGAAGAAAATTATGCATGGCGCCGTCTCCCTAGCCTTCCTAAAGATTTCTCTGACGGCTTTCTCCGACTCACCAACCCATTTCGACAGAACCTCGGGCCCTTTGACGCTTATGAAGTTGGCCTGGCTTTCTGTTGCCACGGCCTTCGCAAGCAAGGTCTTACCTGTGCCCGGTGGTCCGTAGAGAAGTATTCCCCGAGGAGGCCTGATGCCGAGGCGTTTAAAAACATCAGGGTATTTTAGAGGCCACTCAACCGCCTCCATCAACTCCTGCTTAACTGCGTCAAGCCCCCCGATGTCGGTCCATTTGACGTTAGGCACCTCAAGCACCACCTCCCTCAAGGCCGAGGGCTGGATTGTTTTCAGGGCGTTGGCGAAGTCCTCCCTCGAAACCTTGATTTTCTCCAATACCTCAGCCGGTATGACCTCCTTCTCCAAATCGATTTCTGGAAGGAAGCGCCTAAGCGCGTTCATCGCCGCCTCCCTAACAAGAGCCGCTATGTCCGCACCGACAAATCCGTGTGTTATGTCGGCCAGCTCGTCGAGGTCGACGTCTTCAGACAACGGCATACGTCTTGTGTGTATGAGGAGTATTTCCCTGCGTCCATTTCTGTCGGGCACACCTATTCTTATTTCTCTGTCAAACCTGCCTGGTCTACGTAACGCGGGGTCTATCGCCTCAATCCTGTTTGTTGCGCCTATGACTACGACCTGCCCGCGGCTCTTCAAACCATCCATCAAGGTCAGTAGCTGTGAAACAACCCTCCTCTCAACCTCCCCCGTCACCTCACCCCTCTTCGGGGCGATAGCGTCAAGCTCGTCTATGAAGATTATTGAAGGGGCGTTCTGCTCCGCCTCCTGGAAGACCTCCCTAAGCCTAGCCTCCGACTCTCCGTAAAACTTGCTCATGATCTCGGGGCCGTTAATCGAGATGAAGTGCGCCCCTGTCTCGTTTGCTATGGCTTTCGCTATCAACGTCTTACCCGTCCCCGGTGGCCCGTACAATATAACACCCTTCGGCGGCTCAATTCCCAGATGTCTGAATAGCTCGGGATGTTTTAACGGTAGTTCAATCATCTCGCGGATTCTCTGTAGTTCCTCATGCAGTCCACCTATGTCCTCGTAGGTTATTCCGGAGACTTCCTCAATTCTCTTGGCCGGCGTTGTGCTTATTTCGACAACCGTCCCCTCGGTGACCATTACAATGGGGGAGGGGTTGGTTGAGCTGACTTTGAGCTCTACACCCATACCGAGGACCGGAACAACTATAATGTCGCCTTTCGCCACAGGCATGTTCAAAAGCTGTCCGCGTACAATTCTACCAAAGTCTCCGACGAACGGGAGGGGTTCAAACGGCGCCAGCACAATCTTAGTCGCCGGTTTCGCCGTCGTCTTGCTTATTCTGACGTATTCGCCGACGCTGGCCCCCGCGTTCCGCCTGATCTCCCCGTCAATCCGTATAATTCCCTGTCCATCGTCCTCCTTATAGGGGGGCCAAACAATGGCTACAGTGGAGCGCTTTCCCGTTATTTCGATCAAGTCACCGGGGCTGAGCTCTAGTTCCTTCATTCCCATGCTGTCAACGCGGGCGATTTTACGCCCTATGTCCCGTTGCCTTGCCTCTGCTACCTTTAGGCTGATGTCCTTTCTCTTAGAAGCTGTAGACATAACCTAGTCCGACTTGGTTGAGGTAGTTATAAAACTTTCCCCCTAATGGCACCCCATGGCTGGAAAACGACGGTTTTTATGCTGAAACGTAATAGTATTCTCCTGCTTTTTTCTGGGCCCTGTCGAGCTGGGAGCCGCGTTTGTTTATTCGCGGCCTCTTCGTTGAAGGGTCTCTTCTAAAGGTAACATCCACAGCCCGCAGGAAGATGTTAAAACCCGACCTCAGGTCTGTTGGGGGATGGGCGAAACCTTCAACGCCCGGCCTTCCCTCGAAGACCATAATGCTCGTCGATGCGAAGTCTAGGACTGTAAAGTCATGCTCTACCAGCATCACGTAGGCATTCATATCCAAAGCTATCCGCTTCAGAAGCCTAGCCATGTGGTATCTCTCCTCAACGTCGAGGAAAGCGCTGGGCTCGTCGAGGACGTATACCTCTGCCTTTTTTGAAAGGGCTGCGGCGACCAAGGTCTTCTGGAGCTCTCCCCCGCTTAGCTCGGTCATGTTGCGTTCAAGAAGCTTCTCCAAACCGAATGGCTTTATTATTGTAGCATAGTGGTAGGGGTCCCCGTAGGAGTCGCCCGCCGCCCGTTTAAGCGCCTCCTCGACTGTTATGTCTTCGGCGGTGGGGTGCTGAGGTTTGTAGCTCACTGTTTTCGGGTCGAAGGAGTATCCCTCATCCGTGGAAAGCCTGCCCGCTATGATCGATGCAAAAGTGGTCTTGCCTATTCCGTTGGGACCCACTATCCCAAGAACCTCTCCACGCCCAATCCATCCTGCCGAGACCTTAAGCCTAAATGATTCAAAGCTTTTCGTCATCTCAGGCCATCTTAACACCTCGCCTGAAGGTTTTTCCTCCCTTGGGGGAGGCCTGAGCTGAAAATCTATCCGCTCATTTCTGAATCGCATGTTTTCGTTCGGGATAAATCCCTCGATAAAGATGTTGATTCCTTCCCTCACGCCATATGGTCCGGCAACAACACCGTAGACCGATGGTTCTCCGTAAAAGAGGAAGATTATGTCTGAAAGGTAGTCAAGGACAGCGAGGTCGTGGTCCGCAACTAGGACCTTTATGTCCTCCTTCAGTTTAGAACGAACTGCATCAACCATCCGGAGCCTCTGCCTTATGTCCAGGAAGCTGGAGGGCTCGTCAAGTATGTAGGTGTTGGCGTCTTTAAGCAGGCATGCCGCTATAGCAAGCCTCTGAAGCTCTCCCCCGCTGAGAACCGAGACCTCCCTGTCGGAGAGCTCCTTAAGCTCCAACGCATCCATAACCCACTCCACTTCTTCAGGCCGACCAATTCTCCGCAGTAACTCGCCGACCTTACCGCTAACCACACGGGGGATGTCGGCTATGTTCTGAGGCTTGTAGGATACCCTTACCTCTCCCTTTGAGAGGGAGGTGAGATGTTCCTGTATGAGAGAGCCGCGGAAAAATTTAGCCGCATCTGCCCATGTGGTGCTCCTCTCCAGCTCGCCGAAGTTGGGGACAAGCTGCCCTGCTAAAATTTTGATGGACGTGGACTTTCCTATCCCGTTCTTTCCCAGCAGGCCCACGACCTTGCCGCGCTCCGGGTATGGGAGTCTGAAGAGCTTAAACTTGTTTACGCCATAGTGGTGTGCAACGCTGTCCTTAAGCTCTGAGGGTAGGTTGATGATCGTGATCGCCTCAAATGGACATTTCCTTACACATATCCCGCAGCTTATGCAGAGGGTTTCGCTTATTATCGGGTATCCGTCATCCCCCATTTTGATTGCCTCGATGTTGTTTCTAACGGGGGGGCAGTATGTTATGCAGGGCCAGTTACCGCATTTCTTCGAGTCGCATAGGTCTCTGTCAAGGACGGCGACCCTGTGGTCAGACACCATTTCAAGACACCACGCAGCCTAGATGGCTAAACCCACACCACTATCCGACGGCTGAGTAAAAAGGTTATCACAACGTCCCAAGCCTTGAGGTCGCCAAAAAACTCAACAAACGCTCCAGCTGCGCATGGTGCAGGTCCCTGAGCCAGTCAACGTCATCCCCCCTCCAACCGCCTTCAACAATACGTAAACATCTACCGGCCGCCACACCGGCCCGCAACCCAGTAACATTCAGCTGGTACACCCTATGCCGGCCGAGGGCCCTCACAGCGTCCAAGTAAACAGTTCCAACAAATTCGGACTCCACATTCTCCAAAACTTTGACACTACTGTAGCCCCGCATTTTCAGACGCCTGATAAGCACCAACGGATTAAGTCTAAGTACAATGCAGACCACTTTTTTCCGCGGGATTTTCACGACAACATGGCTGCATAGCACCGCATCCCCGTCTACATGTCTTTCCACAATCCTGCGGACAGTGCCGGCTGTAACCATGATCGAGTCGCTTTCAGCATCATACTCACCTAACCCAGTCATCTTAACAAGTTCGGGGAGGTCGGCGAAACTAACACCCAGCCTCCTTGACAGCACCCTACCAACTGTGGTCTTTCCAACACCAGGTGTGCCTGCAAGCCAGACAATCATAATGTGGCCAGAACACTCTCCCTGGGTTTTGAATAAGTGGTCATGGATAAAAAGATATCTCATCAGCCTTCATCACTTGAATATTGACCCCCGACCCGCATAACGAAAACTTTCTTCACAGATATATTACTGTCTGGTATACTTTCTGTGTGCGACTCAGGCTTCTAACCGAATTAGATGACGAGGGGCTTTTGGAGGCCGTTGCAAAAAAGCTTCAGGAGGTTTATGGTTTGGAGGTAGAGGTGAGGCCCATCAAACACACATCCGCGGCAGCCGCCTACGACCCCATACGCGGACAATACAACGCGGCAACGTTACTGAGGCTTCTTGATGTATCTGGCGAATATACCCTCCTACTCACCGATAAAGACCTTTTTTATCCAGGGCTAAACTTCGTGTTTGGATACGCTCCGGGCAGGAAAGGTGTTGTCTCTATACATAGGCTTAGCTTCGGGGTGTCGTTTGAAAAACTTGTGGAAAGGGCTGTAAAGGAATGTGTGCACGAGGTTGGTCACATGCTTGGGCTGGCACACTGCACTACCCTTGGGTGTGTGATGAATTTCAGCAGCACAGTCTCGGATGTTGACAGAAAATCCAGCAGCCCATGCCCCACCTGTCTTAAAAAGTCAAGACTCAAACCAGTTACCTCCTAGCTGCCTTGTATGCATATTCGATGATTTTACCCGGTATGTCGACACCTATGGCCTGCATCAGGCCCTTGAACTCTGGGACCCCGTTTACTTCGTTGACAAGGTAGCTGCCTGTCTCGGTCTCGAAAACGTCAACGCTGACAACGCCGCCCCCTATCGCCTCGGCCGCCTTCAGGCTAATCTCCTTCAGCTCCTCGTTAAGGTATGCGGAGACGGGCTGCCCCCCGAGTGCAACGTTCGTCCGCCAGTCGTCGGACGGCCTGTACCGGTACATCGCCCCCACAACCTCATCCCCTATAACCAGAGTCCTGATATCACGGTTGGGCAGGTCAATGTATTCCTGTATTAGGTGGGTTTTCATATAGCTTGTCGGAATCATTTCACGGTGCTCCCGAACCAGTTTGAAGTCCTCATAGTCTTTGACGAACGCCACTAAACGCCCCCAGCTTCCTATTGGTGGTTTGTCTACAGCAGGTAGCCCAACCTTCTCCAAGGCTTTTTCGGCAGCCTCCGCGTCCAACCCTACCGCGATACGTGGGACCGCGATTCCCGAAGCGTGTAGGCATGAGACCGTCAAAACCTTGTCACCGGCGTAGAGTATGGTTTTGGTGCTGTTTATGGCCTTGACACCGACGCTCTCACGCATCGCGGCTGTATGGATGGCGGCATACATCGAGACACACCTGACCAGCGTTACATCTGCGGCGATTTTCTCCAGTGTTAGAGGTGTTTGTCTAACGTTTGTCAGCTTCACCGTAAAGTTCTGCATAGACGCGGCCTTTGCCAACAGCTTCTCCTCAACACGGGGCACGTCGTAAGCTATCTCCACTGTAAGACGCGTAGCCATATCCCTGACTTTAAGAGACAGGCCCATAAACAGACTATTAAGGTCATCGTAGATTTTGAATGCAAAAAATAATAACTAGCCACAACACTTAGATGGCATGGGAAAAAGCATCATAGCAGTTTTGGCTTTAATGCTGCTTATACCACTCGACGCACCTGTTGCCTCTGCACAAGACCTAACCTCTCCGTCATATTGGGCTGATAAAGAAATAGTTGTTGAGACGGAGCTGAACCTAAACGTGGTGTTTTTAGGCAGCTTAAGTGTCAGCCGCCGAGATTTGGAGACAGAGCTTCAACAGATTATGCCATGGTATGCCCCCTTTATTGTTGATGATAAGAAATATGCAGGATTAAACTTCAGCAAAATAAACCTAAACGTATACCAAGCACCCCCAGCCATGCAGAGGGATTTTACAAATTTCATAAAAGAAATAGACCGGGACTTCTTTAACCGTGGGGAGGGTCAGGAGAAGGCACGCATCTATGAGCGGGATCTGTTTAGCATGCTGGGTGGGAGGCTGCCAACGTATTGGGCCGACGCATGGAGTGTGCAGGAGTGGCTACACAAAAACGGGCCAAGATACCTACAGGGGATAAAGGAAGAAGATTACACAATATACTTCATAACAAGCTACGAGCTCTTAAACGCACTTGTCATATACTACGTGGACACCTACTCGCCTGAAACTAGGCGTTATTTCCTCGAGGGTGGGATGACGGCCTTCGGAGGCGTACACCGCCTCTACTTCATAGACCTGACATCCATACCGATGGGAGCCGACAAGTGCGGAGGAAACCCAAACTGCAAAGCCCCGACCCTAGAGTACTATCCAAGCCTTCTGCTTTACGATATACCGCAACCGGCTTTAATTAAACACCTCGCCACAATTGTAAGCGAGGTAATTATATACATCTTTTTCAGGGGATACCTCTACGAGCCAAGCTACGAAGTTAACTTTTACTACTATTTCTTGATCATTGATGCAACCTCGACGAATGCTGCACGAGTACTGATGCAAGACTTCACCACGGACTACGTCTCCAACGCCGTCCATTCCCTCTATCCCTACAGCTACTTCATAATTGAAACTAGGCTGGAAGACATAGACGACTATCCCGAGTTGAAAAAAGCGGTGTTTGAAAAGTCCCCGAGGCTGGGCAGAACAATTATGCTTAACTGCGATATAGTGCCTGACATCGTCTTCAATCTCCCCGTAATTAAGAGGTTTGATACTGTGAAGACTGTGATTACTGTTTTGTTTATTCTCGACGATGACGCATATGTATGTGACAACTATGTTCTGGGTGTAGGGTTTAGGGAGGGGGCAATTGCCGCAGCTTCCTATCCACTTATGAGAGTTTACGGCCCATCGACTACGCTCTATCACGAGAGCGGTCATGTTCTCGGTTTACGTCACCCACATGACGCAGACCCCTACCCATGGAAAATAAACCAGGTAAACTGGTTATACGACTGGTCCAGCACACCGATGACCTACTGCAGGGCTTGTCGGCTACGCTCCATGTATGAAGGCGAATACTTCACAACAATCGACAAAGATAACATCGACATAGGTGTTACACTTAAGATGATTAAAGACGCACGCAGGGCTGTTTACAACTCCTTGACGGCCCTTGAAAACGCTAACATACCTGCACCGGCCGGCTTAACCCCACTCCTAAAAGCGGTGGACGAGGACATTAGGAACGCTGCACGGGAGATGGCCTCCTACAACTACTTCAATTGGGATGCCTTTTATGGAATAGGTGCGCAGAAGGCCTCGGCTTTCGACTACGGCTACTCGGCTCTCCAGAACGCCTTAACGCTAAGCAAATCCGTTGAACTCCTTTTCACAGAGCTTGTCGAAAAGTCGAAAACCGAGACCGAGCTACAAAACCTCCAGACACAGTATGAAAAACTTAAGGAATCCAACGCGCAGCTTGAGAGCCAAGTAAAGTCTTTGCAGGCGGCTATTGAAGAGGCTAGGCGGGAAAACACGGCGTTAAGCAACCAGATTCAAGGTCTGCGCAACGAGGTGAACAGTCTCCGAAACACAGTGAACTCGCTGCAGGCGGAGAAACAAAACCTCGAGAAGGAGAATGTTGCCCTGGCTGAGAGGCTTAGAAATGCGGAAAACGAGGCCAACAACCTTAGGACGCTTGTGATGGTTCTTGGAGCATTGTTGGTCGTGGCGGTTGTGGGAACTGTTTTCCTTCCCCGCTTACTCAAAGGCCGCAGGACATTTCCGCCTCCTCCTCCCACATAAACCTAATAGGCTGGAAATCCAGCCATCCACAGATGACGGCAGAAAACCCCGTCCTACTCAGGGCCGAGAATATTTCGAAGAGGTTCGGGTCCACTGTTGCGCTGGACAACGTCGACTTTGAGCTGCGGAAGGGCGAGGTCCACGGACTTCTCGGCGAAAACGGTGCCGGGAAAACAACCCTCTGCAACATAATTTACGGGATGCTGAAGCCGGACAAGGGGGTTATGCATCTTGACGGCAGGGAGCTTAGGCTCAACTCACCCCGGGAGGCGATGGCGAACGGCATATGTATGGTGCATCAGGAATTCATGCTCATACCGACGCTCAGCGTTGTAGACAACATCATACTATTCACCGGGCGGAACAGGATATTCATGGGGCGGAAGGAGGCGGCTGAAAAACTCCAGAAATACTCCAATGAATACGGGCTTAAGATAAACCCGTGGACAAGAGTGTCGGGCCTCTCCGCGGGTGAGAAACAGAGACTGGAGATAATAAAGGCCCTGATGCTGGGCGCACGCATCATGATCTTAGACGAGCCGACCTCCGTTCTCACCAGCCTTGAGACGGTGGAGCTGTTCAAGTCGCTGAGAAAGATGGCCGAGGCAGGGAAGTCAGTCATACTGGTTACACATAAAATGGATGAGGTCCTCTCCTCCGCCGATAGAATCACTGTTTTACGTCAGGGTAAGAAGGTGGCCGAGTTGGAGAACAAGAACATAGACAGAAACATGCTCTCCCGTCTCATAGTGGGCCGGGAGGTCTCCTTCGACTTGAAGAAGCAGGACACAAGCCCGGGGGAGCCGATTCTGACAGTAACAGGCCTATCCCATGTGGACAGCTCGGGGGTTGAGGTCCTCAAAGGCGTCAACCTCGTTGTGAGGGCTGGTGAGATCGTGGGCATATGCGGGGTTGCTGGAAACGGGCAGAAGGAGCTTGTCGAAGCCCTGATAGGTGCGAGGCCCGCCACCGGTAAAATCATGTTCAACGGCGTGGACATAACAAATCTTCCCACGGGGAAGCGGAGGGAGCTGGGGATAGCCTACATTCCGGAGGAGTTTTCGGAGGGTTTGGTGCTGGACTTCAAGCTGTACGAGAACCTGGCTCTGCCGCCCAAGCTTGCACGCCTTATAGCGGGCAGGTTCTGGATGAAGGTTAGAAGGCTGAAGGAAGAGGTTTGGAAACTTGTTCAGAGCTATCAAATTAAGGCCATCTCTCCCGATGTCTACACGTGGAGCCTCTCCGGTGGAAATAAGCAGAAGCTCCTATTAGCGAGGGAGTTCTCCCAGAAGCCGGCCCTAATCATCACCCATAATCCAACCAAGGGCCTTGATGTCTCCGCAACAGAATATGTTCACCAAGCGCTTCTGAAAATGAGGTCTGAGTCAAAGGCTGTCCTGCTGGTGTCGAACGACCTTGATGAAGTTGTTGAGCTGAGCGACAGGATATATGTGATGTATGGAGGGAGGCTTGTCGGAGAGTTTGATAAATCCTCATTAAACCTTGACAGGGTTGCGGGGCTGATGCTGGCGGGTGTCTGAGCCTATTTGAAAGGCTTCATCAAAGCTGACGGCGGCCTGACGCCTCTCGCAAAAACAGGCATCAAGGCTATGATGGTAAGGTATGGGACCATGTTTAGGACGTAGTATCTTACCCCTATGTCTGCCGTCTGAAGTATAAGTTGGACCGAGTCTACGAAGTTGTAGATCAACAGAGGCAGGAGGAGTCTTACGGGGCTCCAGTTTCCGAAGTAAACCATGGCTATTGCGATGAACCCTCTCCCGAAGGTTATGTTGGTTATGTAGCTGCGGAGGAAGGCTGTCGTGAAGTAGGCGCCGCCGAGAGAAGCAAGCAGGGACCCTATCAGTACTGCCAGAGCCCTCGTCCTCAACACATTGACTCCAGCCGCGTGTGCTGCTTTCGGGTTTTCCCCGCAGACGATAAAGTTTAACCCGGGCCTAGTGTGGTTAATCAGAAAGTAGACTGCAGGTATTAGGAGGAGGGCTGTGTAGACTAGGATGTTGTGGCTGAAGAGGATGGGCCCGACTACAGGTAGGTCTGAAAGGAGTGGTATTGGTGCTTCTTCAAAGACCTTGACCGTTGGGCTACTAATCCCCTTGAATGAGATTCTGTAGAGAATGTCCGGTATCCCCAGCCCGAAGAGCCAAAGCCCAAGCCCGACGACAACTTGATTAAGCCTGAGGTAAACTGTGAGAAGCCCGTGAACCACGCCTATTACGGCGCCCACCGCGAGGGCGGCCAAAAGGCCCATAGCAGGGTCTCCGGCCTGATATGATATGTAGAACGCCGTGTAGGCCGTTATCAGCATAATGCCCTCAACCCCTAGGTTTACTACGCCAGCTTTTTCAGAGATTACTTCACCTAGGCTTGCGAAAAGAATTGTGGGCGCTATTCTGACGGTTAAAGCCAGCGCTGTGATGAAGAACTCAGGAGTCAACAGGGCTTCAATCATCCCTACAAAGACCTCCGATAAGCTCGCTGGACCAGTGTAAGCGATATCAACATGCATCCGACAACAGCGTAGACGAGGGGGAACGGTATCTGTATCATCCTCTGCATGTTTTGGGCGCCTATCATCATGTAGCTAAAGAAGATGCTGGAAAAAACTATGCCGAGGGGGTGTGCTCCACCGAGCATAGCTACCGCTATCGCGATGTATCCAAAATCGTTACCAGTTTCGGCGTACCCTGCATCCATCCTGTATAGGACGCCTAGCAGGTGCAGTGAGCCTGCAAAACCCGCTGCAGCTCCAGCTATTAGAAGAGCCCTGAAAAGTGTCCAGCTAACCTTTATCCCCGAGTTTTTTGCAGCAACAGGGTTAAGGCCTACAGCCTTTAACTGCAACCCGAAATGCGTCCTCTCCACCAGTACGTAGAAGAGGGCTGCCACGGCGAGTGATATTGCCAAGGAGTAGCTGAGGCGTGTGTCGGGTATTAGCGTGGGTATTCTGTATACTGTTGGTATGACGTCGCTCAGAGGATACCCGGCTGAGAACCTACCCCTTATGGGGCCGTCTAGGGCCCACCATAAAACGCTGACCGCCACGAGGTTCAGCAGCAGGGTGACGACAATCTCATTTCCTCCGAAACGTGCTCTTATCACAGCCGGTATCAAAGCCCACAGACACCCGCCCGCTGCACCTCCGAGCAGCATGAGGATGACCAGAGGGGCGGGGGGAATGTACGGGTTAAGAAATTTCCACACAATCATTGTAAACACACTGCCTAGGAGAAACTGGCCCGGCGCACCAACATTCCAGACGCCAGCCCTAATGCCCAGCCCAATACCCTGAGCTATAACTAACAGGGGGGTGAACCAGACAAGCATCTCAGCTAGGTTGTAAAAGTCTGAGATAGGGGCCAGCACCAACGTAGTCGCAGCAAGTGATAGGTCTGAACCGGTGGCGTAGACTATTAGAAGCCCTAATGAAAGCCCTATAGCTACAGCCCCTACGTTTGCGGCTACAAATTTAAAAAAATAGGGTAAGTTCATTCGATTTTTCTACGCACCGTGGGCAATTGCGGCTGTCGGTTTGCACTCGGGTTTGTCCGGGGTGTCAAAACAGCCGTAGTTGAACGTTATCTTGAGGGTTCCGCTCAGTATTTTCTCGTAAAGATTCATAACCTCTTGTTCGACTTCGGGGGGGACGTTCTTGCCGAGGCTTACCGTTACAATGCCTGACGCCATCGTCGCCGTCAAAAATCCGTTCTTCCACGTTCCCCTAATGTAGTCCTTGATGGCTGCGTCGAAGACTATGTCCCACCTGAAAACTATCGAGCCCATCAGCTTCTGTATGTCCGGTCTCAGCGTCGGGAGGTCTGCGTAGACCGTGGAGGTCCATACACCGCTTTCGAGGGCTGCCTCGGTTACGCCTACATCTATTCCG
>Ga0072500_143724_pt1 | contig 22762 bp, 19 predicted proteins | sample GBScelen77Swater_FD_63803 | JGI IMG/M metagenome (GOLD analysis project Ga0072500, IMG submission 63803) | Hot spring microbial communities from Great Boiling Spring, Nevada - cellulolytic enrichment S 77C v2 (version 2) | ecosystem: Environmental > Aquatic > Thermal springs > Hot (42-90C) ...
GGTGGCCATCTTCGGGACGGGCGGAGTGGGGATGAACGCCGTGCAAGGAGCAGCGATGGCGGGTGCCGAGAAGGTCATCGCCATCGATCTGGTGGACTGGAAACTCGAGAAGGCGAAGGAATTCGGCGCGACCCACACGATCAATGCATCACGAGAGGATCCCGTCCAGCGGGTACTCGATATCACGCATGGCGTGGGAGCCGACGCGGTTTTGTTGACGGTTTCCCTGGTGACGGCGGACATCATCGGGCAGGGTGTGCGGGCAACGCGCAAAGCGGGACGAACAGTCATTGTGGGCGCGTCGGATCGCCGCATGGACCGCATGAACATCACTCCGTACGACTTCATGTTGCTCGCGAAAGAGATCGTGGGAACCATCTTCGGGCATAACGTGCCGCGGGTGGATATCCCTCGACTTTTGGAACTGTACAAGGACGGAAAACTGAAGCTCGACGAGCTCGTGACGAAGCGCTATTGCTTGGAGGAGATCAATCGAGCGTTCCTCGATCTCGAGGAGGGTAGGCTGCTGCGGGGGGTATTGGTATTCGATTGAGTGGAGAGGGTTTTGGATAGGTCTCGCGCTGGAACAGCGCGATTGTGCTGACTTGCAAAGAGCGAACCCGTACCAGTTGTAGGTTCCTCTCCGGGGAACGGTGGTGGCGGGGAAGCGTAGCCAGCAGCGCTGACTGGCGAGGTGATTGACAGGACCCTGTCGAGCGGCTATAGTGACTACTGCTATGGGTGGCGTTTCGGTTCAGCACCAGGTTTGGTTCGCGTACTACTTTACCTCGCCGGCGTTGCTGGCGGGGTGTCGGGTGCTGAAGCGCTGAACCCGTAGCCCACAAGCCAGTGACGCCGGCGGGCAGAGGTGACACCTCTGCCCGTTTCGTTTTGCAGCGAGGACACCGATGGGAAGGGAGGATCGAGTGATGATCGTCCGCTTGCGTCCTGGGACGGATGAACAGGAAAGCGAAGCTCTTGCCGCCGCCTTACGTCGTGCAGGATTGGACGTGACGCTGCTCGCGCTCGGTGGAACCCCGGTTCTAAGTGTCAACGGGCGGGCGGTACCAGCGGAAGTCGAACAAGAGTTGCTTCGCCATCCAGCGGTGGAAAAGCTGCTTCGACCGGACCGACCGTACTGTTTGGCTGCCCGCTCGTCTCGTCCCGAAGGCACCGTGGTGCGTGTCGGACCGGTGGAGATCGGTGCGAAGCAACCGGTGATCATCGCTGGCCCCTGTACCGTGGAAAATCGCGACCAACTCTTGCGGATCGCAGAGGCTGTCCGGGATGCTGGTGCCTCGTTGCTCCGCGGCGGTGCCTTCAAACCTCGTACCTCTCCGTACAGCTTCCAAGGTCTCGGGGAGCGTGGACTGGAACTCCTGGCTGAAGCCCGCGAAGCGACAGGTCTACCGATCGTCACGGAAGTCTTGGATACCGAACAGGTCGAGTTGGTTGCCCGGTATGCCGATATGCTGCAGATCGGGAGCCGGAACATGATGAACTTCGCCCTCCTGAGAAAAGTTGCGGCGACCGGAAAACCCGTCCTCCTCAAGCGTGGCTTTGCGGCGACGATCGAGGAGTGGCTCTTGGCAGCCGAGTATCTTCTGGCCGGTGGCAACGATCAGGTCGTGTTGTGCGAGCGGGGGGTCCGCAGTTTCGAGCCAGCGACTCGCTTCATGCTCGATCTGAATGCGGTCCCGCTCGTGCGGCAGCTGAGTCACTTACCGATCATCGTCGATCCGAGCCATGGAACAGGACTGCGAGAGCTGGTCCCACCGATGTCGTTGGCTGCCATCGCTGCTGGGGCGCACGGGATCATCGTGGAGGTTCACACGTCGCCTGAGGCGGCCCTGGTCGATGGTCGGCAATCGATCGATCCAACCACGCTCGCCAGCATCGTTCGGCGAGTTCGGCTGCTCAGAGACATGATCGAGGAGTTGGTTGCGGTCTAATTCACAACAGGGCGAGCGCCGGTAACCCATCGCGTGCTGCTCGCATCGCGCGATGGAGCAATGCTACGGTTTCCTGGTCAGGAGGCCGGTCTCTGGAACTTGTAGCAGCGGAAGCTCTCGCAGACTGCGCGATGAGGACTCGCTCGATCAGGTCGAGGAGCGCTCGCGGTGCGACATCATCGATGGCAACGGGGGCTACATCCGCGTAGGCAGCGAGACAGACGGCGAGGAAGTGCGCTCGTCCTTCAGCTGGCAGGAAGCGCAGTTCGGGCAGTAGGCACGCGAGGTCGACTGCGGCTGGACGGAGCGCGAGGTGCTCCCAGCAAAAAGCCGTCGCGATCTCACCGGAATCCTCGTAGAGCGTGGGCAACCGCAGACAGCCGACGGTGGGTACCAGAGCTGGCGAGTGATCGAGTTCTTGAGCGATCCAATCCAGTGCACGCTCCACCGAACTCCGTAGCGGGTCGTCGAAGTCGCGAGCCATCGCTGCGAGTTGGCTGAGTCGCTGTTCGTCGGTTGGCGATGCAGGTTGGAGTGTGGTGATGGGCTCGAATGCATGAGCCGGTGTCGAGTGCAGTCGCGCGAAAAACCGTGCGAGGCTGACTGCGGCAGCGCTCACTCGCCAGGGGGCAGCGGCTTGTCGCAACTCGTCATCGAAATTGGTACCTTGGGGTATTTGAAAGAGCAAGATGAGTCGATCGGGATCCGCGGCTGTTGCCAGCAGGACTGGTGCCGGCAGGGTCGTTGCAGCCGCAGCGGCGTAGCGCTCGGGAGCAGCACGTTCGATACCCTGCCGGTCGAGTACCAAGACAGCGAAAGCCAGCTGGTCGTGCGTCGGCGAAAGATGAGTCTCCACGCGCCAAAAGCCGCGGTGTACATGGGGCAGCGCCGACATGCGGACGAGACGCACCTTGCGCCCGGGATAGAGCTGAGCGAGTGCTCTCTCGAGTAATGGCCACAGAGGACTGGACTGTGCTGACACGGCGCAAACTCCTTGCCGATTCCGTTCGGAACGTGAGTATACGCCTCGCGCGGACCGGGGGTCGTCAGCCCGAGGGCGGGTAGAATCGTTCGTCGCAGCTTCGTGGTGTGCGGGGAGCGGTCGTGCGGATTCTGGTCGTGTCACCAGTGTTGCCATATTCGAATCGCTCAGGAGGCGCGATCCGCATCGCGCAGCTTCTCCGTGCCTTGGCTCGTGAACACGAGGTGACGTTGCTCGCGAGCAAGCCTGCGCGAGTCGGTCTGGAGGAAGCGCGAAGAGCACTCGCTCCGATCGCCGTGATACCAGTTTCCGCTGGCTGGGTGATCGGTGAAGGACCGACGAGAGCAAAGCGGCTATGGCAGGCACGCTCGCTCGTTTCCTCACGATCGGCTCTCTACTGGATTCTGGCGGGTCCTTTGCTCGACGAACTCCGGCGCCTGGATTGGCAGCGTTTCGACATTGTCCAGGTCGAGTACAGTCTTCTCGGTTTGCTCCCTCTTCCACGATCCTTGCCGCTCGTCGTCGATGCGCACAATATCGAGTATCGGGTACTGGAGCGAATCAGCCAGCGTTCCGGATGGTTGCGCGGTCTCTGGGTCCGTCGCGAGTGCCAGCGCGTGCAGCGGGAAGAGATCGCAACCTGGCGACGCGCATCGCTCTGCCTTGCAGTCTCGCGGGTCGACGCTGAAGAAATGCGCCGATTCGATGCTCGGCGCGTCGCGGTGATCCCGAACGGGGTCGACGTGAGGCGAACGCCCTTTCTCCCCCTCGATGCCGCTGAACCCGATCATATCGTCTTCGTGGGCAATCTCCGCTACTGGCCGAACGTCGATGGTGTACTCTGGTTCGTTCGCGAGGTCTGGCCAGCTGTCCGTGCGCGTATTCCCTCGGCGCGTTTCAGCATAGTCGGCTATGACCCTCCATCCGCTCTTGGGGTGCTGTCAGCGATCGAGGGAGTCCGTCTCGTTGGTACGGTACCCGCTGTGACGCCCTGGCTCGCCCGAGCGAGTGTCGTCGTCGTGCCGCTCCGGGCGGGCAGTGGAACGCGTCTCAAGATCCTGGAAGCGTTCGCGGCTGGTCGTCCCGTCGTGACGACCAGCCTGGGTCTCGAAGGGATCGATGCCGAGCCAGGTCGCCATGTCGTGGTCGCGGACGATGCGGCGTCCTTCGCGTCCGCTGTGGTCGATCTTCTCTCTTCGTCCCAACGACGTGTGGCACTCGCCGAGGCGGCTCGTCGATTGGTCGAGCGATCGTATGACTGGGACCGGATCGGCGAGCAATTGCTCGTAGCTTACCGATTGTTCGAGGGGGAAGGGTGAATCGGATAGTAGATCCACCCTTCGATGAACGCTTCTTCAGGAAGGGGGCATGCGAGAAGCTCCTCCCGCACGACCAGCCACGCAGTGATCGCCGCGATCAGGGCATCCAGAGCATCACCGCCAGGATCGTCCACTGCACGGCTCGCGAGGGGACTTGGCAGAGCGAGCCCCAGCCGGGTGAGTCCCGTGAGGATGTCGAGTCGGCACTGCCGTCGATGGAGAGCGGTGCCCTTGTATCGACGATTGGGCAAACCGAGTTCGCGGAGGGACACGCTGGGACAAACTTCGAGAAGACACGGACGGTCTTCCCGCAACTGTTGGAAGGGTGCAACGGCGACAGCGTCAGCAGCGACGAGGGGATGGAGGACACTGCGCAGCCAGCTGTCCGTCTGCCGATAGATACGCAGATTGGTTGGTGCGAATGGAGCGCGAGCGACGCGATCGGTCAAACGCTTCCGTTCCCTCCCGTGTGCATCCCTTCCCTCCTGCCGCAGCTGCTCGGCGTCCGCAAAACGGCTTGGATAGCTGAGGAGCCAGGTGCGCCAGGGGGCAGTGCTGGAGGGCAGCGGAAGTCCGAAGCATGCATCGCAGGCGACGATCGAGGGCCCGCAGGAGGCGATGAAACGAGCGAGCATGCGCGCGGCGTATACGGGTCGCCGATCGACGACCGTTTCGATCGGTGCGAGCGTCTCGATGTGGAGCTGGTCGTTGACCGCGTTTCCAACAGCGAGCCAGACTTTGCGACTCGCGTCGCGTGCCGCACTGAAATCGATGCCGATGATGCGCACGGAGTCACTCTCCGAGTCGTTCCTCCAGTTCGTGATCGAGCGCAACGGCGAGGCGAGCGAAAGCGGGCGGATGCTGTTGGGCGAGAATAGCCTGCACGAGAGGACGCAAGTCCAACTCGATCGTCTGCGCGATGCGGAGGACTGGGCCAGTGGGGCGCTCGATCCACGTTCCACCGTAAGCGTGCCGGACGGTCTCTCCCACATAGGCGACCAGGGGAAGCACGAGGCCAGAGAGATCGTCCGCGCGTTCGCTCCCGTAGACACGGGAGAGATGGAGCCACTCGTCGAGGAGATCATCGAGAACCGCCAGCGAGGCGAGCGAGAAATCGAGTTTTTGGCCGGTCATGTCGGCGATACGATCGGCAAAATGGCTGGCGAGCGCTTCCCAGTGGTTCATCGCGGCACCCTCTCTGGAGTGTACCCTGTGGAGAACCGGTCGTCCGGCGCATCGCGGTGCGGGTGCAGACTCATCCGTCCATGCTCGGCTACGGAGATGCTGCGTCGCTCGCACGGCGCCTGAGACGACAGCTCGGTTGTAGCGTTCCGGTGGGGTCGATCGCGCGTCGGTCACTCGATCGGCCTCATTTGCACGACTCAGGTCACGGGCTGTTATTCTGCGTTCTGGGAGTGAGCGAAAGGGGGAAGCACGGTCATGCACCCGGAACGGAGCGTTCTCTCGGTGCCGGGCGGGCGGCCTGAGTTGTTCGAGAAGGCCTTGCGGTCCGATGCTGATCTCGTCTTCTTGGATCTCGAGGATTCGGTTGCTGAGACTGCGAAAGCAGAAGCACGGCGCAACGTCGTCCGCGCCGTGAACGAGTTGGACTGGCGCGGGCGACCGCGCGCGGTGCGGATCAATGCCGTCGATTCGCCGTATTGTTATCGCGATCTCATGGAACTGCTCGAAGGAGCTGGCAATCGGATCGATCTCATTATCGTCCCGAAAGTCGAGCGGCCAGAGCACGTTCATGCTCTCGATATCTTGCTCGATCAACTCGAAGCAGCGGGTGGAATCGGGCATCGTGTACACTTGGAGGTGCAGCTCGAGACGGCCAGCGGCATCCTCCACGCTGGGAACATCGCAGGCGCGTGCGAGCGTCTCCGCGCGCTCGTGTTCGGCCCAGGCGATTATGCGGCCTCGGTTGGCATGCCGATGAGTGCGATCGGTATGGAGGACGAGTGGGACGTTGCCTACGGTGCGCCCCGGCTCCATTATCCCATGCACCAACTGCTGGTGGCCGCTCGAGCCTATGGGCTCCGCGCGATCGACGGACCGTATGCGGACTATCGCGACGACGAGGGGCTCCGGCGAGCGGCCCGCCGAGCACGTGCGCTGGGGTATGACGGCAAATGGTGCATTCATCCGGCACAGATCCCGATCGTCAACGAAGTTTTCACGCCGACCGACGCGGAGATCGCGTGGGCGAAAGAGGTGCTCAAGGCGTATCACGAGGCCGAGCGCCAACGCCGTGGGGCACTGGCTGTGGGGTCGACGATGATCGACGCAGCGAGCGTGCGGATGGCTGAGAGTACGCTCTCCCGAGCGCGGGCTGCAGGACGAGGCTTCTGAGACCTCGTGCCCGCGCATCGATCCCGACTGGCTGCACGCCGGTGTGAGCTTGCGCCCGTTGTCTGGGATGACCCATCTTGGCTGCTCGATCGTGCCTGGCCTCGCCAGGCCGGGATCAGTCGCTGGTTCGCTTCAGGCCCGCCCGGCCGGGCGTCTGGTCGGCTGGATGGTTGCCGCTTGGCTGCTCGCCGCTGGTGGTCCCTCTGCAGAAGAACAGCGCCGGGCGTCGCTGAGGATCAGGATCGGTACGATTGCTCGTTCGGCGAGATCATGCTAGGGTACGAGCGAGGCGCCCATGCCGGGAAGCGGTGAAGCGGGTTAGCCCGTGGGGCGGGCGGGAGGCCGTGGGTGTCGTTCGACCTGTTGCTGTGGCTGCTGGTCCTGGTGAGTGCGTTGCTCCTCGTGACGATCGAATTGACCGAGGATTATCTCGAGCAGGGTTGGCCGCGCATCCGTCGACCGGCCGATGGCTGGGCCTCGCCGGACAGCGTCCACCTTCTTTGGACAGCGGTGGGCATGCTGGTCTTTCCGGGCATCGTGCTCCTGCTCATCAATCTGGCAGTCATGGTTTGGCGTGAACTCGGCATGACGCCGGTCCTGCTGCTCGGGAGCATCCTGCTGGCGCTCGGTTGGGCGGCGTACCTTCTTCTGATCAGCCAGATCGCTGGTGTGGATCAGTACCTCGAGGGCATCGGTATCACGTTGCCGCTCGCGATCGTCGCTGTGTTACTCGTCGGTGATCTCTTGCTGCTGGTGTCCTTGATCAGTGTGCTGCCGGACGTTTCCCTGCGGGGGCTCGTTCCATGATGTCGGCGAGCGACTGCTCACCCTGCCCGTTTCCCGAGATGTCATTACCGTCATGAAGGTAGAAGGTCATGCTTTGGAGCGCGCTGATGGGATCGATTTCTCGAACAGTGATTCCTGGCGGAACGTGGAGAACGGTCGGCGCATAGTTGAGAATCGCGCGCACTCCGCCAGCCACGAGTTTCTCGGCTACTTCTTGCGCTGCCTCGGGCGGTACAGCGATGATGCCGATACGGATGCCTTGCTCGCGGACCACCCGCTCGATTTCGGTCGCCGGTAGGACGACGACACCGTTGGCGATCTGTCCGATATGCTCGGGGCTCTTGGCGAAGATGGCGGTGATGCGGAAACCATTGGGTTCGAACTCGCCGTAGTGCGCGATGGCTTGGCCGAGTTTGCCGTAACCGACGAGTGCCACGTTCCAGAGGCGATCGAGGTGAAGGACACCCTCCAACTCGCGAATGAGCGCGGCCACGGTATAGCCGTAACCTTGCTTGCCGAAGCGACCGAAATACGAGAGGTCACGTCGGATCTGGGCAGCGGTGACGCCGAGCAACTGAGCCAGTTCCTCGGAGGAGATCGTGCGGCACCCCTCTCGCTGGAGTTGCCGCAGCGTCCGCAAGTAGAGCGGCAGGCGCCGAACGACGATATCCGGAACTGGTCCGTTGCGCACGACCTCTCGCCCCCCGACTCCGTTCGAAACTCGTGAGAACGATCACGATGCGTCGCGTAGCGCAACTGTACCAGGATGACCGGTCGCCCGACAACGTGATGTCAGCCATGGAACCAGTTGGCAATGGGTAAGCGGCGATCGCGTCCGAAGGCGCGTGGCGTCAACTTGACCCCTGGTGCCGCTTGTCGACGCTTGTATTCGGCGCGATCCACCATCATGATGACGCGGTCGACGGTTTCAGGATCGAATCCGTGTCGGATCAATTCCTCTCGGCTGAGATCCTGCTCGACGTAGAGCTCGAGGAGTGGATCGAGAATTTCGAAGGGCGGGAGCGTATCGACGTCCTTCTGGTTCGGACGAAGTTCCGCGGACGGTGGCTTGACGAAGACACGTTCGGGAATGACCGGCGAGATGCTGTTGCGATAGCGCGCGAGTTGGTAGACGAGGAGTTTCGGGACATCTTTGAGGACGGCGAAGCCGCCTGCCATATCTCCGTAGAGCGTCGCATAGCCACAGGCCATTTCGGACTTGTTCCCGGTGGTGAGCACGATCGGACCGAAGCGATTGGAATACGTCATGAGAATCGTGCCGCGGATGCGTGCCTGCAGATTTTCGTCTGCCACATCCGGCTCTTCTGGCTGGTTACCGAGCGGTGCCAGCACGTCGCGGAAGGCGCGATGGACCGGTTCGATGGGTACGACCAGAAAGCGAATTCCGAGGTTGCGGGCCAGCTCGTTGGCATCCTCGATGCTGTGCCGCGAAGAGTAACGGCTGGGCATCGAGAGGCCGGTGACATTATCCGGACCGAGGGCATCCGCGGCGATGCATGCAGTCAGAGACGAATCGATTCCTCCTGACAACCCGATCACGGCGGTGCGGAATCCGGTTTTACGCACATAGTCGCGAACACCGGTGACGAGTGCTTGGTAGACCTCCGCGATTCCCTCCAGAGGCGTGCGTGGCCGCTGGACGCTCTCCGGCAAGGGCGGGAGCTGATCCCCAGGGACGGGTAGGGGAATCTCGCGATCGACCACAGGAAGGGCTGGTTGCGACTCTGCTCGGGCGAGCCAGCGTCGGCGGGGGTCGTGCAGCCAGCTCGCGAGCACGCGCGTGATCGGAAGGTCGACGACGATGAGGTCTTCTTCGAAGGATGCGCCGCGGGCGAGGATCGTCCCGTTGGGGTCGAGCACGACGCTGTTGCCGTCGAAGACCAGCTCGTCCTGCCCGCCGACCATGTTGACGTAGGCTAGATAACAGCCAGCATCGGTGGCACGGGTTTGGAGCATCACCTGTCGCTGCATCCATTTCCCGCGATGGTACGGCGAACCATTGATGTTGACGAGTAAGTCGATCCCTCGGCTGGCCAGGCTGCTGGCTGGTCCGATCGGGTACCAGATATCTTCGCAGATGGTGACGCCGAACCGAAGATTGCCCCAGAGAAACCGAAACGTGTGACTTCCGCGTGCGAAGTAGCGATCCTCGTCAAAGACGCCATAGGTCGGTAGATGATGTTTGGGGACAACAGCCACGATCTCACCACGGGCGAGGATAGCGGCCCCGTTAAAGAGGATGCCGCTCTCGACCCATGGTATGCCGACGATGAGGACGCGATCCGGTACGGCGTCGAGGAGCAGATGAAGCGCGCGGCGAGCTGCGTCGATGAAGCTGACCTTGAGCAGCAGATCTTCTGGTGGATAGCCGGTGATAGCGAGTTCTGGAAAGGCGACGATATGGGCACCGAGTTGGGCCGCCTCCTGGGCACGCTCGCGGATGAGGCGAACGTTTCCTGAGAAGTCGCCGACTGTCGGATCGATCTGCGCGAGTGCGATCCGCCACGTGTCGCGCGTCATCTCCTCGACCACTCGCGGTACCTCCTCTCGTATCTACTGTTCGCTGCCGCTCAGTGTAACAAGAGCGGAAATGCATCCATGCCGTACAATTCGGAGAGAATCCAGAACGAGTCGGCCCTCGGGGTTCCGGTGGAACGAGACGACGATGCTGCTCCAGCTGACGATCCGCAACATAGCGATCATCCGTGAAGTGCGCTTGGAATTCGGTCCTGGACTGACGGCATTGACCGGCGAGACCGGTGCGGGGAAATCGATCCTGATCGATGCGCTCGGCCTCGTGCTCGGCGCGCGTGCCTCGAGCGATCTGGTCAGGAGTGGAACTCCTCGTGCCTGGGTCGAAGCGATTTTCGACCTCAGTGGGCTGGAGCAGGCAACCGATGTGCAGGCCTTGCTGTCGGGCCACGGGATCGACTTGGAAGATGGGCAGCTGATTCTTTCGCGAGAGATTCAGGCCAATGGGCGCAGTGTCGCGCGCGTGAATGGACAGGCGATCCCGGCGAGTGTCCTCGCGGCACTCGGAGCGAGATTGGTCGATATTCACGGTCAGAGCGAACATCTGTCCTTGCTCCGTGCTGACCGGCAGCTCGAACTCTTGGATCGTTTCGCTGGTGTGCTCCCGCTCCGGAACGAGTTGGCACGGCTCGTACGCGAGCTCCGTGCTGTTCGCCGCGAACTGGAGGAGATGCGGACGCGGGCACGGGAACGCGAGCATCGACGCGATCTTCTGCGGTATCAGGTCGACGAGATCGCTCGTGCCCGCTTGCGTGTCGGCGAGGAAGAGGAGCTGGTGCTGGAGCGAAACCGGTTGCAGAATGCAGAGCGGTTGGCGTCGCTCGCGACTGAGGTCGCGTCGAGCCTCGATGGTGACGAGTTCGCCCCGCTGGATGCGTTACGTCGAGCGGTGTTGCGTCTCGAAGAACTCGGGCGTCTGGATCCCGAGCAGCGGGGTTTGGCCGAACAACTCCGCGAGGCACTGTATACGGTCGAAGAGGTAGTGCGGACTGTTCGCAGCTATGCGGAAAGCATCGAGGCCGATCCAGACCGCTTGACCGTCATCGAAGAGCGGCTCGATCTCTTGAGGCGCCTCAAGCGGAAATACGGGGCGACGATCGAGGAGATCTTGGCTTATGCCGAAGAGGCCCTGCGTGAGCTGGCTGCATTGGAAACCGGCGAAGAGACGATCGCCGAGCTCGAGAGACGTGCTGGCACACTCGCTCGGGCAGTGGTCGAGCGGGCGCGAGAATTGAGCGCTCGGCGACGTGCAGCCGCACGGGCGCTCGAGCAGGCGATGAGTGCGGCGATGCGGGATCTCCGCTTGGGGCAAGGAGCCTTCGCTGTGGCGTTCGAGCAGCCGGACGAAACAGGGAACGAGCAGGAGCGCGCCGCGAGCTGTGGCGAGACAGGATGGGATCGGATCGAGTTCTTGATCGCACCCAATCCCGGTCAGGAATTGCGGCCGCTGGCGCGGGTCGCCTCCGGTGGGGAGATGGCTCGCCTGATGCTCGCACTGAAGTCGATCCTTTCGGAGGTCGATGAGACTCCGACCCTCGTGTTCGACGAGGTCGATGTCGGGATCGGGAGTCGCAGTGCGCAGGTTGTCGGTGAGCGTCTTTGGCAGCTCTCCCGAGCGCATCAGGTCATCGTCATCAGTCACCTGGCACAGATCGCTGCGTTCGCCGATCGGCACTACAAGATCACCAAGACCGTGGTGAACGGGCTGACGGAGACGGCCGTGCATGAGTTGGAAGGAGAAGCGCGCCTCGAGGAATTGGCAGCGATGCTTGATGGGATACCGGTTACGCCGGAGTCGCTGGCGAACGCGCGCGCGATGGTGGAACGGCTGGGGCGACGAAAGCTGCAACTCGCGGGGGCAGGTGCCGGGACGTGACGCGCGAGCGAATCAGCGGGAGTGCGTGAAGTTAGGAGGAAAGTCGTGCAGCCGAACATGCGTCTCTTGAAGCAAGTCCAAGAGCAGTTGGCGAAAATGCAGGCAGAGCTTGCCGAGTTGGTCGTCGAAGGCTCGGCTGGGGGTGGTGCGGTGCGCGTCGAGCTGGACGGGTTGCGTCACGTGCGACGGGTCTCGATCGATCCGACGCTGGTCGAGGCGGGGGATACCGAGATGTTGGAAGACCTCGTCGCCGCGGCAGTCAACGACGCGCTGCGACGCGTGGAAGAGGCCGTGACGACGAAGATGGGTGCGCTGGCGGGTGGACTCGGGTTACCGTTCCCGGGGCTGTGAGGAGTCCGATGCAGATCGGCCTGATGATCGAGGGACAGGAAGACGTCACATGGGAGCAGTGGCTGCGAGTGACCGAACTAGCCGAGCGGCTCGGCTTCGAGTCGCTCTGGCGATCGGACCATCTCTTCTCCGTGCTGGGTGTTCCCGAGCGGGAGACACTGGCCTTATGGCCATCGCTGACAGTGGCCGCACTGCGGACCCAGCGGATCAGCTTCGGGCAGTTGGTCTCACCAGTGAGCTTTCGCCATCCGGTCGAACTCGCTCAGCATGCGGTCGCACTCGATCACCTGTCCGGCGGGCGATACGTTCTCGGTCTCGGCGCAGGATGGTACGAGCGTGAACATCAGGCGTTCGGCTTCCCGCTCTTGTCGGTCCGCGAGCGCATGGATCGGCTGGCGGAAGCGTTGCAAGTGATCCAGCTTCTCTGGACCGGCGAGGAAGTTTCGTACGAGGGGCAGTATTTCCGCTTGGAGCGTGCCCAGCTTCGTCCGCGACCACGACGAGGGAATCGCGTGCCGATCGTGATCGGTGGTCGGGGTGAGCAGCGGACGCTTCGGCTGGCAGCGCGTTATGCGGACGAGTGGAATGTGACCAACGTCGATCTCGGCGATCACCAACGGAAGATCGAGTTCTTGCGGGAATATTGTCGCGAACAGGGTCGCGATCCCGGCTCGATCGTCTGTTCCTGGATGGTCGCGCACATCATCGGGCGCGATCGGACGGAATTGTTCGAGCGGGCACGCAGGCTCGCGGCCTGGTTCCCGCAGTGGAGCGATTGGCCGCCAGAAGCGATTCTCGCGGAGGCGCGACGACGCAACTGGCTGGTAGGAACACCGGAAGAAGTCGTCGAACAGATCCGTATGCGGGCGCGCATCGGGGTGCAGCGGATCATGCTGCAGACGTTCGACCTCGATGATACCGACGCACTGGCACTGTTCGCCCATGAAGTCGTGCCCGCTGTGGCGGATGCAGCGTGACGGGTGGTGTGGGGATTGCCCCACACCACCCGAAATCAACCGAGCCTCGTAGAGGTGCTCAACCCCCGCGACGCTCGAGATCAGCCAAGACTTGCAGTGCGCAGTTGCGTCCCGGTGCACCGAAAACTGCTCCACCTGGCCAGGCTCCCGAGCCACAGAGGTAGAGTCGCTCGATGGGAGATTCGTAACCGGAGAAGCCGGGGGCCGGGCGGAAGGCGAACATCTGGTCAGGCGTGATTTCGCCATGAAAGATGTTTCCGCCGGTGATGCCGATCACGTCTTCGATATCGCGCGGGCCGAGGACGCTCATGTACTCGATCGCATCCCAGATGTTAGGCGCATATTCGGCGAGCGTCTCGATGATGTTGCGACCGATCTCGTCTTTGCGTTCTTCCCAGGTGCCTTCAGCGAGGTCATACGGTGCGTACTGGACGTACAGGGACATGACGTGCTTGCCGGGCGGGGCGAGACCGTCCTCGGTCGCTGACTGGATGTAGCAGTCCATGAACGGTCGAGCAGATGGCCGTCCGTGCTTGCAATCTTCCCAAGCTCGTTCGAGGTAGTCTATCGAGGGATTGATGACGATTCCTCCGGTATGTTGGGGGCCTACCTCGGTTCCGGGCAAACAGCGGAAGTTCGGTAGCTGGTTCAATCCGAGGAGTACCTTGACGACCGAGCCTTTGACTTTCATGCGCGCGATCGCGTCACGGAAGGAAGCCGGTAGAGCGTTCGCTGGAACCATCCGGAGGAAGGTTCGCTGGGGGTCGGCATTGGAGAGAATCACCCGCGCTGAGAAGCGTCGTCCATCGGTAAGCCGGACGCCACGGGCCGCTCCGTCGCTGACGTCGATCTCAGCGACTTCGGCATCCGTGAGGATCGTCACGCCGTGATCGCGACAGAAACCGGCAAGCGCTTCGGCAATGCTGCCCATGCCGCCGCGGACGAAGCCCCAGGCACCTTGGTGACCGTTGAGATTTCCCAAGAGATGATGAAACTTGACATAGGCAGTTCCGGGCGATTTGGGGCCGAGGTTCACACCGATCACTCCGCCGGTACAGAGCGGAGCCTTGATCTCCTCACTCTCGAAAAACATGTCCAACACTTCAGCGATACTCTTGAGGAGCAGCGTGCGGAGGTCCTCTAGCCCGTCCGGCCCGTCGAATGCTTGTTCGAGTTCGGTGAGCGTCGGTGCCGGACGCAGGATGAATGGTCGGAAGCGAGCGATCATGCGGTTCCACATGGCCCAGTAGTCATGCCATCGTTCTGCATCGCGTCGCGAAAACTTGGCCAATTCCTCGTACGTCCGGCGTTCGTCCAGAAAAACCATGAGGTAACGCCCATCCGGAAACGGTACGAAATATTGCGGGTCGAAAGGACGGACCTCGTAACCGTACTTGGGCATCTCCAGGTCGTGAACCACTTCGGGAAGGAGCAGGCTGCATACATAGGAGCAAGTGGACAGGCGATAACCGGGGAAATGTTCCTCGGTGACGGTCGCTCCACCGATGATCGGACGTCGTTCGAGAACGAGCACCCGCTTACCAGCTTTGGCCAAGTAACCGGCTGCGATCAGACCGTTGTGCCCGGATCCGATGACGATCGCATCGTACTGAGGGCCTGCCATGGTGCCTCCTCGGTGTCTCGCACGATCCATCCCGCCGGAAACCATCGTGACGCAACGTGCGAGGAGACGCAAGCCCCGATTCGTCGTCGATCGAGTGAAGAGAACACGGAGGTGCTACGAAGCATACCAGGTCGTGCAGCGCAGCGCGGTGTCAGCACGGATGGGCCTCGTGACGACGAGGTGGCCAGTTCGTCGCTCCGTTGCGTATCGGCGAATACTCGACCACTCGACATGCGGAGACACGCACACGACAGGTATGAATCCGCTGTCGAGAGACGATCACGATGATCTGCGAGCGAAAAAAGCACCCGGCCAACGGCCGGGTGCTCGGCGTGCTGCGCGGAGACAACGCGACTACTGCTTTTGGAGTTCGCGAATGTAGCTCACCAGCGCCCAGCGTTGCTCTGGGGTGAGGAGCTTGCCGAAGGCGGGCATATTGGTAAGGTTGTGCGGATACTGCACTTGGTTTTCTGGCGAGGTATAGCCGTTCGTCAAGATCCAATACAGTTCCCCGTCGGTACGTGAGACCACCGCGGGATCTTTGAGATTTGTTGGTGGAACGGCACCCTGAACCAACCCCCAGTAGACAGCCATCGGTCCTTTGCCGTCTCCTTGTGGACCGTGACACGCGACACAGTTGACCGCGTAGAGTTGCTGCCCGCGTGCCGCAGCCTGCGGGTCGTTGGCCAGAGGATTCTGAAGGCTCCGCGCTTCTTCGAGCGTGTACTGTGGTTCGCCTCCTGTAATGGGGACGACACCGGTAGGAATGTCGAGGCGCGGAGGCTCCTGAGCGCGGAACGACTTCTGGTAGTGCATCTCGCTGAAGAAGTCGATCGGGTAGGTGTTCGACGAGACGCACGCGCTCCCGAGCAATGCTAGCGCAGTGCCGGCCAGGAGGCCGAGCACGAGGCGACGTGCGGTTCTCGAGCGGATGGAACTTCGTGCCATTCTCCGCATCTCCTTCGTCTCCGCTAGCTCCGAGCCGGTTGCCGCCCGGCGTTCCCGCTCTCAGTCAGAATGTCCTCGGGATTCGCCTTGCGGAGCGCCTCGATCGCGCGGGCTTCACGTTCCGGTGCTGTGCGGACCAGGATACCGATGTAACCCTGGGTGATGCGTGGATCGTAGAGCGCGCGACCGATCCAGGGAAGCCGAGACTCGAAGAGGACGCCGAGTACAGTGAAGATCAGAGCACCCAGCATGGTGCCCTCGTACATAATGATGATCATCGGCGGTATCGAAAGCAGCGGCTTGCCCCCAGTGGGGAGCGGATAGGAAAGCTGCGTGCCGCCAGTGATGAGCAGTCCCGCGGCGAAGCCACAGGCAGCCCCGATCAGGGGGAAGACGAAGAGTCGGTGGATTCCAGATTCTTCCCCGAAGGTCCCTTCGGGATACGGCGCGTTGGAGAGCACTTCGAACTCGTTGCGGCTGAAACCTGCATCGCGCAGCGCATCAGCTGCAGCAACAGCCGAGTCGAGATCGCGGTAGAGTCCGAGAACTTCGCGGATCGCCATCGTCGCCTCGCTTTCCCTTGCCTGCCTGCCCGACTAAAACTCCCGCACGATCGCGTTGACGACGCGCTTGCCGACACGCAGCTGTTGAGCGAAGTGCTGGCCTTCCTTCTCTTCCCAGACGGAAATCGGTGGGAAGATCTTGGAGAAGACCAACAGGAGGAAGCCGACGAGCGCGAAGGAACCGAGCACGATACTGATTTCCACAATGGACGGCCGGTACCAGTTCCAATCGAACGTCCACTCGTACTTGCGCATGAGTCCTGGCTTGATCAGCCAGTACCGCTCGGCCCACATGCCCACGTTCACCAAGATCGATGTCCAGAACATGATCTTGACGTTGCGGCGGAAGCGCTGGAACACCCAGATCGGGACTGGGATGAAATACCCGAAAATGAAGATCAGTGCTGTCAAGACGTTGAAGGGCCACTCGAAGAGGCGAAACTGCATGATTTCGAGCTCACGCGCTTCCTGCGGGTAGATAGCGAAGAAGATATCGAGCAGGAAGAACCAGAGCCACCCAGTGCCGACGGCGATGAGGAGTCGACCGATCGCGTCGAAGTGCTCGAGTCGGATGTAGTTCTCGAAGCGGAAGAGCCAGCGCATCAGGGCCATGAGCGTGACCACCGCCGAGACACCGGAGTGAATGGCTCCAATCACGAAGTACGGTGCGAAGACAGTCGCGTGCCAGGTCGGAACGAGCGACACTGCGAAGTCCCAAGAAACGATCGAGTGGACCGAGACGAAGACAGGGAGGATCAGCCCGGAGAGCAGGAAACCAGCAATGGTTTGCATCTTCCACTGACGCTCGTTCCCACGCCAGCCGAGCGCGAGAATCGAGTAGAGGACACGTCGCCAACCGGTCGTGCGGTCGCGCGCGAGCGCCATATCCGGAATCATCGTCGTGTACAGGAAGAGGGTGCTTCCCGTCAGGTACGTGAGAATGGCGCTGGGATCCCAGACGAGTGGACCGCGGACGTCCGGCCAGAGGTTGCGCCAAAAGTCGTACGGGAAGACCCAGTACAGCGTGCGCCACGGTCGACCGGTGTGGATGACAGGATGCAACATGGCGGTCATGAGACTGAAGATGGTCATCACCTCCGCAGCGCGAGTAACCGGGCGCCGCCACTCAGCCTGGGTGAGACGGAGGATAGCGGAGATCATGACACCGGCGTGACTGATACCGATCCAGAAGACGAAGTTGACGATCATGAAGCCCCACATGTTGGGGCGCTGCAGTCCGGTGACGCCGAGTCCCCAGTAGAACATCCAGCTCACCGCGAACACGAAGATAGCGAGAACGGCGCCCAGTCCGATGAATCCGACCCACATCATGGCCGGCGTGGTCACGAGAGGACGCAGGAGTTCCCGCGTGATTTCCTCTTCACCGAGCCGATGTCGTTCTTGCATCGCTCTCCCCCAGCCTCGCTTCCGTATCCGATCGACCGATCCGTCTCATTCCGTTTTGCCGATCACGATGAGCCGCGCGTGCTTGAACGGCTGATGAGCACGCAGCCACAGCCCGCCGACGACTTCGGCGACCGACGGGAAGGGCAGATAGCGTGCTGCCCAGAGAACGAGTGCCAAGGCACCGGCCAGCATGCCGATGAGAATGAGGATGTCACCGATGCCTGGGATATATGCCGCGGGAACCTCGTGAAGGTAGTGAGCGTGTCCGAGGAGAGCGCTGTCCGGTTGGGAGAAGGCTGCGGAGGTGAGGCGAATGCGATCGATGAGATTGCCGATGAGGACGATCGCAGCAACGACCGTCGGCCCAGCGATGCTGCGGCGAATCGGGTTCCACATCAAGATGAGGAGCGGCAGCGCAAAATTCATCGCAAAGGAGAGGATGAACGGCCAGCGATAGGTCTCTGCCATGAGCAACTTGAGAATGTTGATCTCGCGCGGGGTACGCCCATACCAGAAGATGATGAACTCCGACCACCAGAAATAGAACCAGAGCAACGAGAATGCGAGGAGCATCTTGCCGAGCGCCCAGAACTGCTCGCGGCCAAGGTAGTCAGCTTGCCCACCCCAGCGGCGGAGAACGGCCATGGTCACGATCGTCAGCGCGATCCCCGCTTGGAACGATGTGATCGTGAAATAGGCAGGGAACACAGCAGTGAAGTAACCGGGAATGAGTGCGATGATGAAGTCGGATGCCAGGACGGTCATCACTGGGACATAGATGAGGACGTAGAGGACACCAATGTTGTTTACGACCTTTTCGTAGATGCGCCACTGCCGATGGGAGCCGACCCCCCCACGGCTCAGCCAGGCCGCCAAGCCGCGCTGCGCTGGTTCACCGTGATCCCGGACGATGGCGAGGTCCGGCAGGCTACTGAACCAGGCGAAAAGATAGCCGGCTCCCGTCAAGGTCAGGAGGAGAATCGCCCCCCACAGCCAAGGAGAGAGTGGCCAGCCGAACCAGATCGACAGGCGGTCGTCCGTGCCAGGGAAGGTCGGCAGGAGCAAGAGGTAAAGCAAGAAGGGAACGACCAGCGTGACAGCCCAGATTTCCGCAGCACGATTGACCGGTCGCCGCCAATGGCTTCGTGCCACGCGCAGGGCGGTGGAGAGAGCGGGGGCGGCTGCAGCTGTGGACATGAGATAGAGGAAGGCAGCTGCCACGTATGTCCAGGCCTGACGATCGGCAAAGCCTTGGCGTAGCGGGAAGGCGACGATCGCCACGATACCGATCGCGAAGAGTAGTGCAGCGATGACGAGTGGTCGCCGAAGGGCTGCAGCGGTACTGCGCATCCAGCGCAGTGCCGATCCCAGCACGTCCGCCGGTGCGAGTTCCCAGGTGCGTTGGAGTTCATGACCGTGTGCGTGACCGTGTGTCGCCATATCCCCTCACCCCGTTCGCTCAACAGCGCTCAGTGCGTTGCTGCGTGCTCAGCAGCTTCGAGATCGATCTTTTTCAGGTAATAGACCTTCGGATCGGTACCGAGATCTTCCAGCAATCGGTAGACGCGTCCTTGCTGTTCAGCCTGAGCAAGTAACTTGCTTACCGCACTGTTGGGGTCGTCGAGGTCTCCGAAGACGATGGCATTGGTCGGACATGCCTGGGCACACGCAGTCGTGACCTCGTCGGTGCGCAGGGACCGCTTTTCGGTCTTCGCCTTTTGCTCAGCCTTGACGATGCGATGGACACAGAAGTTGCACTTTTCCATGACGCCACGACTACGAACCGTGACGTCTGGATTGAGCTGATTCTTGAGCGAATCGGGCCACTTCGGTTCCCAGAAATTGAAGAAGCGGACGTGCCAGTGGCAGTTGACCGCACAGTAGCGAGTGCCGATACAGCGATTGTAGACCTGCATATTGATGCCTTCAGTCGTGTGGTAGGTCGCATACACCGGACAGACCGGTTCACAGGGGGCATTAGTGCACTGCATGCATGGTACCGGAATGTAGCGTGCCTTGATGTTCGGGTATTCGCCCTCCCAGTACCGCTCGAGTCGAATCCAGGCGATGGCGCGGCGCTGATGATAGACATCCTCGGTATTGATCGGAACGTTGTTCTCCGCCTGGCACGCGACGACGCAAGCGCCGCACCCGATACAGCGGTCAAGATCGATCACCATTCCCCAGCGTGGCATGCGTCCCGTCCTTTTCCTCTCCCTGATCCCTCCCGCTCAGGCCTTCGGTGCCGTCACGCGGACGATCGGGAACTCTTCCAGCTGGAACGCTGGCACCATACCCTCGAAGCGAGCCAGGCGAGCCCGGCGCCCGGTCTTCTCGATGCGGCAGCGCGTGGCTGCCCAGGCGAAGGTGCCGGCATCCGCATCGGTTTCCGGTGCGAGGAGCGTCACCGGATTGACTCCGCGCCCCTCCGCGTACCGCGTGTACGCGGTGTGTCCCTGCCCGAAGGGAATGGCGATCACGCCAGGCTGCGTTGCCGGGTTGACGTACACGGGTAGTTCCACGTCTCCTTGTGGTGTGAGCACGCGCACGACATCACCGGTATGGAGCCCGAGTTCGTCCGCGGTTGCCTGACTCACTTCGATCCACGTCTGCCAGACGTTGGTACTGATCGGTTCCGGCAGTCCCTGCAGCCAAGGCAGGTGAGCGAGTTCTCCGTAGCCGAGCGTCGGCAATGGATAGGGATGCAGAACGAGAGGGAATTGGTTCTGCTCGCCGGCAAAAGCCGGTTCGCGGGGCTGCACTGCGGCCGCTGACGGCGCACTGCCGGTCGCCCGACTCTGCTCGTCCCACCACCCACCGCGCGCTTGCAATGTGACCAAGAACTCCTTGTCGTTGGTTGCCGGTATGCTTCCACGCCCGAGCGACCGGAGTTGGAGGGCGAGCGCTTTGGTCGCTTCTTCCTGGGTACTCCACGGCGGCTCTTGACCGAGTAGGCGGATAAGGTCGAGGAGGACATCACCGAAGGCGCGGGCATCCAGGAAGGGCTTCACCACCGGTTGCTGGATGGCGACCGCTGCGAAGCCGGGGCCAGGATCCGGCACGCTCAAGCCCCATTGTTCGAGCCAGGCCTGGTCCGGCAGAACCAGATCAGCCAAGGTCGTGGTCTCGTCGAGGAAAGGCGAGAAACTGACGACATGCTTGGCGGCCTGGAGAGCCTCGCGCACACCGCTGGCACTGGGGAGGGCATATACCGGATTGGCGCGATAGACGAGGACGGTGCTGATCGTGCCCGCTCGAATCTGTTCGAACAGCTCTGTCCAGCCGCGAAGCGGAAGGATGGCATCGTCCGGAACGCGTAGGTCGGGTAACGGTGGGTCGGGATTGAGGAGCAGGCCCCCAGGCTGGTTGACGGAGCCCAGTAGCCAATTGAGGCCGAACGTCGCCACCAGGTTGAAAAGACCATTGGTGGCTGCCGCGGCACTCGTTCCAGCGATGACCACGGCTGGCTGATGCTCGACGAGCGCGTGGGCGATTTCGCGGATCTGCTCGGCCGAAAGACCAGTTGCCGGGGCGACGCGCTCGGGAGTGTACTCACTGGCCAGCCGGGGCGCGTCGAGACCGAGCGCTGTCAGGTAGGGGCCGAAGCGATCTTGTGGGACTTTCCCCTCGGTCGAGAGCACCTGAGCGATCGCGAGCGCAACCAGCCCCTCCGAGCCCGGAATGATGGGGAACCATCGGTCAGCATTCGCAGCTGTCCCCGAGAGGCGGGGGCCGACGTGATAGTACAACCCGCGCTGACCCCGCTTTCCTTGCCGAAACTCGCCATAGGCGTGCGCCAGTGCAACGGGTGCGATCCAGCCGTGCAAGAAGTCGGCGCTGAAGTTGAGAAGAAAGTGCGCGTTAGCCAAGTCAGGAATCGGGAGCGTGCTCACCCCGAAGAGTTGCCGGATAGCAGTGCGGAGCACCACGAACTCGTCCGGTTCCAGAACGGCGTGGCGAATGCCAGTGACTTTCTGGAAAGCCGCCACGATCGCGGCTTGCGAGGCGCTCAGCCGACCAGTGATGAGGACGGCACGCTCGCCACCCTCCTCACGGAGGATCTGCGTCACCTCTTGGAGAGCCGAATCCCAGGGGAAAGCCTCAAATTGTTCACTTCCGCGCGAAGTGGCTCGTCGGGCGCCGCTGAGACGGTCGGGGTGGTAGAGCTCTTGGACGAGCGCCTGCGCGCGGGCGTCACTCTTGCCATAGATGCCAGGGAAATCGGGGTTTCCATCGACCTTTTTGGCCCTTCCCTCGAAAACGCGGACGATGAGCCCGTATCCGCCTTGCTCCGGCGGCGCAGCGGTGGCAAACCAGGCGTCTCGGTAGAGCCAGTCGTTGGGGTGGAAGACTGGCTGAGCAAGCTTGAACTCGCTTTCTGGTACTCCGTCTCCGATGCGACCGCATCCCGCGAACAAGACAGCGCCGGTCGCTGAGGTTGCGGCCACCTTGAGGAAATCTCTTCGCCGCATGCCCTTCTCCAACGTCAGCCTCCCTACATCGTCGAGCCGTCTGTTGGCATCAGTAATGGCACACCGAGCAGTCGGTCCGTGCGCCGTTCTGCTGATGGCAGGTAATGCAGTCACCCATACGGAGATCCCGGACCTGCTTCACTCCGGGCTTGCCCATGGCACCGACATCGCCGTGGCAGGTCGAACACTGGAAGCCGAAGCTCAGGTGGACCGAATGGACGAAGTGGGTGTGGTCGGGAAGCTGATGGACCTTGTTCCACAAGATCGGTTGTCCCTGCTGGAAGGCGGCGACGAGCTTTTCGAGGTCAGGACGGCCCTGAGTGGGGATGATCTTGTGGCATTGCATGCAGAGTTCGAGCGGCGGGAGTGTCGCTTGGGCAGAGGTCATCGCATTTTGGTGACAATAGGTGCAGTCCAAGCCGACTGCCTGCACGTGCACGGAATGTGGAAACTGAATTGGCTGTGCTTTCACCGGTTGTGCCGTGGGGGCGAGGAAGTAACTCCGAGCAAGCACGAGAGCAAGCGGAACAGCCATGACAACGAGCACGATCAAGACGAACAAGATCAACCGTAAGTACCGCATTTCACCGACTCCAT
>Ga0072500_157908_pt1 | contig 22708 bp, 23 predicted proteins | sample GBScelen77Swater_FD_63803 | JGI IMG/M metagenome (GOLD analysis project Ga0072500, IMG submission 63803) | Hot spring microbial communities from Great Boiling Spring, Nevada - cellulolytic enrichment S 77C v2 (version 2) | ecosystem: Environmental > Aquatic > Thermal springs > Hot (42-90C) ...
AACCCCGAAATCCTCGGCAGGGTTGCGGGCATCATGTGGGGGCGTGAATACACATGGTATTTCGAAGACGTTAAATCGCTTCTGGAGAGCGGAGTGATAAAGGATGTGGGGCCGAGCTGGAACCCGAGCATCGAGGAGCTTCTGGCCCTCAAGCCCGACCTCGTCATAATCTACCCCTTCCCCGGCTCCGACATACCCGCCAAACTCGACGAATACAGGATACCCTACGCCGTCGACAACGAATACCTCGAGTCAACGGTTCTGGGAAGGTTTGAGTGGATTAAGTTCATCGCCACGTTCTTTGATATGGACAGGGAGGCCTACGAGATATACAGCGCTGTTGAGCAAACGGTGAGGGATGTGGTTGACTATGTCAAGTCGGCGGAACAGCCGCTTGTCTGCTGGTTCATGGTCTACCGTGGAACGGTTTACGCGGCTGGGGGTAGGTCCTTCCCCGCAAACACGCTGGCCATGCTCAACGCCCGCTACGGCTTCGCCGACACAGCCTCGACAGGCAGCATAACCACAAACGCGGAGGAGCTGCTGACACGCTGCAGGGACGCCGACGTAGTCATCTATCCGACAAGCTTCGTCTCAGGGCTTGGGGATGTTTTGAGGGAGCTTCCAGAGCTCTCAAACATCAAGGCCTTCAAGGATGGACGTGTCTACGCATACAGAGACAACATCTACCAGCTCGGCTACTACGACACCGAGGGCTATGTCCTCGACCTCGCCGCAATACTCCACCCAAGCCTCCACGAAGGATATGAGCTGAGCTACTTCACGAGGCTGGAGTGATGGTTTCAGAATACTTGCATGCTGTTAGGAGGAGGGTTGTAGCAGCAGGGTTAATCACAGGCCTCGCGGCGGTCTTCACGGCATCCGTCGCGCTGGGCAGTCAGGCTGTCCAACCCCTCGAAGCCCTCCAGGTGCTCATGGGCTCAGGCTCCGAGACGGCTTCCGCAATCGTCAACACCGTCAGGCTTCCGCGGGTTGTTGCGGCGTTGATGTGTGGTGCGGCCCTAGGTGTTTCAGGGGCCCTGCTGCAGACGCTTTTCCGGAACCCGATGGCCGACCCCTATATCCTCGGCGTCTCCTCGGGCTCTGTTCTGGCGATAGGGCTTGCGCTCCTAGCGGGGACCCTGCTTGGCCTTAACTCCTACACAGCGCCCTCGCTCTATGCAGCCGCATTCCTCGGCGCCCTCGCCGTAACATCTCTGATGACGTCCCTCTCAGGCGTCGTCAGGTCTGCGACAACTGTCCTCGTCGTGGGTGTGATGGTCGGCTACCTCTCCTACGCCGCAACAAGCATCCTCACAGTCCTCGCCGACATCGAGAGGATCAGGGCCTTCGCCTACTGGGTTTTCGGGAGTTTCTCAGGCTCGAGGTGGAGCCTACTGACGCCGGCCCTTCCAGCCCTCGCGGCGTCGCTTGTCTTCTCAACGCTTTTGGCGAAACAGCTGAATGCGCTCCTTCTCGGCGAGGAGTATGCGCGGAGCATGGGGATGCATCTCAGGGTTGTCAGGATGTTTGCGGTCGCTGCGGCAGCCCTGCCCGTCTCCGTTGTCACAGCCATCGCGGGCCCGATAGGTTTTGTAGGCCTCTCCGCACCATACCTGGCACGCCAGCTCACCCAGACCTCAGACCACCACACAGTCATCCCCTTCTCAGCCCTTGTGGGAGCGTTGCTGACAGCCTCGGCCGACCTTGCCGCCAGAATGGTTTTGAGGCCGGTGGAGCTGCCTGTCACAGCGGTTACAGCGCTCTTCGGCAGCCCTCTGGTCATCTACCTCCTGCTCAAGGGGAGGGGTGTCTTCCATTGATGCGTGCTGAAAATCTTTCCGCGGGATACAGGGGCCAGCCCGTGGTCGAGGACGTATTGTTCAGCATAGGGGCTGGGGAGTTTACGGCCGTCATCGGCCCCAACGCCTCGGGGAAGACGACGCTGTTGAAGACTTTGGCTGGGCTGGTCAAGCCGCTCTCCGGCGCTGTCTATGTTGACGGCCGCCGTGTTTCTGAGATGGATGTGGGGGAGCTGGCCAAATCCGTGGGCGTTGTTTTGACCGGTGATGCGAGGCCGGGGCTTCTAACAGTCTTTGAGGTGGTTTCCTTGGGGAGGTATCCGTACACCGGTGTGGCGGGGAGGCTCAGGCCCGAGGACAGGGCTGAGGTTCTCGCAGCCCTCGAGGAGGTGGGCATACTACACTTGGCGAACAAGCCCTACGGCATCCTCAGCGACGGACAGAGGCAGAAGGTCATGGTTGCGAGGGCCCTTGCCCAGAAACCCCAAGTCCTCATACTCGACGAACCCGTCACATACCTCGACCCAAGGGCCCGCGTCGAACTCCTCTTAACACTCCGCCGCATATGCAGGCAGAGAAAAATAGCGGTTGTGGCAAGCCTCCACGAGGTCGAGCTGGCCCTCAGGCTCGCGGACAGGCTCTTGGTGGTTACGGCTGGACGTGTAGAGGCATATGACTCCCCGGAGGAGTTTGTCGAATCGGGTGGGCCTGAGATGCTGTATGAGTTCGGAGACGGCGCCGGCTTCTGCACCGAGACGTTGACGGTTGAGGCAAGGGCCCAAACCCCGTCGGGCTTCAAGGTCTTCGTCATAGCAGGAGTAGGCCGCGGAACACCCGTCTACCGCATGCTAACACGCCTCGACATCCCCTTCACCACAGGCGTCCTCCACGAAGGAGACCTCGACTACTACGCCGCAAAATCCCTCGGCGGAGAAGTCATCGCGGAGAAGGCCTTCCACGCAATAAGCCCGGAGAAGCTCGACCAAGCCCTTGTGAAGGCAGCGGAAACAGATGCCGCGATATACGTCACACACCCGGTCGGCCAGCTTAACGCCGCAAACACCGTCTTAGCCAAGAAGCTGGTGGATATGGGAATACCCACAGTAGTATATGGTGATGCACAGTTGGAGGGATGTTGGAGAAGAGCTGGACATCTCAGGGAGCTTGTCAAAGCACTCAAGGAGCTTACAGAGCATAATCTAACCAAACCACCCTATATCAGCCTCTAGGCCACGTGGGTAGATTACCCATGGCCCACACACGCTATTTTCAGTGATTCGATGATCTTTTTAGCCCAGCTGCTATCCAGCAACGGCCCTACTACATCATTATCGTTATTCATCATTTCCTCCTCGTTGCAATTGTATTTCGAGTTACAGTAGTAGTGTATGACTCTATCGTCTGTTTGATCTTTAACCTCCTCGCGGGCCAGTCTCCTTACGTTATCGGCGAGCTGCTTCTCCAGATTACCTGGCACTGTTAGAACTTGAACCCTAATAGTGCGGTCTTTTCTCAGGTTTTTCAATATGACGCGGTTGCCCTGTTCTTCACTAACATCCAGTATTAAGTCTGGCCATAAACTTGGCTGTATCCACATTATCGCTGTCTCCGACAACTATTATTTCGGCATGTGGAAGTGTTTCTGGGTTAAGCGCTATGTCCCTAGCCCGCCTGGCTGCCTGTTTAAGGAGTTTATCGTATCCCCCGCACTCAATCAAGGCTATACCCTCAAACCGTCTATCTCTGATTAGGTTGTCAAGTTTGGTGAGCTCAATTTGGGACGCCGTCAGATTTCTCTTTTCCTTGATTAGTTTCTTAAGGAATAACTTATCGCGCTTCCCTTCGCAGAATACGTAGACACGGCTCATCACGGGCCACGCAAGTCGATATGCAGCTCATCCAACTCCTCCAACGCCTCACCGTGTTCCAGAACCTCGTAGGTTAATTCATCTTTCACGCGGTAAAGTCTAATTACATTAACTAGGTCCCCCCCGTTCCTCAATAATCTCTCGGCAAATTCCAAGTTGTGTGTTGATAGGAATATTTGAGTTCCGTCCTGCCGTGCCACCTCTACAAGTCGCTCAGCCACTAGGTCGTATAAGCCCGGATGTAGATTATTCTCAGGCTCTTCCATTAAAAGTATCCCTCCTCGGATTAGGCTGGCGATAAACAGCAGACGTATGGTTTCTCTCATACCGTCGCCTATCATGGATATAGGCAATGGCTGTGGTAAGTTTTCAAAATATATCCAAATATCTCGCCCATCGCTTCTGACATCATTAAACAATGGTATGCGGTTTTTGAGATAATCTAATGTCTGGTGCAGTCTTGCGGTTGGTAGTAAGCTGTCATGGATGACTTTTATGTCAACCCCTTCACCAAACTGGTGACCGATAAAAATCACATTACTGGATGACTTGACTCGAGGTAGTATTTCTCTAAGTTGAGACAGCGCGACTACATAATTATCGCCCGGTAGTATCTTACAAGTAAGCATAGGTTTTCCTAGAGCTTCTAGGGCTTTTTCTCCTGTCTTAGACAACGATGATAATAGTCTATCGGTATACTCTAAAAATGAAGCTTCTTGTCTTAAGATTTCCGGCACATACCCCTCACTGTATGTTATATTTACTTCTTTCTCCACCCCGTCTATTATCCCAAATAGTCTCAGTTTTTTTCCTCAAGATTCAAGTTGAAGAAGTATTTCAGATTTTCCCAACCTTTCCTTCGTATGATTTCCTTGAGTATGTTGTTTCCCAGCGCGTCATAAAAGCCTGCTGAGGCAGTTGACAGTAGTGCGGCCGCCTCTAGTATTGAGGATTTCCCGGTATTGTTCCTACCTACAAGGATGTTTATCATTTTGGGTTCATACTCGAAATAGTCTATCCCCCTATATCCCTCTATGACCAGCTTTTCTACCCGCGTCATTCAATAAACTATCCGTCGGGTCGCTTATATGATTTTGGTAGAGAAGATGCGCTAAAATGGGGGACGTTATGGATTGAGTTAGTTTGAGGCGTGTGGCTGTTGGCTGGAGCGGAGGTAAGGACTCCACGCTGGCGCTTTACACTGCTTTGAGGGAGCTCGGCGTGTCCAGCCCCGTCCTCGTCTCAACCTACTCGGAGGAGTTTGGGCGTGTCAGCATGCATGGGGTTAGGCTGGAGCTGCTGGAGCGTCAGGCCGAGAGCCTTGGGCTGGAGCTGGTGAAGGTCCCGCTGCCAAACCCGTGCAGCGACGAGGACTACCAGAAGAGGATGCTGGAGACGCTTCAGGGGCTGAAGGAGATGGGTATCGGTGAGATGGTCTTCGGGGACATATTCCTCGAGGACGTACGCCGGTACCGTGAGAGAAACCTCGAGCAAGCAGGATTCAGGGGTGTTTTCCCGCTCTGGGGTGTTGACACAAAAGCTCTCGCACAAAGGTTTACCGAGCTCGGCTTTAAAGCGGTGGTATGCTGTGTTGACACGGCGCAGGCGCCGCAGGAGCTGATTGGGATGGAGTATGGCCCTGGGCTTCTGGAGAGGCTGCCGCGGAATGTCGACCCATGCGGAGAGAGAGGCGAGTTCCATACCTTCGTCTACGACGGCCCACTCTTCAAAAAACCAGTACGATTCACAAGGGGTGAGACAGTCCTACGCGACAACCGCTTCCTTTACATCGACCTGGTGCCGGTTTAGTGTTTACGTGTTTTCTCAAGGATTGTGCAGAGGTGTTTGTCGATTATTTCGTTGGTCAGTTTCTCGTAGCGCTCGGTTGTGCCGACGTCGTACCAGAAGGCGTCTGAGACGTATGCGGCTACTTTCTCGCCGCGCTGTATGAGGTGTGGGATGAGGTCTGCCATGATGTCTGCTGCCTCAGGTGCGTGCCTTATGTGGCGTGCCTCAAGCGTGAGGATGCCTACTGTGACGTTGATGGGGATGTGGGGTTTTTCACGCAAGGCCTCAACCCTCCCGTCTCTTATCTCAGCCACACCCACGGGGAGCTGGTAGCTGGGTGAGACTGCCAGCGTCGCCGCAGCCTTCTCCGACCTGTGTTTCTCCGCAAGCTCCGCTAGGTTGAGGTTTGTGAGTATGTCGCCGTAGTAGATGAGTATTGTGTCTTCTTCGCTGAATGCTCCTTGGTTTAGTGCGTTGCGGACTGATGCGCATGTTCCCTTGACCTCCTCTATGTCCCAGACATAGGTGAGGCGTAGCCCGACCCTCTCGCCGTCCTCGAAATAGTTGACCACCTGCTCCCCTTTGTAGCCGACCAGCAGGACGGCCTCGGTGAAGCCGTGGAACCTGATGTGGCGGAGGATATATTCGAGGAGGGGCTTCTGCTCACGCCCGACGGGGATCATGGATTTCTGGAAATAGTAAGTGAGGGGTCTCAGCCGGCTTCCCTCTCCGCCGCAGAGGACGACGGGTTTGAACATATCCTTACGGGAAGGTCTCCCAGCATGGTTAAAACTGTTTGGTTTTCGACGTTTAGACTTTGGATTTGGTTTATTCCGTCTATGCTACGAAAATTACCATTAAATACTGCCTGATTGACGGTTTAAAACCACGTGTGGGGGTGGATGGTTAACGCCGGCCGTTGTAACGGATTACGTGAAAATACCGAGGCAGACGGAGCCGGAGTTCTGGAACGTTGAGCGGATAGAGCATATCAGGCATCTCGCCCGCTACGGGAAACCCGTCTGGGTGTGGGATAGGGCTAAGCACACCAGCAGGAGGATACTTGACCGCATCAGGTTCAGGGCTGAGCTGGAAAACCCCGGCGCAGAACCCGCCAACGCCGCCTCAGCCGACACCTCAACCACCATGGCCTACGGACAGATAGAGATGACCTCACCGCTCTACCTCGGCGACATGTCCTTCGGCGCCCTCAGCGGCATACCCAACATAGCCCTCGCAAGAACCGCGGACATCACCGGCATAGTTACGGGCACGGGGGAGGGGGGCCTGCATCCTGAGGTGAGGAAGTGCAGGCGGATAACTGTCCAGTGGGCCTCCGCAAGGTTCGGCGTCGACATAGACGTCCTCAACACAGGCCTCGGCATAGTGATTAAGATAGGGCAGGGTGCGAAGCCGGGGATTGGCGGCCATCTTCCCGGAGTTAAGGTAACCAAGCCAATCTCCGAGACACGCCGCATCCCTGTCGGGCTTGACGCCATCTCACCCGCACCCCACCACGACATCTACAGCATCGAAGACCTCGGCCAGCGTATTGCGGCCCTCAAGGAGGCGACGGGGAAACCCGTCTTCGTCAAGGTCGGTGTAACAAACTACATCGCATACATAGCCACAGGAGTTGCCCGCATGGGTGCGGACGGAATCATCATGGACGGCCAGGGGGCTGGGACGGGCGCCGCCCCCGCAGTAGTAAGAGACAACATCGGCCTGCCGATAGAGATAGCCGTCTCCGTGGTTGACCAGACGTTGAGGCGTGAGGGGTTGAGGGAGGGGTTCACGGTTGTTGCGGCGGGGAGGGTCAGCAGCGCCGAGGACTGCGCAAAACTCCTCGCCTTGGGCGCGGACGTTGCCTCGCTCGGGACCGCGGCGTTGATCGCCATGGGCTGTGTGATGGTTCACAAATGCCATCTGGGCTTCTGCCCGACGCTGCTGACCAACAAAATCGAGGACAACCCCGCCAAGCTCCTCTCGCTCGAGACCGCGACGCGGTGGGCTGTCAACATGGTGGCAGGCTGGACCGAGGAGCTGAGAAACATACTCGACCTTGTCGGTGTGTCCTCTGCGAGGGAGCTGGTCGGCCGGCGTGACCTGCTTGTGGGCCGCAACGTTGGGGAGGACGAGCTAAGGCTCATGGGGGTTGGGGCTGCTTGACCAAAGCCGTATGGTGGACACAGCGTAGGATAAGGCATCTCCAGCAGATGGCTGGGACTGTTGGGAGGGAGAGCGCCGAGCCACCCATCGCAAGCATGGGTAGCACGGGCCCCCCACACATCGAACAACCATACTTCATACGGGACAGGCTTGTATGCGACGGGGCGCAGGTAACAAGGCCCAGCATAGACCCCTACCGCGAACCCGTCGAGACACACATCTACCTGCACGGCGGAAGCATCAGGCTCTCCATGCCGGTCGTTGTCAAACTCGACCCCGAGACAGACCCCGCCTTCTTCGGAGCCGCCGTAAAGGCCTGCTACTGCATGAATGTCCTCGTTGACGTGGGTAGGCGGCTTCCCATGGGGCTTGAGAGGTATGGGGGTGGGATGATGGCCGACATAAGCCTGAGGGGGCGCGCACCGTTTGCGGCCTATGTCTCGACGCCCGGTGAACCCTTGGCTGATATAGTGAGGATACCGCCCTCGGAAGACCTCAGGTCCGTCGGAGTCTTGGCCAAGGGTGTGTGGGGTGTTTACGTTGACGAGGATTTGGGCGGGGGTGTTGGGCTTGAGGTGGCGGTCTCGCTGCTTGACAGGGAGTTGAGGAGGCTTGGTTTACGGAACAGGGTAAGCCTGATAGCAGGCGGCCCCACGGTAAGAGGCTCGGACGACATATACAAGCTCGTGGCCCTCGGCGCCGACGCCGTAGCGCTCACAAAAGCCGTGGAGTATGCTGTTGGGCTTCCGGAAGCAAGGGTGGGGGAGGAGGTGTTGCTGGAGAGGGTCGAGAACCTATTACTCGGCATACAGAGGGAGCTAAAGCTGTTGGCCGGCGCGGCTGGAGTAAGCAGCTTCTTCAACACGCTGGTGGGTAGCAGGGAGCTTCTGAGGGCCGTGGAGCTTGAAAGGGAGGTCAGGCTGAAAATTGGAGTGAAGCAGGCAGGTGTTGGCTGAGCATGTACTGGGAAACACCTCGGGACATATCCTCATGCGGCATCCTCGGGGTTTTGAGGAGGGAGGGCGCAGCCAAGATAAGGGCTGACGAGACACTCAGCTCGATAGAGTGTGTCCGCTACAGGGGCAGCAGGTATGGGGCTGGCTTCGCGGCATACAACCTCGACAGCAGCAGACACATCAAGCTAAAGGCCTTCGTAAGCGACGACAACACCCTCCAACACATCAAAAACATCATGAAAGAATATGCTGAGGGCGGGTTCTGGGAGCTGGGCTTTGAGACACCTCCCGGGACAAGGTTCATGTCATGGGCCGCATACGTCGACGCCTCCGAAAACAGCTTGAGGATGGCCGTCGACAGGATAAACCGCGACCTGATGAACGCGGGTATGAGGGGCCGTGTCTACTCATGGGGGCGTTATGTGGAGGTTTTCAAGGGCGTCGGATACCCCTTGGATGTCTGCGGCCAGTACAGGCTCGTTGAGAGAAATGTCTCCGCAGACCTCTGGATAGCGCATACACGGCAGCCCACCAACTCCCCCGGCGTCTACCCGATATGGAGCCATCCCTTCGCAAGCCATGAATGGGCCATAGCCCACAACGGCGACATAAGCAGCTTCGGCGCAAACATGGAGTTCATGAATTACCGCGGCGTCTCAAGCTTCGTCGGAACAGACAGCGAGCTCATCGCATACATCCTAGACCACCTCACAGCAAACATGTCGGTTGAGAAGGCGGCCAACATAATGGTCAACCCCTTCGAGGACCAGCTCCTCAACGGCCTTGCTGGGATTACGCTTGAGGAGTATGTTGCATGGCGTGGGGCCATGCTGGACGGGCCCTTCAGCGTGGTGGCGGGATACTGCGACGGGGACGACGTCTACATGCTCGCCTTGGCTGACAGGTCGAAGTTCAGGCCCCTTGTTGTCGGCGTCGACGGTGAGCGGGTTTATGTGGCGAGCGAGGAGGCGGAGATAAGGCAGCTCTCGGAAGAGGCTGATGTCTGGCCCGTCAAACCCGGCGGCGTCTTCCTCGCCTCCATGAAGAAAGGCATCATACTCGCGGGGAGGGAGCATGCAAAAACCTTCTACCACAAACCACGCAGACACACCGTAACAGGGGAGGCCGTGGTCGACGCAAAAGGCCTCAGCCACACGGTTGTCAACAGCCTAATCCGAAAACATATCGCGGCGGGATGCCGTGTGGTGTCGGTTGTAAACGTAAACGGCCACCGCTACCTGGGCATAAACATACCTCCCGGCCACAGGCTCAACATATATGGGACAGCGGGGAACTGCCTCGCCAACTTCAACAAAGGCGGCGAGATACAGGTTTACGGAAACGCAGAGGACGATGTGGGGGACGCGATGTACGGCGGACGGGTGGTGATACACGGCGACGCACGGGACGTCATAGCACAGGCGCTGCAGGGCGGCGAGATATTCGTCAGGGGGAGTGTCGGAAACAGGGCGGCAATACAGATGAGAGAGTTTAGGGAGAGGAAGCCCTACCTGATAGTTGGGGGGAGGGCTGACGATTACTTGGGCGAGTATATGGCGGGAGGTGTGGTCATGGTTCTGGGGGTTGACGCGCTCGACATGGACACATGCCTTGTCGGGCGTTACATGGCTACGGGGATGGTGGGTGGCCGCATATACGTCAGGGGACACGTCGACAGATGGAGGATAGGACTCCAACCCCCCAAGCCCGACGTCACCCGCTACATCCACGGCCTATACATGGAAGGCCTCGTAACCGAGGAGGACGTTAGATACTTTGAACGGCTTCCCTACGTATCGCTCGGAGACGTCAGGGAAAGGCTTTCAGGCGAGGCCTTGAGGAGGGTTTCAAGGCTCTTCACCTCCAAGTATTTCAGGGAGCTTAGGGTCGAGGTCCGGCGGCTCGGCGGAGAAGACCTTAACCTGGTCGGAGACGTCCTCAAAAGGTTCTTCAGGGAGTTCGGGCTGGATGAGAAGGCCTACGCCAGAGTTTTAGCGGACGAGTTCACGGTCGTAGAGCCTGTCAAGACGGCGGTTCAACGCCCCGAAGCGGAGGCTGTTGCCGAAGAAGGCTAGACGTAAGCATTTGTATATATCTATCTGAAATTGTAGAGATATTCTTTCTAGGGGGCGGAAGTATAGTTAGGTTGATGGTCGAGACAACTAGACGGGGCTTTCTCGGCATAGTTTCGGCTTTGGCTGTGTTGCCGGCGCTCTCTGCGGCGCCGGACATGAGGGAAGGTAAGCGTTACGCGATGTTGATAGAGGTTGACAAGTGCTATGGCTGCATGGCCTGTGTGATTGCATGTGCCGCCGAGAACAACGTCCCTCTCGGAAGCTTCAGGACATGGATTGAGCATCTGGTCAAGCCTGATGGGACAAGGGTTTTCATCCCCAAGCAGTGCAACCACTGCGACGACCCACCCTGCGTCCCGCCCTGTCCGACGGGCGCCACCTACAAAACCGCCGACGGCCTCGTGCTGGTCAACGACGAGCTCTGCATAGGCTGCGGGGCCTGCGTGAAAGGCTGCCCCTACGGCGCCCGCTACATCAATCCGGTAAAAGGCGTCGCGGATAAATGCACCTTCTGTGACCACCGTCTCAGGGCGGGCCTGCTTCCCGCCTGCGTTGAGGCATGTCCAACCGGCGCCCGTGTGTTCGGCCCCCTACATGAGGACAACGAGCTCTCCAAAATAGTTCGCAGCAGGCCTGTCCAGGTTCTCAAACCACACACAGGGGCTGAGCCCCAGATATACTACACCTCACTCCCCGACGAGGTGAACCGGTGATGCTCGAATACTATTTCCCGAACGAGGCGGCTGAGCCGCTTCTCTGGCATCCCGTCCTCTTCGCCTACACGCTGCTTGTCTCGGGGGCTGACCTCCTCATACTTGCCGCCCTCGCATACCTCTCGGGAAGCCTGAGGAAGGCCATTCCGTTGATGACGATGCTGGGCATCGGGTTCTTCGCGGTGGTGCTGGCAGGGCCCCTGGCAGACCTCAGGTCGCCCCACAAGGCCCCGCTGATATTCACACACCCACACCTCGCCCCCACACCAACCAACCCGGGAATCTCGCTCACCGCCTTCCAAGCAACCGCATGGCTCATCGCCCTCATACTCTCGATAATATTCGCCCTACTCACATTCTCCTACTACTCACACCAAGCATCCCTGACATCCGTGGGCCTCAGAAAATCACTCTACCAAGCATTCTCCCTTGGCGTAACATCCGCCGAGAAATACGGGGCCGTGGAGAAGGTTGCAAAGGCTGTCGCAGTCCTCATGCTACCGTTCCTGACCCTGTGGGGCGTCTACCCTGCTACACTCTTCATCATGCAGACATGGAATCCCGCCTGGAGGAGCTGGGCCCTACTCCCGGTAACATACTTCGCCGACACCTTTGTTGTTGCAACGGCGTTGTTCATGCTGGTCTACTTCATCTGGAGGTACGGGGGCTTGGAGCGCGACGTGGTCGTCCCCGTTCTGAAGATACATGCCGCGGGCTCGCTCTCCGTCGCAGCGTTAACAGGCCTGCAGATGGCTATTTGGTGGACATGGTCCCCTGCAACCGCGGAGATGGTCAAACCCCTAATACCGTTGATGTATGTCGTCATAGGCCTCCTCCTTCTCTCGTTCTTCCTCTCGCTCGTGGCGATACGCTACCAGGCGACAATACCTGCTGTCTCCCTTGTGGCCATGGCGGGCACTTTCACCAACAAGTGGAACATAATCGTCAACGCCCAGCTAATCTCAAAGACCGGGCTCGCGTTTTTCGAGGCGGAGCTTGGTGGCGGATGGCTGCTGGAGACCGCTGCGCCTCTCGCTTTGGGTGTGGCGGTCTTCGTATTGCTCTCCATACTCTTCCCGCTGGAGGTGAGGGAAAGTGGTAAGTAGGCGAACAGCTGTAAAAGGGGTTGTAGGCGCCGCCTCGCTCGGTGTTTTCCTCGCAGGATACTGGGGGGCGGTTGAGAAAGTCATAAGGCCTGCGACAACTCTCTACGGCCCCGACAGGGTCTCTGGAGCCGGTGTGAGATATGTCTACTCGTCATGCTTGGGCTGCAACGTGAGGTGCGGCATCAGGGTTAGGGTGGTTTCATACGACGGCATGGAGGTCGTCGAGAGAATCGAAGGCAACCCCTACCACCCATACAACAGATACGTCACACCCAGCCACCAGATGCAGCGGTACGACGCACTCGACTACAAAACACCGGCCAGACAATCCCTCCAGGTGGGGTCGACGCTCTGCCCCCGCGGACAGGACGGCATACACTACCTCTACGACCCCTACAGAATAGTCAAGCCGTTGAAGCGGGCAGGGCCGCGGGGCAGCGGAAAGTGGAAGGAGATTAGCTGGGAGCAGCTGGTTAAGGAGGTCGTCGAGGGAGGGGTTGTTGAGGAGACGGGCGAACGAATACCCGGCCTGAAGGAGATATTCGTCTACGGCAGGCTGAGGGACGCCGGCTTCGAAAAACCCAACGAAGTCCTCTCAGCGGTCAAAAAGGATGTCGACGAGCTTGTGGCAAAGGCTGCGGACAAGGCTGTGAAGGCCGAGGAGTTCGAGGCCTTGTTGAACGCTTTCAAGGAGAAGTGGGGCAAAACCCTGGGGGAGAAGGGGCTGAAGCTCGAGGACATCCTCGTAGACCCCGACAACCCTGACCTCGGCACAAAAGCCAACCAGCTCGTCTACATGCGCGGCAGAGGCCAGGACAACGCAGACGTCTTCACAAACCGGTTCATCACAGCCTTCGGCAGCGTAAACTGGATGCGCCACACATCCTCCTGCCAGCTCGCGTTCTACGCCGGAAACTACCTCTGGTCAGGATACTACGACATAAATCCCGACGTCCTTAACGCAAAGGTCGTCATAATGGCTGGAGCTGCCATGGGCAGGCTGCACCCAGGGGCCACGGGGCAGGGAGCAATAATCGAGAAAGCCGCGGAAAAAGGCCTAAAGATATACTACGTCAACCCTCTCTCGCCCAGGACCACGGCGGGCGGCAACATCGTCTGGGTCCCCATCAAGCCCGGAACAGACGCAGCCCTAGCGATGGCCATAGCCCAAATAATGATCAAGAACAACTGGTTCAACCGCGATTTCCTTGAGAGGCCCGGCAAAGCGGCTGCCGAGAAGATAGGCTACCCATACCACAGCAACGCCACGTGGCTCGTTGTGATGGAGGAGGGGCACAAGCTCTACGGCAGCTTCCTAACCGACGAGGCCCTAGGCATCGGAACGGAGAAGAAACCGGTCGTGTACACGGGGGAGGGCTTCTCGGTCAACGACGCGGTTGAGAGGGCGGGGCTGGAGTTCTCAGGAAAGGTGAGGCTGGCTACCGGCGAGGAAGTGCTGGTCAAGTCTGTTTTCACAATCTACAAGGAGACTGTATCCAGCAAGAGCGTTGAGGAGTGGGCCTCGGTCTGTGGCGTAAATCCCGAGATAATCCAGAGGATGGCGAAGGATTTCGGGGAGGCAGCACCGCGGGCTGCTACATACATACACAGAGGAGTAGCAATGCACCCCAACGGCGAATACACGGTCTGGGCACTCCGAAGCCTCGACATCCTCGTCGGAAACTTCCACAGAGCTGGAGGCCTTCTCGCAAGACCCTCGACAACAAGTTACAACAACTACCTCTACAACTGCGCGGCAAGCGGCTTCGGCGAACCACTCCGCTGGGGCCCACCCATAGACAGACATAGGGCGGAGTACGAGAAGACGATAATGTATTACAGAAAGGTGAAGAGGGGTGAGAACCCGTATCCAGCAAAGCGTCCATGGTATCCAAACACGCCTGAGGAGAGCTACACAGAGCTCTTCGCCGGCATAGACCAGGCATACCCCTACCCCATCAAAGCCCTCATCCTCTACTTCGCAAACCCAGTCCTCTCAGTCAACGCAGGCACAAAGTTCGTCGAGGTGCTCAGGGACACGAAAAAGCTGCCACTCTTTATCGGCATCACAACCACGATAAACGAGACATACCTCTACGCAGACTACGTAATCCCTGACACAACATATCTGGAGACGGGGACAAACGGCGTCCAGTTCCTCTACAGCTCGGGGATGGGGAGGCTGTTGGCTGAGTCGTGGAGGTCGCCTGCGATAATGCCGTTAACCCAGAGAATAGGTGACGCACCCGACGGCAAGCCACGCTACGCCTCGATGTGGGAGTTCTTCATAGATGTGGGGAAGACCCTTAAAGCACCGGGCTACGGCGACCGCGCTATCCCCGGCAGCAAGGGTAAGAAGTATGAGGGGCAGTGGTTCCCGCTCCACAGCTTCTGGGACTACATCCTAAGGGTCTACGCCAACGGCGGTGTTAACGCCAAAGACAGGGGCATTGCGCCCAAGGAGATACCGGCGGATGACGTGAAGTTTGTCGAGGAGAACTACCCCATCGCACGCTTCAGAAACGTCATACCAGAGGACGAGTGGCGGGCGGCAGCATACTGCCTCGCCAGGGGAGGTGTCTTCACAAAATACGAGGAATCCTTCAACGAGAAAGGCTTCTCCAAACGCAGCGTCCCCGGGACAGGCATCCTGCAGCTCTGGCATGAGAAGCTCGCCAAAACACCCAACAGCATAACAGGGAAGAAGTTCTGGGGAGGGCCCGCATACTTCGAGCCAGCAACATACGCGCCCGTCGGACAGAGCAAGGGGCTGGGCTTCGCCGGCACACCGCTCCGCGAACTCTACAGAGACTACCCGTTCACACTGGTCTTCGAGTCAGGGCCGCTCTACACAAAACACAGGAGCGGCAACTACTACTTCATCAAACCAATTCTGCCGGAGAACTTCGCCCTCATCAACCAAGCGGATGCAGATGCGCTGGGAATCAGGACCGGCGACCTTGTGCAAGTAGAGAGCCCTGCAGGCTCCGTGGAGGTTCCGGCGGTCGTAACCTCGGCTGTGGCGAGGGGTGTGGTAGCAGTGCCCTACGGCATGGGGAGGTGGGCGGAGACGCTGGTGGTCAAGCCGAGCTACGCCAGCCTGAAGAAGGGCGGCGGATTTTTGACCGCATTGCCTGACAAGGTCGACATACCTGAGGCAGCCGTAAACCCTGTAAGAAACCTTCCAGCCGTGGTGAAGAAAACACTCTTCACCAACAGGCCGGCCGACTATGAGAAAGGCCTCGGGGTCGATGCTTGGCGGTTCAACGGCGTCTCACCCAACCCCATCGAGCTCGTCGACGAATCGCTGGATGGATGGCCCGCACAGTCATGGATAGGCGCGGGCCAAGCATATTACAGCACCCCCGTCAGACTCACCAAGACAGGAAAAACTAGAAAGCTGATGCCGCACCAGATTGTCTGGTGAATCGATGGAGCTAACATCCCTCGAGAAAGCAAGCCTCTACACCGCGCTCCACACATACCTGAGCTGGCTGGCCGGCGGTGAGGGCGAGCCGCCCGTGGAAATCCTCAACCTATTCGAGAGCCTTGGGGTTGTGCTGCCGCGGAAAGCCTCGAGTGAGACGGCTGAATACGTGAGGGGTTTTAGGGCGGGCGACTGCAGGACAGACCTAAACCCCGCTGCCCGCGCAAGCCTCCCAAACCACCTAGCAGCCTTCTACAACATGGCGGGATACTCCACGGACATGCCTGCAGACAGCATCCTCACCATGACAGCCCTCGCAGCCCGCCTCGCCATAGACACATACACAGCACATATCAAAAACGATGGAAGCGCAGAAAGGCTGGAACGGCTCCTCCACAGATTCCTCAACACACATCTCATACCCACGCTGACGCACTTCAAACCACCGGAGAAAGAGGTGGCCGACGCCATAGAGGAGATTACACAGCTCGTCGTCGAGGACACGCGTTACCTCGCCGCACGGCTGAGCCGTCAAACCCCGCGCTGAAGCCTCAGAAACTCCGTCAGGGCTACTGCGTTGTTGTGGCTGGAGTCCCGGGCAGAGTAGAGAAGCGTAACCCTTCCATATTTCTTCTCCAGCTCAAACAGCTCAAGCACAAACCGCCGCTTCCCCTCAAGCTCCCTGAAATAACGCTCCCTAAACTCCTCCCACTTGGACGGGTCGTGAGCAAACCACCTCCTCAAACCATCGCTCGGAGCAATATCCCTCATCCACAAATCCACGCCAGCGGCCTCTCTGCTCAGCCCACGGGGCCAAAGCCTATCAACTAAAACCCTGAACCCGTCGTCGGGAGAACGCCCCTCATAAACACGTTTAACCGCAAACAACAAAAACCAATACCTGGGAGGCAGATATCCGTTACTAAACCACGTTGAATGACGCGTCAGACTTGTAGTGGCTGACCGAGGGCCGCTCAGCCAGCAGCGGGGCCTCCCTCTGGTGTATGTAGGGCTCCCACCACCTCTCCCCTGTAAATCCCTTCAACGCCTCAAGGTCACGCCAAACCGTCACAACACATGCCTCGCCACCGTCCTCGCTCACGCCCGCAACAGCGTACAGACAGCCGTCCTGCCTACGCAGCATCGGCAATGCATCCTCCACAGCGAAACGCCTAAACTCCTCAACAGCCCCCGGTTTAAGCCTACAACGCCAAACACGCAGAATCATGAAACCACAGCCCAAAGGCAGGATAAAGCTCTTACCCATGAGACACGCTACCGCTGCGAGAGCTTCTCAACCGACTCACCAACGTCCTTAGTCTCCAAACCCACCCCGGTAGTATAGGAAGACTGCCTCCACCGAGCCGAAACCCTCCTGCAGCTCGTCCTGTAGCCTGCCGTACCTTATCCTGAAACCTTTCAACTTAGGCTTAACTTTCGCCTCCTTTACCTCCAGCTGCTTCACCACGGCCGGCGGAGGAGGGTTTCTCAACCTTTCGACGAACTGCTGGAGCGTGTCGGATGGTGCTTGGGAGAATATCTTGACGCCTCCGTCGGCCATGTTTTTGACGTAGCCCGCGACACCCAGCTCATGCGCTAGGTCAGTAACATACCATCTGTAGCCGACCCTCTGAACCCTGCCGCGTGCAACGGCCTCGACAGCCTTTACCCCTGCCGTTGGCAAGCCCCGGCGATAGAATCCATCTGTGGACAATAAAGGTTTTTGGAAACTATGTTGTATTTGAGGCGGGGGTGCTGGTTTGCAATATCTTGAAGCTGTTCGTCTGGTTGAGGAGGTTGCGGGGCTGGCTAGTTATGTGCGCCATCTTCATCAAAACGCGGTAACATCGGTGTTGTATAAACATGAGCAACGAAGTTGGACATAAAAGGGTTTACTTAGATACGTCATATTTATATGAATTAGTTATGAAACGTCATACTCAAAAAAGTGATGATGTTGCACGGGTTGTTGAGAAGTCCATTTATAACGCACAGAATTATCATTATCAAATAGTCATACCTCAAATAGCCGTAGGAGAGGTCTTTGCAACGCTCCCTGAAGACATAGTGGGTCAACAGGAGTTGGTTAGTGTGTTGAATGTATTGTGGACGACTCTGGAGGATTTGTTAGGTAAGGATTTTAATGGCTTGCTTCCCATGACGGGCGAAGGGATTGAAATTCTTAAATGTATTAAGGAATATGAGGATAGACTCGACCCCACCGATACTATAATAATAGCTCAGGCGGCGTCAGACCCGTCTTCCGAAACCTTTTTGACCCTAGATAAAGCCATCATCAATTCGACGGGGCTTAGAAAATTCGTACAACAGCTTGTGAAAAAAGGAAAACGTAAAACCTCTCTAACTTTTCGAGAACACCTATAGCTCGATAAGGTTTGCCTCAACCAATTCATCGATGATTTCGTCAACATAGTCCTTAGCCCAAGGCTTTATTTCAGTAACTATGTTAACGATATCCTCCTCGCTTATCCCTTTTTCCTTATTATACTCGTAAACTGAAATTATTGTTGCGGCGATTTCAAGCCATCTTGCATCTTTTCCTTTAACCAGTTTGATGAAGTCTTGTGAGCGGAATTCAGGTGGCAACGGGGCTTCAGCATCGAGTTGTTTATAGTAGTCTTCCGCGAGTTTGGGTGAGTAGGGGCCATAAACATACATGTTAAAATCGTAGCCAGATTTCAGGCCGAAGCGGTCTGCCAAATAGACGTATTTTTGAAGCTTTAACCTGTCCTCAAAGCTTTCAGTTAGTCTTAATTCACAGCCGAGCTCTTTCTTAAGAAAAGATATAAACGCAGCTAACTTACCACGCCTCTCCTCCTCGCCAATTGAGGCTGAAATGACCATTGCCGCCCTCAAAATTATTTCTGTAATCACCACCTTATATCCTTAATAGTGTGATTTATCCACAGGGTTTTAGGTTGCAGTATTTTGAGGCCGTGCGCATTGGTGAGGAGGTTGCGAGGCGTGCGCAGGTGAGGCTGGCTGGCTACGCTGGCTCGGCTTACGCGGCGATGATTGTGAAGGAGAGGGCTGGTGAGGGCTGGGTTCCTGTCGGCGAGGAGGACTTTTACGCTGTTGTCAGGAAGGATGAGGGGTTTGATGTTGTTGTGCTGTGTGACGGTGACGGATATGTGAAGGCGATGTCGACGCCGCTGCCGAGACGTGTGGCGGAGAGTGTGGCGGCAAAGATGGAGAAAGACGGTATACAGAGGTACAGGGGCTCGCTCGTCCTACCCATCTAAACACCTGCTAAGGCCTTGAAGCGTTTCGCATCCTCGGCCATCGAGATGTTGTTGAACATGACGTAGCATGTCTCGGCTTCTTTGTGTTGGTTGACTGCTGCGGCAAGGTTTTCGAGGTCTTTGTCGGTGTATCTGTAGCTGTAGTTGACTTCGCGCGGGCCTAGGCCATGTAGCCGTGTGTAGAGCGTCTCAGCGGCTGTCACGGGTGTGTCTCTCAGCAGGTCTGTGATGTGGATTATCCCTGTCAGGCTGCAGATTCTGCGGATGGCTTCTCTGTCGCGGGCCAGCTCCCCGCGAGGCTCCCAGCCGACAACAAACCCCGACGCTGCGGCGTCCCTGAAAAACCGTTCAGCGTTCGTGATTGACTGGCTGTCGGCCGGCATGTTGGGCGGTGTCTGGACGACGACCACTTTGGCGTCGAGGACCTTCGCGGCCTCTGCCGTGAGCTCCCAGGCCCGTCGGACATCTTTGTTGGGGCGTAGGAAGCCATATCCGCTTGTCTTGGCTGGTTTGACGCCTGCACGCCTCCACGTCGGGCTTGTGGGCGGATGTGTAACCCCCTGCCAGGCCTTCATGCAGAAGACGAAGCCGCTGGGCGCCTCATCCCTCCACCTGTGAAGCGTCTCCGGCCTGGGCAGCTTGTAGAATGTCTGCTGAACCTCAACGGTTGAGAAATCTCGGTAGTATGCTTTTCTACCACCCTTGACGGCCCAGCCGCAGCAACCCACCAAAACCTTCATACTGAAATGGGTATTTTGTCAGATGAAAACATAATTATGGGGGATTTCTTCCTACGCGCCTCGCTAAATATTTTTTCTTTACTTATCTGTTTTACGGTGCTCTTTTTCCCGTGAGGGATAAACCAATCATCCTTCACTATTTTGGCGGGTATCAGGTAGATTTCAAATCCTAGCTTTTTCCCTTCTTTGCCAAAACTGTAGAAAACCCATGCTATCCAGTAGTCGAAGCCTTCTTTCGACAACATATCCTTCGCCCTGTAAAACTTCTCTTTCTGTGGCGGCATATCTTTGAAATCTAGTTTCATAAATTCCCTGGTTACGACTGCTATAGCTGCAGGTTTCCCGAATAGAGTATTTTTGAATGGAACTATTATGTCGTAAGGGTAGTTTGCCCGACTTACAGAAAATGCGTCAACCCCAAATTTTTGAAGTATTGTAGTTACTAAAACCTCTCCAAACTCAGCGACTGTTCCCAAATATTTTTTCATGATATTTCTGCTCACTTAATTGAATAATTAGTTTTCGGTACTATGTTTGTTTTACTAACCCTGCTGTAGGTATGTCGTATTTAGTGAAAGCTGGACGCATTTACTCATGAAATATGACAAAAATAGTGGTGTGGCGGGGTTTTAGCCTAGGAGTGCTCTGAGGGCTGACGATATCGGCTCTGAGAGGAACGCTATTCCCTGGCTTATCACCAGCGATATTGCAAGGAATGTTCCGAAGAGTACGACGGCTACGGCGAGGTTTCCGTTCCTAAGCTCTTCCTGTATGTTGAACTTCTCCACTTCGACGCGCGGTAGTTTTGAAGCGGCCTTTACGAGCCAGCTGTAAACCCTGTTCTGGGCCCAAGTAATGACAACTATCGCCAGCGGCAGGCCTATGAAGAGCTGCACCAGCCCTCCAATCAGGGCTGAGAGGTTGAAGGCCCCGGGCACCACCGCCTTGGAGACGCCCGAAACCGCCTGACCTACTACGTTTCCGACGGCTATCAAGATGCCTGCAATGTATACGCCGACAGCTAGGTTCTTCTTCCTCAGCTCCTCGAACTCGTTTATGTCCTTGGTGGCGCGGTTCAGGATATTGATGGCGACGGTGATGCTGAAGAGGGCTAGCGCAACGCCGAAGACCAGCTGCACAAAAGCTATCACTAGGTCAAATATTGCTTCAAGCAGCGCCATACCGATTACCTCGGCACCTCTCACTCATGTAATAATTTAAGGATGATTTCTGCTACTGCAGGCCCTTTCCCCTAACCATTAGAACTGGGGTTGAGGCGTATAGTATTCGCGTTATGGCGTTAAATGTGTATGCTGCCGGGTCTCCTGATTCGGGTAGGTTGTATCCTGTGAAGAGCCATAGTGTGAAGGCTGCTGCGGCGATGGAGAGTGTTGCCCCGGCCTTCTTCAACCCTTCGGCTGTGAGCCACGGGGTTAGGACACCGATGTAGGAGAGCTTCAGAAACGTCCACTCAAGGTTTGGCGCATAGTATTTTTGGAGCGCGCCCCATCCGTGGAAGACTGCTCCGAGGCCTGTGAACGTCAGCTCATAGGCCTCAAACATCGAGAGTGTTGCCGTCCTCCCCACCACAAGACCCAGCAACAAACCACCCAAGCCGCCGACGCTCCTGAAAACACGGTAGGCTACGCCCGCAACACCGGCCACCGCCGCAAAGACCGTGAACGGGTAGACAACAACCACGCCACCCGAGAAGACAAGGTTGCCTGCAGCATCCTTTACGGGGCTGAGTAGGGCGGTGAGGGCTGCGCGCTCATACCAGCCGAAAACGGGGATTGAGGTGGCGAGGTAGAGGAGGTAGACTAGGGAGCGGCCACGCAGCACGGTGCATGCCAACGCCCTCAAAAGTATTAAACTCTCCTTGTATGATTTTATTCGGTGGCGGCGGGAAGGCCGGGGAGCCAGCCCTTCCCTGTAACCCGAAACGGGCTACATGCGGGGGCCTGACAACCTGCGGGGGCGCTGGACGCCGGCCTGAACGCCTGCCGGGGGCGGTCGATGAGGATGCGCCGGAGAGGGGCGTCGTAGGGGGTAGGGCCTCCGTAGGGGGGCTACGAACCCCCGTACGCGCCGAACCGTGTCAGGCCCGGGAGGGAGCAGCACTAAGGCGTGGCGGCGCAGCCTCTCCACAAGCGTGTCCAAGAAACGTCTCCGGCCTGGCTTCAGGTGTCGGGCCCAGCCACCCCGGGGGGCCGCCGTCACCGTTACACAACACTCAAATACGGATATCGCTGTTTAGGGTCTGCGGATGAATGCTTTCCTGGAGAAGGTTACGTCGCGTCTCTTAGTCAGCGTTGCCGCGACGGCGGTCTTGATATTTTTGTTGGCGGCCGGAGCGTTCACCCCGATGTCGAGGACTGAGGCGGAGAGTTTGACCTCGGGTTTCGAGGAGCTTCTCTCAACGGTGGCCGAAAATCCCGCCGCCATTTTCCTGAACAATTTCTTCGCCTCGCTTTTGATGATGATCCCCGCTGCGGGAATGGCTTTAGCCGCATACATCGCCTACAACACGGGCCTAGTCATCGGAGCCGTCTCAATCGTTTCAAACATCCCGCCCGCACTGTCCCTCATGATACCGTTCATAACCGTTTACGGTTTCTTCGAGATGTTCGCCTACGGCTTTGCCGTCTCTGAGAGCTTCTACCTGGCCGCGGCGGCTGTGAGGAGGCGTTTCAGGGCGGAGCTTAGAGTGTTTCCCGCGATGCTGGTTGTTGTGGTTGGTTTGCTCGCGGTCGCGGGCCCGCTTTGGTGGTTTCTTATCGTCTTCTTCCCTGGCCTCCTTT
>Ga0072500_143731_pt1 | contig 22648 bp, 20 predicted proteins | sample GBScelen77Swater_FD_63803 | JGI IMG/M metagenome (GOLD analysis project Ga0072500, IMG submission 63803) | Hot spring microbial communities from Great Boiling Spring, Nevada - cellulolytic enrichment S 77C v2 (version 2) | ecosystem: Environmental > Aquatic > Thermal springs > Hot (42-90C) ...
CCGCGCCGCTCAACCTGCTCTGTTGCAAGGATAGGAGCGTAAGCCTTCCCAGCCCCCCGCCGTGAGGTTCCCCCTGCTTCGCAAGGGGAACCGACCCCTGCCTCGTGCTGACCGATACAGGCACACGGAAGCCCTCGCCCCGGTTCCCCTCGCTTGCTGGGGGAACCTGAAGGAAGGGGTCTCAGGTTCACCCGTCTGGATTCCCCCGAAATTCCCTGAGAGCTCCTTACAAAAAGACAAATCAGGACTTTTGTCCCTACCACTTTGCGAAAAAGTGTGCTATAATACTGTCGGTATCGCCCAGAGAGGAATGCTCTGACCACGCTGGAAACTCAGAACGCCCAGACGCATTCGTCCAAATCCTGAGCTAGATGCCCTCAGACCTTCCCCTGTGAACCGATGCCCCTTTTTAAACGAACGGAGGACGCTTCCATGCGAACGATTGGATGCTCTATCGGGCTTGTGATGTTGCTGGCGCTTGGGTGCGCCCAGCCGTTCACCTATCAGGGCTTGCTGAAAGAGAACGGCAACCCCGCGAACGGGACTTACGACTTTCGTTTCCGACTGTACGACGCCTCCTCAGGCGGAACACAGGTCGGAACTGACCAGTTTGCCAACGACCTGAATGTGCAGAACGGCTTGTTCACGACCACGATTGCCTTTGGTGCGACGGGCGCGACCCCCGCCGATGTGAACTGCGACGCGACGGTGGACGACGCCGACCTGCTGATTGTGCTATTCAACTTCGGCATTGGGTGTTGAGCGCCGTTGCGATATAATTTCCGCAGAGGGGGGGATGGCGCGGAAGCGCCGCTTCCGCACTCCATAGACCCCCTCTGCGGAAGCTGGGCTTCGGCACTCCACATTCGCGGTGCTGAAAATAGAATGCCCAGGCATCAGAAGCGTGGGGGATTCGCCTGCATCCGTCCAATCTTGATTCAAGCGGGGCATCTTTGCAGCAGAGCGGATGCGCGGTCGGTTTTTGGGGTAGAATCGCACCATGCGCCACACCGAACAACTCTGGCAGTCTATAGAACCGATTTATGGGGCGATTTTGCAACATCCCTTTCTCGTGGGGCTGATTGACGGTAGTCTGCCGCGCGAGGCTTTCCAGTTTTATGTGGTGCAGGATGCACACTATTTGCGGTACTATGCCCAGTGTTTGAGCCTTGCTGCTGCCAAAGCGCCCCACGACGACTGGTTAGTGACCTTCAACGAGCATGCGAAAACAGCGATTCTGGTAGAGCGCTCGTTGCACGAAGGCTTTTTCAAGGATTTTGGGCTGACCCCCCAGCAGGTCTACGCGACACCGATGGCGCCTACCTGTGTGGCGTACACTCACTACTTGCTGGCAGTGTGCTATGCACGCCCGTTTCATGAAGCACTGGGGGCGATACTGCCATGCTACTGGATTTACTGGGAGGTCGGCAAAGAGTTAGAAAAGCACGGTTCACCGAACCCGCTCTATCAGCGCTGGATTGACACCTACGCCTCCGAAGCCTTCGGGGATGTGGTGCGCGAGGTGCTGGTAATGACGGACGCTGTGGCGGAGACGCTTACGGATGCCCAGCGCGATGCAATGCGTGCCCATTTCGTGATGACCAGCCGCTACGAGTGGATGTTCTGGGACATGGGCTACCGTCAGGAGCAGTGGCCCGTTTAAGGAGGCTCGCGATTCCTGCCACAGGATGTCCCCCTCCATATGCTGAACCTCGCCGCGAACGCTTTGATTGCAGGCGTAACGCTGACCCGGAGGGGGAGACTTGCAGAAGCCGTGTTCAGTCTCTGACCAGCCAACTCTACAGGTATACTTAACCTACATGCAGGCGAGCCTCTATGTGCATATCCCGTTCTGCCATCGCAAATGCGGGTACTGTGATTTCAACTCCTACGCGATGGCGGGGGCGATTGTGGAGGCGTTTGTGGAAGCCCTCCACCGCGAGATTGCGCAAACACCCTACGCGGGCGCGCGCGTCCCCACCGTCTTTTTTGGCGGCGGCACGCCCACCTTTCTGGACGAAAAGACGCTCGCGGGTATTCTGGAACATCTCGCGCGACAGTTTCGTATTGAGCCGAACGCCGAGATCACCATCGAAGCCAACCCCGGTAGCGTGCGTGCAGAACAACTCCGTGCGCTCCGGCAGGCGGGGTTCAACCGCATCAGTTTCGGGGTGCAATCGTTCGACGAGGCGGAGCTGAAACGCATGGATCGCATCCACTCGCCGCAGGAGGTGTACCAGAGCGTGGAATGGGCGCGCGCGGCGGGGTTTGAAAATCTCAATCTGGATCTGATTTTCGCGCTTCCCGACCAGACGGTGGAGCGCTGGGCGAGCAATCTGGAGCAAGCCATCGCGCTGAACCCCGAACATCTCTCGCTCTATGCACTGATGCTGGAGCCGAACACCCGATTCTACCACCTCTATCAGAAGGGGTTGTTGCGCCTGCCCGATGAGGAAGTGCAGGTGGCGATGTACCGCCTTGCGCAGGCGCGCACCCGTGCGGCAGGCTATCATCAGTATGAGATTTCCAACTACGCCAAGCCCGGCTACGAGTGCCAGCATAACCTCGTTTACTGGCGCAACGAGCCGTATCTGGGGTTCGGTCCGGGTGCTGTTTCGTATATGGAGGGCGTGCGCTGGACGAACATCAAGCACCCGCGCGAGTATGTGCGTCGGCTACAGGCGGGCGAGTCGCTGGTACTGGAATCGGAAGCGCTGGAAGGCTGGGAGAAGGTCGGCGAGACGCTGATGCTGGGCTTGCGGATGACAGCGGGGGTGAATCTGGCGGCGCTGGAGGCGCGTTTCAACCTGCCTGTTCGCGCCCATTATGCCGAAGTGATGGCGCAGTTGCAGGCGCGCGGCTGGCTGGAGCAGGAAGGCGACTGGATTCGGCTCACCGACGAGGGATTGCTATGGCACTCGGAGGTCGCGCTGGCGTTTCTGGAGTGAGCGCGGTCTGGTCGCAGGCGCGTCCGCCGCTTTTATTGCGATGGCTGTCGCATCTCTATGCGCTGGGCTGGCGTGCCTACGAGGGAGCCTATCGGCTGGGGCTGAAGCATCGGCAGGTGTTGCCGGTGCCGATTATTGGCGTCGGCTCGCTGTGGGTGGGGGGTGTGAGCAAGACGCCGCTGACGATTGCGATTGCCCGCTATTTTCATCAGCAGGGGCGGCGTGTGGTGGTGCTGGCGCATGGCTACGGGGGGCGTCGCTATCGGCAGGGAACGCTTCTGGAGCCGGGCGAAGTTGCCGACCCCTACGAGGTGGGCGATGAGGCGTGCGAAATCCGCTGGACGCTGCCCGAAGTGCCCCTCGCAGTCGGTAAATGGCGCGTGGCGGTCGCCCGCGCCGCCCTCGAGCGCTGGCAGCCCGACCTGATGGTGATGGACGATGGGTTTCAGCACCTGCCGCTGGCACGCTGTGTGGACTTAGTGCTGCTGCCCGCCGAATCGCCTTTCGGCAACGGCTACTGCCTGCCTGCAGGACCGCTCCGGGAGCCGCCTTCGGGGCTACACCGCGCCAGCGCGGTGCTGTGGATGGGCGAGGGAGAACCGAAAACGGAGCTGCCTCTGCCCACCTTCCGTGTGGCGTTGCGCATGACAGAACCCGTTCCCCTTCGGCGGGACCTCCCTCCCCTGAATCCTCAAACGCCTGTGCATGTGATGACGGGTATCGCGCGCCCAGAACGCTTTGTGGAGGCGTTGCGTCAGGGTGGCTGGCAGATTGAGTCGGTCGCGATTTTCCCGGACCACGCCGATTTTCGGCGCACAGACCTGAGCCGCTATCAGAACACAGTGGTGCTGACCACCGTGAAAGATGGCGTCAAACTCAGCGCGGTGCTACCGCCTTCCTGTCGCGCCTACGCCCTGCCGCTTCTCGCCGAGCCAGAGGCAGGTTTCTGGGAGTGGCTGGAGGTTCAATTGAAAACGGCAGGGGAATAGCCCCTGCCGTCGCCACAAATTACCAGCAGTTCACATCGGCGATGCATGTGCCTGGCACGCCGTGGAAGTCGCCGAAGTTAGGCACTCCACCCGGATGCCCCACGCACTCGAAATGTTCCTCCTTCGTGGGGAAGTCGCTGAACCCACAGGCGCGGCGGGTAGCAGGCGGCACATGGTTAGTCCAGCTATAGTAAGTCGGGCGCGCGTAAGGGGCGCATCCTGTACCACCCCCAGACGGACATCCAGAGATAACGCGCCCGCCTGTGGGCAAGCCGTTGTAGCGCGACCATTTCACATGCCCATCGATATAAGCGACAGAAAGCCCCTCGGTATGGCGCGGCCAGACTTCCCACTTGTACCAGTAGTCTATCCACGCGCGGAACTCGGTGCGGTTATAGCCGCGCGGGAAATAGCCGTCCACATACGCAATCGTATCGGCAGGCTGGGGCACCTGCGACTCGTTCAGGGGCATAAAGCAGGACGCGAGCAAGCCGCCAGGAGGATTCTGGCAAACGCGCCCGCTGGAAGTCATGCGCGGGTGTCCCAAAACCATCCCGAACAGTCCCAGATTGAAAGTGTAGGCGTTATAGCGGAAAGTGCCTGCAGGGCGGCATGCGCTACATCGCGTGCGAATTGCTGCGAACAAGCTGCGCCCATACTGGTTGCGCTGCCACTCGCCTGTGTAATCCTGCCCGCTGTTGGATGCAGGATAGCTGGGACATTGCAAAATCTCCGGGCTTTTGCGATACGGATGGGTCAGGTCATGCACAAAGTAGAGCACATTCTCGGGACTGTGTCCGCGAAGACCGAAAGGATAACCGCCATCGTAATCTGTCGCGTACATCAAAGTGCCTTTGATGAGCTGGTTGAGATTACTCAAGCACTGCGTTTGGCGCGCCTTCTCCCTCGCCTGGTTAAACACAGGGAACAGGATCGCGGCGAGAATGGCGATAATCGCAATCACAACCAGCAGCTCAATAAGCGTAAACGCTCGGTTTTTCATCGGATACGGACCTCCACCGCCTTATTATACACCATTTCGACGGGGTTGTCAAGTCGGCGGGTTTTTCTCCTGCTGCTGGCGCTCTTCGTATTCGGCGCGGCGCACATGCAGATAGAGCGTGATGCCGCGGTTGGCAATCATCCCGCCCACGATTGCCATCAGCACCAGCAGCAGAATGGAACGCACGCTTGCCCAGACGCCCGTCACCAGACTATTCAGGTCAGGGCTGTTGGTCTGGGGATTATTCATCAATCGCTGGGGCGGGGTTTGAAACATCTGGTAGGCGAGTCCGAAGCAGAGGAGCATGAGCCCGACTCCCACGAGCAAAATCAGCAGGGCGAAAATCCGTCCCAACCAGTCGCGATGGGGTTTCATTGGCTCAGCTGCTGGAGCGCCGATTCGGCAATCTGGCGCATGACGGGGTCTTCGGAACGGGCAGCGCGCTCGAAAAGCGGTTTCGCGGCGTAGGAGGCACGCTCCTTGAGGGCGACCAGTGCGTAGCGTTGCGTGGCGGGGTTTTCAGCCGCTTTCAGGAGTGCGGGTTCCGCCTCTGGAATCTGGCTGAGCGCGTGCGCCGCAAAGTAGGCGACGGTCGGATTGGGAGAGCGCAATTGTATTATGAGAGCAGGGATTGCCGGCGCACCGATTTTCACCAGACTGCGAGTCGCATTGCGCGCCACCCCGCCATCGGGATGGGCTAACGCGGCGATGAGCGCCGGGATGGCGTTCGGGTGTCCCGTTGTGCCCAGCGCGTCGGCGGCAGTGCGGCGCACGGTGGCGTCAGGGTCGTTGAGGGCGCGGGTGAGCATCGCTACCGCCTGCGCGTCGTTGAGAACTCCCAGCGCCAGCACCGCGCGTCGGCGCGTGGCGGCATTCTGGCTCTGCAGGGCGTCCTGAAGCATGCCCAGCGCCTTCGTGCCCGCGCGCTGAAACCCCGACACGCAGGCGTCTGCCACAATCAGGTTCGGGTCTTCCAGCCCCGCGCGCAGGGCACGCAGGGCGCTCGGCGTCGCCATCTGTCCCAGTCCCAGCGCCGCCTGCGCCCGCGCGTCGGGGTCTTCATCGGGAGAACGGATCGCTTTAATCAATACCGACTCGGTGCGCGGGTCGGCGATACTGGCTAAGGCGGTCAGCACAACACGCCGTTTTTCGGGCGGGAGTTTCAAAAACGGCAGGATGGCGTCCACTGCGCGGCGGTCGCCGATTCGCCCCAGCACGCTGATGGCGCTGAGCTGGAGTCCCTCGTCTTGGGTATTGCGCAACAGCTTTAGCAAACCGGGTACGCTGGCGCTGCCGAAGCGGGTCAGCACCTCGCCTGCGGCGTCTCGCGCCCCGCTATCCTCAAACGCCTTGAGCGCGACAGGCAGGCATTTGAGACCCAGCTCCGACATCACCTGAATCGTGCCGTTTTTGACTTTGCTGTCGCCGTTTTTCAGCCCTTCCGCAAGTGCCTCCAGATGATTCCCTCCGATTTTGCGCAGGGCGTCCAGAAAACGGTCGCGCACTTTCGGTTCTGGGTCGCGTAGCATCGCAAGCGCAATCTTCACGGCGTCGGGGCTATTGAGTCGCTCCACGCCCTCTGCCACGCGCAGGCGTGCGGGTGTGCGGCGCGATTGAATCAGGTCAAAAAAGTCGTCGCGCTGTGCCATCTGCTGGAGCGCCTGCACCTGAGCAGCAGGGTCTGTGCCGGTTGCCTGCTCAATCAGGCGGTTGGTGGCGATATTGTTCCAGACCGCGCTCCCGATCACGCCCAGCACTGCCGCGCCAAACAGCAGTCGGAAAAGCCACACTTTCATCGCGGCTCCCGATTCGCCACCTGCCGAACCTTTCCTGCCTCACACAGGCTCCAGCAGGTATAACACGAGGCACTTGCACGCGCCCCCCGACTTAATGAACTCGCTCATGGGAACCTCGTACACCGTGTAGCCGCGCTCTTCCAGATGGAAGCGTAGAATGGGGCATCCTGCGGGCATCACCACATGCTTGCCCACCACGACCGAATTACATGCAAAGCGCAACGCCTCTTCGGGCGTGACGGGAATCGTCTCAAAGTGTTGCTCAATCACACGCCGTGCGTACCAGTCAAACGCTTCCGGATAGTAAGCGACCAGACGCCCGCCCAGCGGCAAAAAGCAGGTGTCCAGGTGATACCAGCGGTCATCCACCAGCTCCAGACTCAGGGTTTCCAGCCCCGTAATCTGGCTGAGGTAGCGATGGGCGCAGATGTCGGTGCGCTTCCGGTAGCCTGCCACAATCAGATGGTCTATCAGGAAAGCATCGCCCTCGCCCTCAAAAGCGCAATCGGGAGGCATGCGGATCACTTCGTAGCCGTGTTCGCAGAACCACTGCTCGAAGTAGGGTTCCTCCACCTGCCGTTCGGGATGGCGGAAGCGGGATAGCACCACGCGCCGCCCGGGCAGGGGCAGCCCTGCATTCGCAGTGAACACCATATCGGGCGCCTCCGATGCCTGCTCTATCAGCACCACCGGGATGCCCACCTTCTCGGTGAGCGTCTGATAGAGCTGCTCCCACTGCTTCCACGCCAGTCGCTTGTCGGGGCGCTGGCTCAGGTGCATCCACGCATTAATCTCATAGAGCAGGTCGTAGGCGCTGGGTGCGCACATCAGCAACTGGGCAACCCGTTGCGCCTGCGCCGCTGGCTCGGTCATCGGCTGCATCGTCGCCTCCTGATTAGACGAGGTAATCTCGTATACGGTTTGGGAAACCGCCCGGTTTCCGTAGGGGTATTATGCCACAAATGGGCAGATGAGGGCTAAAGGGGTGTGGCTTTCAGGCGCGCCACCGCGCCAGCAAACAGGCGTGCGAGGGTCTCGGTGGCATGCGTCATCACTTCGGTGACCTCTTCGTGGGTCAGCGGCGTTTCGCTCAGCCCTGTGCCCAGATTGGTTACGACCGAAACCGAGGCGTAATGGATTCCTGCTTCCCGAAACAGCACCGCCTCTGGCACGACGGTCATGCCGATGACATCACCGCCGAGCATGCGGAACATGCGGATCTCGGCGGGCGTTTCGTAGCGCGGTCCAGGGGCGCACACATAGACGCCCTCCGTTTGCACAGGGATGCCCTGTTCGCGTGCCGAAGCAATCAGCGCCTCGCGTAGAAGGGGCGAGAACGGCTGCGAAAAATCGGTATGCACTACCGCGTCATCGTAGAGGGTTAGCACGCTGCGGGTGAAGTCCAGAAAATCACTCAAAATGACCAGAGTGCCCGGCGTCCAGTCGGCTCGCAGGGAGCCGACGGCAGAAGTGGAAAGCACGCCCTGCACCCCGCGCTCTTTCAGCAGGCGCACATGGAGCGCATGTGGAATGCGATGGGGGGGCACTTTGTGCCCCCTGCCGTGCCGAGGAAGCAGCAGCACAGGGTTGCCTGCCAGGCTCCCTTCGTACAGCACGCAGTGCGCTTCCAGCGCATGCTCTGCCGTGATTTCCAAGCCCGGCAGACTCTGCACACCTGTACCGCCAATAATCGCTACACGCATCGGATCAGGATTACCGACTTCTCTTCTGAGGAGTGGTGGTTTCCGACTTAGGTGTTTCTTCGCTTTCTACATACGCCTTGAGCAAGCTCAAGCGCACCAGGTCCGAGACCCGATTGATCTCGGTGACCCCCGCGTTGCGCGCGGCGTTCGGGTCTACCTTCAGCACCGCCCACGGGGTCAGATGGAACTCATGCATCTCGTGGGGGCGCGGGTAGGGGCTATCCTCTTCCGCGCGCGGGGCGGCGTAGACCGCGGCTTGCTCGCGAACCAGCGCGCGAGCCGCGTCGCCCATCTTGGTCGCCAGCCCGATATCCGAGCGGCTCTCCAGGACGGTCTGAATCAGCTCCTCCAGCTCCTCCACGCTCTTGCCCTCCATCATGCGCCGTACCGCACGCAGCGGGATATACTGCGCCTGGAGGGTCTTCAGCGCAATCAGCTGAAGGAGATGGTGATAGTCATACAGCACGCGGTTCCCGCGTCGGCGGGTGGGAGGGTCTATCAGCCGGTGCGCCGTGTAGAAGCGCACGGTGCGCACATCGGGAAACGGAACCACCTTGTAGCGGGGCTGAACAGGCGCCCACTGCTCCAGCAGGCTGTTCGCCACCGCCACCAGCTCCTCGATGGTGAAGCCGTCCTGATCCTTGTACCGCTTCAGTGCATCGAGAGGTTTCATAGTACCTTCAGTATACCCCATACTTGCCGCGTTTTGCAAGTGGGAGGGTTATTTTTTATTTGTTTTTTCCAGAACTCAAAGAGAAATTATATTGTTTTTTGCCCCCGCTTCGGTCAACAGCGGTGAGCGATAGGCTCACCCCCTCAGCAGAAACCGCGCCAGCCCATGAAGCCCCCAGCCCCCCAGAAAGAGCAGAAGCAGCCATGTCACCAGCCGTGAGTGGAGCCACAGCGAGCGTCGCCACAGGAGCGCCATCAGGCTGTTGAGCCAGAGACCTGCCGAAACTGCCACAATCACAATCCCGAACGGGTTGGCACGCCATGCCAGCGCCAAATTGCCATGGAGCGTCGCGCTCACGCTGGTCGTCAAGCCACAGGAAGGGCACGGACGCCCCGTCAGGAAATAGATGGCGCACGGCGGCAGCCCCAGTTGCTGATGCGTGCCGTGCCCGCTCGGGTCGGGCGTGAGGTATAGCCCAACCCCCCAGAACGCCAGCACCGCAATCAGAATTAGCAGGTGCCCCAGTCGTGCCATGGGCGCCACAGGCACAATCCGCACAAGCATCTCTCGGCGTGTGGGCGAGAACGAAGGCTCCATCTCACTCCTCCCAGAGTCGCAGTACGACACTCCACACGGTTCGCTGGCGAATCACGCTCACGCGCACCTGCGCGTTCGGCGTCGGTGACCATGCCAGCCCCGCATTCAGATAACGCCCCGTATGCTCTGCCAGCAGAAACATCGAGTTGTTCAGCGGTATCTCAAAGCCGATAAAAAAATCGGGCATGCCCTCTGTGCCAAAGCCGAGATGCACCCGCAGGTCGTGGTCCAGTGGGGTTTCGCCCAGTGCTGGCAGCCCATACGAGAGAGCCACATAATAGCCCCGTCTTTCAGGGGTACGATTGCCTAAATCCGAGATGCCAATAGAGACGCCGGGCGTGTAGCCCGGTATCTCTGGAAAGACGGTATATTGCACCCCATACAGGTTGATCTCGTCAAAGCCTGTGCGCTCGCCGTAAAGTTCCAGCCGTTCAAGGGGGCGCCAGTGCAGGGAGAGGCGCTCCTGTTCGGGTGAGCGCGCCAGAAAGCCCGCCTCCAGGCGCAGACGCTCCGGGTAGATGGCGCGCCCCGTGGGAATCTCCAGCACGCGGTCGGCATAAAGCGGCAGACAACCCAGCAAACTCAGCCCGATCCACCACCGCATACCTCAAGTGTACCCAAAGCCAGCCCCTCCCCCGTAATTGGACGGTAAAGATTTTGACCCCGCCTGCCCAAAATATCCCCAGCATACCACGACGGAGGGGACGATGGAACACTTCGACTGGAGAAAACTGGTAGGGCTGGAACCCGATAGCGAACAAGCCACATCTGGCGCCGCCGATGTGGAACTGCGGATCGCCGGCGAGGAGAAGCCGATTGAGGATGTGAGCATCGATGACCTGCTCCGCGAATGTGTGGAGCGGGGCGGCTCCGACCTGCACCTCACGGTGGGGCTACCCCCAACCATCCGCCTGAATGGGCAGCTCACGCCCCTGCCATACCAGCCCCTGACCGAACACGACACGCGCCGACTGGTCTACGAGGCGCTCAACGACACCCAGCTGGAACAGTTTGAGCGTCATCACGATATCGATTTCGCCTACTCGGTCAAGGATGTGGCGCGGTTCCGATTCAATGTCTACATGCAAAAAGGCGCGGTCGCCGCAGCAATGCGCGTCATCCCCTCCAAAATCCCCTCTATCGAATCGCTCCGATTGCCCTCGGTGATTTACGAGGTGGTCAAAAAACACAGCGGGCTGGTGCTGGTTACAGGACCCACTGGCTCGGGAAAATCCACCTCGCTGGCGTGCATGATTGACCTGATTAACCAGAGCCGACCATGCCATATTATCACGATTGAAGACCCGATTGAGTATGTGCATACGCATAAGCGGGCGATGGTGAACCAGCGCGAGGTGCGTGCCGACACGGAGAGCTTCCATAACGCCCTGCGCGCCGTGTTGCGTGAGGACCCCGATGTGATCCTGATTGGCGAGATGCGCGACCTGGAGACGATTCAGGCGGCGCTCACCCTCGCCGAGACAGGACACCTTGTGTTCGCCACGCTCCACACCCGAAACGCCCCACAAACGATTGACCGAATCATCGATGTGTTCCCACCACACCAGCAGGAACAGATTCGCGTGCTGTTAGCCAACACCATCGAGGCGGTCTTCGCCCAGCAACTGATTCCGATGATTGGAGGCGGGCGCATCGCAGCCATCGAAGTGATGCTGGCAAACGCCGCCATCCGCAACCTGATTCGCGAGGGGAAAACGCATCAGATTTACTCCATTATGGAGACCAACGCGGGACAGGGCATGATTACCATGGATCGCGTGCTGGCAGACCTCCATCGCAACGGCTACATTAGCTTCGAGGAAGCGGTCAATCGCGCGATGGATAAAGAGAACTTCATGCAGCTGCTCAAGAACGCCGCGTAGGAGGGAGATGCACAATGCCTGTGTTCGGATATGAAGCAGTAGATAACAAGGGGCGCGTCCTGCGGGGCGCTCTGGAGGCAGAGAGCGAACAGCTCCTGATTGCCAAACTGCACGAGCAGGGGTTGCATGTGGTGCGCGTGGAGGAGCAAAAAAGCCGCGCGAAGCTCTTTTCGGGCTTCAGCAAGCCCAAAAAGCCCAAACTGCAGGCGATGGTGCTGTTCGCCCGTCAGTTCGCCACCATGATCGATGCAGGCATCCCCATCCTGCGCTGTCTGGATATCCTCTACACGCAGACCAAAGACCCTGCCCTCAAGAACGCGCTCGACGCCGTGCGCAAGGATGTCAAATCGGGCATGGCGCTCAACGAGGCGATGGAAAAGCACCCCACGGTGTTTTCCGAGCTGTTCGTGAACATGATCCGCGCGGCGGAAGTGGCAGGGATTTTAGACCAGATTCTGGACAGGTTAGCCACCTTCCTGGAGAAAGACCTCGAAGTGCGCCAGAAAATCAAGTCGGCGATGATGTATCCCGTGATGGTGCTGGTGTTCTCGTTTCTGGTGCTGATTGCGATTTTCATGTTCGTGCTGCCGCGCTTCAAGGAGATTTTCGCGAGCATGAATGTGGAGATGCCCGCGATGACGCAGTTCATTTTCAGCGCCAGCGATTTCCTGATTGGCTACTGGTGGATGCTTGCGGGCGCGATTGCGGGCGGGCTGTTTGTGATACGGCGCTACATTCGCACGCCGAAGGGACGCTATCAGTATGACTATCTCAAGTTGCGGTTGCCGATTTTCGGCGAGCTGGTGTTGAAGCTGGCGGTGGCGCGCTTCGCGCGGACGCTGGGCACGCTGGTCGCCAGCGGTGTGCCGCTGATGCGCACGCTGGAGATTGTGGGGCAAACTTCGGGGAATGCGGTGCTGGCAACCGCCATCGAGGGCACGCGCGCCAGTATCCGCGAAGGACAGCCCCTCAGCGCCCCCTTCGCCGCGACCAATCTGTTCCCCCAGATGGTCATCCATATGATGGACATCGGCGAAGAGTCGGGGCGCCTCTCCGAGATGATGGTCAAAATCGCCGACTTCTACGAGCAGGAAGTGGACGCCACCATCAAGGGGCTGACCTCCATGATTGAACCCCTGCTGATTGTGTTTCTCGGCGGAATCGTCGGCTTCATCGCCATCTCGATTATGATGCCCATGTTCAAGCTGATTAACGCGATTCAATAATCACACGGACGAACTCGGTTGGCTCAGGAGGAGCAACAATGATCAAGCGGGACACGGAAGAGCTGGTTCGCGAATATTGTCGCACGCGCGACCTGGAGATTCGGGATATGATTACGCTTCAGCTATCGGGGCTGGTGGAGAGCGCCGCCCGTAAGTTCGTCGGCTCAGGGGAACCGATTGAAGACCTCATTCAAGAGGGCTACCTCGGGCTGCTGAACGCGCTGGACCTTTATGACCCCGACAAGGGCGTGAAGTTCACCACCTACGCCACGCACCTGATTATCGGGCAAATCAAACACTACCTGCGCGATAAGGGCAAAATCATCAAAGAGCCTGCGTGGCTGCAGGAACTCAACAGCAAAATCAATCGGGTGATTAACGAACTCAGCGCCCAGTACGGGCGCCCCCCCACCACCCAGGAGATTGCCCAGTTTCTGGGCATGACCACCAGGGCGGTGGAAGATGTGCTGATGACGCGCGAGGTGTTCAAAGTCAGCTCGCTCGATGTGTTGAGCTCTGACGATGAGGATGAGTGGAGCGGCTACGATATTGAGAAACTGGAGTGCGAGCCGTGCCAGACCTTCAACCTGCCGATTGAGGAGCGTGTGGTGATAGAAAACGCGATGCGTCAGCTCAAACAGATAGAGCGCCAGGTGCTGGAGCTCTTCTTCAACGAGGGCTACAACCAGACCGAGATTGCGCATATGCTCAAAATCTCGTGCAACTATGTGTCGCACATTCTACGCAACGCCACGCAGAAGTTGCGCCGCATCATCAGCGAAGAGGAGTGGCTGGATCAGCAGCGTTTGCGAGCGCGCGGGCTGGAGCGCGGCGACTTCGAAGCGCGGATTTTAGACCCCCAGACAGGGCTGTATTCCTATGACTACCTGCAGGTACGCCTGCGGGAAGAGGTTCAGCGCTCCGCACGCTACCATAATGTGGTCGGGTTCGCTATCTTTGAGTTCGTTTCCGACCGCCAGACGCTGGACGCGCTGGGCGAGTTCGCGCTGGGGGAGCTGCTACTGCAGGCGGCGGCGGTGGTGCGCGAGACCGTGCGCAAAGCCGATATCGTGGGACGCTACGGGCGCGCCTCGCTGGGCGTGATTCTGCCCTACGCCGGGGAACATACACCCTCTATTGCCCAGCGCGTATATGAGGCGCTTACCGAATGGCTCCAGAACACTTTTCAGGAAAGCGTCAGTCGCCATTTCAGCCTGCACTACGGCTGGGCGTTCTATCCGGGCGACGGCAGGGAGTTCGAGAACCTGCTTCAGCACGCTGAAGAGCGACTCGCCGCCCATCGAATCAGCGCGCAGGCGGCATAGATGAAAAACGGTGCGAAGGGGGCAACCCTTCGCACCAGGACTCCAGAAAAACCTCTCACATTCCATAATCCTCATTAATCGTCATGGATTTCCTGACGGCGAATTAACCTAATATCTGAAGCACGCTGGACGCAGGTATACCTGTGCCTCAAGAAACTTTCAAAGGAGGTTTGTTGATGTTCACACGCTTTTGGCTGACTGTAGTGAGTGTTGTGGCGTTGCTGGGCGTTGCTGCCTATGCGGAAGAACAGCAGAACACCCCCACGCGCCCACAGGTAATCAATGTGCGTGAGACCGCCCCGAAAGACCCCGAAACCACCACGCCGCCCTTCCGGGTCATCATCCTCTACCATCAGGCGACCACGCCGCCGCAAACGGTTTCCCAGATGGTGGAGGGAGCGCAGGTCACGATTAAACAGAAGTCTTCCACGATTAAAGAGAACCCATCCGCTGCCACTGGACGCACAGCCGCGCCCACTCCGAACCCGAACTGGCAGAACATCCCGATTGAAGAGTTCCTGCGCGGCGTGTTCGGACCCCAGTTGACCCCTGCGCCACAGGCGAACCCCAGCGAGAACGCACGCGGGATTGAGAAAAAGGACATTCGTCCCAGCCCGCGCCCCGTGCGCACTCTTGGTGACCTGTTCCGCGCCTCGCCGGTACAGAATGTGGGGTGGGTCACGGTTTTCAACAACAAAGAGAGCGGGGGCGGTTCGGGCGGATGCAACTTCCCCTGCTTCCGCTGGTGGATTTTCTGCGTGTGTATTTACCCTGACCCTGACCCGATTCTGGACATCCTGAAGGATCTGATTGGCTTGCGCGTTTCCAGCTCGACGGTGGTGATTGCGGTGGGCGTCACGCCTGAGAATCAGGAGACCGCGCGCGCCGTGTTGAAGCGCACCCTCGCCGACGAGCGCATCTGGGGCGATTCGGGATGCGTGGCGGTGGGGTTCTGATTGGGGCGTACCAGTAGCGAGAAGGGGCGTGGGGCAGACTCCCACGCCCCCGCGTCGTTAACACCCGCTGTCGAAGGCGAACAGCACGATAAGCAGGTCTGCATCGTCTACGATGCCGTCGCCGTTCACATCTTCGGGCAGCTCTTGACCCGCGCCGCCGAAGACGAACAGTACCATGAGCAGATCGGTGTCGTCCACGATGCCGTCGGCGTTTACATCCGCCCGCAGCGCCACGCCGAAGTCAAGGCGATAGGCGCGACCTTCCTGCACCTCCACCTCGTAGCGTCCCGTCGCAGGCGTAACGGAGCGCCATGCGGGCGGGATTACCGCCGCCACCTCGTACCGACCAGAGGGTAGCGTTTCTATCTCATAGTGCCCCTGCGCGTCGGTGGTCACGCTGGCAGTGTTGCCGCGTGCATCGCGTAGCACGACTGTCCAGCCTGCCAGCCCGTTCTCGGTGGCGTCCTGCGAGCCGTTGCGATTGCTGTCGCAGTAGAGCGTGCCCCACAGAGTGCTGCGCGGGCACTCACACAGCGACTCGATTGTCAGGTCGTACAGGATGGGCGTGGCATCATTGCCGCACCGCTCGCGGTTGCAGAGGTCGCGCTGTCCCTTTCGGGAGAAGACCACCTGCACCTGCAGGTAGCGCCCGCGCTGGCAGAAGATTTGCCCATTCTGCACCTCTTCGTACTGTGGCCAGCTCCCGATAACATTGGAGGCGCGCACACGCACCTTGAGCGCAGTGCCCTGTGGTACAAAGGCGTTCCAGCCGACGCGACCCCACTGGGTGTCGTCGCAGCCACTGTCGTACACCACCGTCCAGGTGCCGGTCTGCTGGGTAAGGCGCAGCAGCGACCCGGTGAAGTCGGTGTAGTTGTAGACTGCCAGCTGGTTGTGCGGGCAGGTGTCGCTATTAATCGGCGCCATCGTGACGGGGTCAATCTGCGTCCAGCCAGCGGGCGCTGCGAAGCCACCCGCCACAACGATGGAGAAGGGCAGCGCCGAGTTCGGAGAAGCGACCGTCGCGGCAATCCCTGAGCCGCCATAGTGCGTGGCGTAGGTCTGCGTCTGTACAGTCCATGTGCTGGGATCGTTGAAGTTGGGAATGCACCACTTCGCCACCATTCCGCTGGGGGAGGTTGCCGCTGTCCAGATGCACCCGGTCGGATCCACTGTACAGCCGCGCCAGAAGCCGCCAAATGTTTGATTCGACAGAACCAGCGTGTCGGTGCCGGGATCATAGCCGGCTATGCGACCTGCATTGCTGCCGTCAGCGTGATTCACCGTCCAAACACGACACTGCTGGTCAACGGCAATCCCGTAAGTCCAGAACGACTGTCCTGTGCGAGCTTGAATGTTGATGACACGTGTCAGTTGCGCATCGCCCGGCACACTCGGGTTGCCAGGGCAGATCTCGAAGATGCTGTAGTAATCAATCGAAGCCCCGTACAGGAAGCCGTTGGGCGCCAACGCAAGACCGTATGGCCGAGCATCAGGCAGTGTTGATACCGACTCCAGCAACATCGGATAGAGCTGCGGAGGCGGTTGCGAGCAGGCATCCGTCCATGCGGCGGGACTGTACTGGAACGGATCCAGGTCAGGCGCAATCTGCACCACACGACCCTCGTTCCACAGCCCTGCCCAGATGTAGCCGTTGGAGTCCACAATCACTGCACGACCGAGCTGATTGATGCCGGGAATGTCGCCATTGGGGCGACGAATCGCGTACACCCTTGCCACGCGCTCGTCCTGACCCCATGGCAATATCTCGTTAGGATCGATACAGCCGTTGTTGTTCAAATCGCGCGAGGTCTGCTCCTGACTATCGCCGTTGCGGTCGATGAACGCGTCGTTCAGAATCTGCACCACAGTTACATACCGCACTGCCCGGTTGATGACCCACAGGTTGCCGTCGGCGTCCACCGACATGCGCGACGGTTGAGCTTGGGAACAACCCCCACTAACGGGACCCGTGTAGTAACGCGCCACCTCGTTGCCCGTGCGCATATCGAACTTGGACACCGTGCCATCTTCCCAGTTCGCAAACCATGCGTAGGGGTAGGTGAGGGTGGTTTCATCGGGCGGATTCAGCTGCAGCTGGTCGGGGGTGTTCAGGTTCACATTGTCCAGTTCGCCCTCCAGAAAGTCCGCGCTGGTGGTGTAGGTGCGTCGTACAGGCAGGGCGGGCGCATCCACACAGAATCGCACGGCGCAGCACTGGCGGAAGGCGCAGTCGAACAGGGTGGCAATGAAGCACACCTGCTGTGGGCAGTTCTGGAGGGAGCTTAGCAGCACCTGAACCGTGCGGGTTTCACCGAACTGGAGCGGCGGGTTGAACTGCACCAGCGCAGGCTGGACGCTCACGCCCGGCGTGGTCGGCACCAGCCCCATGGAACACACGGGCGCGGGGAACCAGTTGGTCACGGTAACGGTCATCAGAGCGCCTTCAGGCGTGCATTCGGCGCTTGCGCGGATTGTGGCGCAACAGGGCGGCATGGTCAGCTCGCGCACTTCCGAGCAGCAGAAACGCCCGAAGATGTCCAGCAAGCCTATCCGCAGGCGCACTGTCTGCCCTGGAGCGGCTCCGTGTATATGTACCTGGAGCGTGCGCGATTGCAGATAGCCCAGTGGTGGCGCCAGATAAATCACCTGTGGGGACACCGACACCCCCGGCGTCTCCGACACCACCACCACATACTGAACAATGGCTGGGAACTGATTGAAAATCGTGAACTGATAGACAAAGTCGCCTGTGTGAGGGTCGCACCAGACGGTTTCTTCGGGAGTGGCAAAACAGCACTGAGGAATTGTAATGCAGTGCCGCACGCGACAGCACCGATTGAGTTGGGCGTTATAGAGCACGAGGTCGAAGCAGAGTTGTTGTCCGGGGAGCGCGCCGCTGAGGGTAACCGTTACGGGGCGCGTTTCGCCGGGCGCCAGCGGCGGGTTAAAAACGATGGGGTTCGGCGAAACGGAAACGCCAGGCGGCGTCGTCAGGAAGAACAGGTAGGTCGCAGCGAAGTCCGAGGCGTTGGTCACTTCAAAGGTCCAGGTGATATTGCCCGATGCGTCAGTCGGACAATTGATTCGTGCATCACGAACACGCACACACGCGTCGCAATCTTGCTGGGCATAGAGCGCTGCGCCCAGCATCATGGCAAACAACAACACGCCAAGATTGAACCGGGTTAGCATCTCCGTAGCGCCTCCTTATAAACAACATTAATAGCGTTGTTGTCGCCGTTTTATGCGGCTTTCTGGCGGGTTTTGCGCTCGATTCACCCAGAATCGCCCAGCAGCTGGCGCAGCTGTGCTTTCACTCGCGCAAGGCGCCGCGAGAGCGTCGCCTGGGAAACACCCACCTCCTGCGCCACTTCCTTCTGGCTGCGCCCCTCAATCCACACCTGCTGCACCAGCCAGTGGTCATGCGCCTCCAGTTTTTTCAGCGCGTCCCACAGTTCACTCCACCACACAGCCCTTTCTACCGCCTCCTGGGCGTTCGCATCCGCCACTTCCAGCTCCTCCTCCGTTTCAGGATTAGTGGGCCAGGGCGCTTCATGCTGGTACATGTGGGCAACTTGCTGATACTCTCTTTTGAGCGCTCGCAGGGCGCATATGTAGGCATAAGTCGTGAAGGAAACGCCATAATCGGGCTTGTAATGACGGCTGGCGTGCCAGACGGTCACGGCAGCAATCTGGAGGCATTCATCGCGCCAGTAGTCGGACGAATATGCAGGTGGACAAAAGTGCTGGCAAGCATAGCGCACCGCGGCGCGGGCTGCCTTCTGCAATTCCGGCATCAAATCGCCTAATGGGTCGTAGAACGGAATCGCTGTCCCTCCTGTGCGGACACCCACCCCAGGTACATCGCGCCCTCATGCTCTCTTTCTGATGCGACAAAAGCAGAAGGCAGGGCATCGTACGCACAGAAATATGATACACCAGATTGCTTGAAATTCCTGCTTCCACTACCCCCCCTGCCAGCGCCCGATCAGCGCGCCGGTGCGACGGCATACCTGCACATGCCAGCCCGGTTCAATCAGCACGGTGGCGTCGGGTTGAACCACCAGCGCGGGCGCGGGCACAATCTCATCGGGCGCGAGCGCGTGGCGCGGGATTACAGGCACTTCCAGCGTCTCACCGTTCAGAATCACCTTCGTGGTGCCGGGCAGGTTCGGGGGGAGCCGGTCGGCGGGCGGTTCCCATGAAGCGCCTGCGGGCTTTGGCTGCAACGCGACGGCTCGCAAGCGCAGGTTCACCAGTTCCACTGGGCGTCCCGACAGGGTGAACCCATACCGCACCTGATGGAGCCGCTCAAACTCCGCCCTCGTCTGGGGGAGCCGCGCCAGATTCAGGGGCACGGTCATCTCGTGCGATTGCCCCACATAGCGCAGGTCGGCGTAGGGGTGCAGTTCAAAGCTCCCAATCGGCACGCCCGCCTCGCGCATAATTGCTTCGCACTCCTCGCGCAGGTCTATCAGCACGCGCTCCAGAGGGGGGTCGGCGCGGTTGGGCAACGCGCGCAACACCGTGCGCACCGACTCGTGCAGAATCTCCATCCAGAGCAAGCCATACGCCGACAGCACGCCCGGGTAGGGGGGAACCAGCCACTGCGGAATCTGGAGCAATCGCGCGAGGGCGCAGGCGTGCAGGGCGCCCGCGCCGCCGAACACCACTAAGGTGAACTGCGCTGGGTCATACCCCCTGCCTGCCGAAAGCGTGCGTAGCCCCCGCGCGATTCGGGCGCGCGCCTGCTCCACAATCGCCTCCGCCGTTTCGGGGATGGTCAGCCCCAGCGATTGCGCCAGCGGCTCTATCGCACGCCACGCCCGCTCTGGCTCCAGCGGAATCTGCCCAAACCCGAAAGTTTCCGTTAGCAGGTGCCCCAGCACGAAGTGGGCGTCGGTCAGCGTCGGCTGCAGGCTTTTGCCATAGACCGCAGGACCGGGGTCGGCGCCCGCGCTCTGGGGACCGACCCGCAACCCGCCCGCAGGGTCCAGATACGCCAGCGAGCCGCCGCCCGCGCCCAGTGTGTGAATGTCAAGGCGCGGCATGCGCAGCGGCATGCCCCCAATCTCGCCCAGTGTGGCACGCAGCGGCTCGTGGTCTATCAGCGCCATATCCGAGGAGGTGCCGCCCACATCGAGGGTCAGCACTTTGTGGGCGCCCACCTGACGCGCGAGCGCCCACGCGCCCATCACGCCCGCCGCAGGACCCGACAGCACCGTGCCCAGCGGATAGGCGCGCGCCCGTGGCAGGCTCATCAGCCCGCCCGATGAGCCGCTCAGCAGAATCGGCTCCGCGCCCAGCGCCCCTGCCGAAGCCTGCAGCCGCTCCAGATAGCGCCCCATAAGTGGCGTCAGCGTCGCGTTCAGAAAAGTGGTGCTGGCGCGCTCGTATTCACGAAACTCAGGCGCCACCTCGCTGGAGATAGAGACCGCAAAATGACGCTCCAGAATCGCTTTCAGGGCGCGCTCGTGGCTGGGGTTCACATACGAAAACAGCAAACACACCGCCACTGCCTCCACGCCCGCCCGCTTCCAGCGGCGAACCAGCCGCTCCAGCCCCTCCGTGTGCAGGGGATACAGAACTGTGCCGTCGGAGGCGATGCGCTCTGCCACCTCGGCGCACAGGGCGCGCTCCGCAAGGCACGGGCGCGGTCGCGGGCAGAGGCTATACAGTTCCTGACGCTCCTGACGCCCGATGTGGAGCATATCGCGGAAGCCGCGCGTGGTCAAAAACGCCGTGCGTGCGCCCTTGCCCTCCAGAATCGCGTTCGTGCCGACGGTCGTACCATGCAGTAGCCGAAACGGCGCGCCCTCATTCAGCCAGTAGCGGATGCCCTGCAACACTGCCTGCTCTGGCGCGCCGGGCGTGGAAGGCACTTTCAGCAGGCGCAGGTGCCCGTCCTCCCAGAAGACGAAATCGGTGAAGGTGCCGCCCGTGTCGACGCCGATGGTGCGCATCAGAGTGCCGCCAGCGCCGAGTCTAAATCGGCAATCAGGTCGTCAATATGCTCGATTCCGACAGAGAGGCGCACAAGGTTATCGGTGATGCCCTGCGCGGCGCGCTCTTCGGGCGTGAGGCTGCTGTGCGACATCGTGGCAGGATAACCCACCAGCGACTCCACCCCGCCCAGACTGCTGGCGAGCCGGAAGTAGCGCATGCCTGTGCAGAATCGGTTCACGCCCGCGCGGTCGGTTTTGAGATAGACCGCCACCATCCCGCCGAAGCCGCGCATCAGGCGCTTCGCCCGCTCATGATGCGGATGGCTGGGCAGCCCCGGATACAGCACACGCTCCACTTTGGGATGCTCTTCCAGAAATCGGGCAACTGCCATCGCATTCTCACAGTGCGCCCGCATGCGCACCGCGAGCGTTTTCATCCCGCGCAACAGCAGCCAGCTCTCAAACGGCGAGAGAATCCCGCCCCCCACCGCCTGCTGGTCCCACAAGGGGTCATGCAGGTCGTCGCGGTTGTAGACCAGCGCGCCACCAATAATATCACTGTGCCCGCCCAGATATTTCGTGACGCTATGCACCACAATATCCACGCCCCACTGCAGGGGGTTCTGCAGGTAGGGTGTGGCGAAGGTGTTATCGAAGACGGTCAGCAGCCCGTGTGCTTTCGCGATTTCCACCAGCGCGGGCGTCTCCAGCACATAAGTGAGGGGGTTCGTGGGCGATTCCAGCCAGAGCATGCGCGTGTTAGGCTGAATCGCGTCGGCGACCTGCTGGGGGTCTAAGGCGTTCACATACGACACCTGAATGCCGCGCTGGGGGGCGATTCGGTTCATCAGCGAGACGGTGCCGCCATACACATCGCGCGTGCAGACCACATGGTCGCCTGGCTTGAGCAGTCCCAGAATTGCCGTTTCCGCCGCCATGCCAGAGCCGAACAGCAGGGCATAGCGCGCCCCTTCCAGTGTGGCGAGGCAGGTTTCCGCCGCCGCGCGTGTGGGGTTGGAGACGCGCGAATACTCGTAGCCGTCGGTCTGGTCAATACTGGTGCGCACGAAGTTGGAGGTGGCGTAGATGGGCACAATCACCGAGCCGGTGGTCGGGTCGGGCGGCTGTCCTGCGTGGATGGCTGCCGTTTCGAATCGCATCGCTTCCTCTCCTGCAGAGCGCAATTATACCCCCCTGTGAGCCAGCGGACTTTCGGAGAGCGCCAGTTATGGGGAGCCACTGAACAGAGGGGGACTCTTGCAACGAAAGCCATCTGCTCAAAGGGGCTAATTTTGAACTCATTTTGCCCGATTTTTTGACTAACCCTTCGTTCGACGACAAACGAGAAGACGATACACCACAGGTAGCGTGTTGCTTGCAACACCACACACCACATCCCGTACCACAAAAACCCGTTTGGCGTCGATCGCCAACTTTTGGGCACTTGAGTTCAAATCCGAGTCCGATCGACGCCAAAGCTGAGGGTGTTCGAAAAATCCTCTCAGGAGGGTATCCTCTACTCTATGCACGCCCAAAACCGACCCGACCGCGCCCTGCAGGCGACCCTTGCCACCCTCAGCACCCACCACATCCTCCAGCTC
>Ga0072500_142485_pt1 | contig 22243 bp, 26 predicted proteins | sample GBScelen77Swater_FD_63803 | JGI IMG/M metagenome (GOLD analysis project Ga0072500, IMG submission 63803) | Hot spring microbial communities from Great Boiling Spring, Nevada - cellulolytic enrichment S 77C v2 (version 2) | ecosystem: Environmental > Aquatic > Thermal springs > Hot (42-90C) ...
GCTACCCCAACTCCCGCCTGCAGCCGATGGGCTTGGGCGGCGTCCCGGGCATCTGTACGGGGACAATTACCCCGCTTTTACTGGCCGGTCGATCGCCGGCCCTGCTGCCCCGCCGGCTAGGGCGTTACGACCCTTCCCCTCTCCATTCCGGCTACAAACCATAGTTCTTCGATAGATATAAACATGTTGAAGGATGCTCCCACTTTCACACTACTCTCTCAAGATATAGACCTCCACGCCCTAGCTTCCGTAGAATGCTCCGCAGGCTGTTAAGGAGGGTTTACCTCGACAGAGACAGGGAAAGGATCTGGTTTGACAGCTCATGGCACCGCGTTTACAATTCAGGGGACGGGTATGTGTGCCGGGATATCTCGGTTGAACAGCTGTCTTCCTTGACGATGGAGGATATTCCCGATGCCCTGCTGTTGGAAGTCACGGTTACACTGAATTCCATGTAGAGTATGTGACGAGCTGAAACTATCCTTAAAAGAAAAGTATAATCCGTCAGACTCCTGTATGTTGGCCGGCTTGGAACGCCCGAGGTACAGGCTTAAGCTTGTCGAGGACGGTGGTAGGTTTTACATAGAGGTGTGCTACCGTCGACTCACGGCGCGTGTGAGGGTGTATAAGAGCTTCCAGAAAACCTACGTGGTTGTCCGGAACTGCCTGAGGCGCTCGGTGAACTGTAAGGTGGGTGGGGAGCTGAGGCCATACCTGAAGTCAAGGAGCATACCCAAGAGGGTGGGCGCGACCATATCGAGGCAGGAGAAGATACTGGCGAGCGAGCTGAGGCGTCTCGGAGTACCGTTCAGGCAGCAGGTCCCGGTAGCAGGTTATTTAGTGGACTTTCTTGTGGGGGATAAAATAGTCGTTGAGGTGGAGGGGCTACAGCACTATTTGGACCGGGAGAAAGAGATCCGGAGGCTGAAGAGGATAGAGGAGCGTGGATACGAGGTCCACAGGATAAGTAGTGATGAAGTTATAGAAAACCTGTCCTCAATAGCCGTGTACATCAGGGATGTCTACCTGAGAAAGACCAAAACAGGTTAGTTTAAGCGGTTAAACAGCTGAGAAGAGGTTGTCTCGGTTCACAGACGCTTTTTCGACGTCAAACTTGCGGGTAGCCCGCGAAGGCCAACGGGCATGGCTTCACTTGACTAGGAGCTACGGTGCAGGACTTGATGATGAAATTCTAACCGATGTCGATGCTCTGAAGCCCTCGGCTGTATGCGTTGATGCACCCCACACCAATGGACTGAGGTACAGGCTTCTAATCACTTGCCATGCAGGGGCTCAAACACCATGTGTCCGAGTATTTACAGCGGTCTCTAAGTAATACACCCGGCTTAATAACCACGGATACGCTTATATCCACCATACATGAGAAAGAAAACTGTAGAAAAGCATCGAGGGTGGTGTGGTATGAGCTATGAAGAGAGGCTGGAGAAAGCGCAAACATTCGACGAAATCTACAGACTTGTCAAACAGATTGTGATGGATAAGTATGGGCTTAGAAGGGCTGGGATGGGTCTGGTGCTCGCAACCCTTCCAAACGAGCTCGCAGCCTACCATGAAATTGGTTCAAACGCAATAGTTCTAAACGTATCCCTTCTCAACGCCGTCTCATCCGTTGCAAAATCAAAGAAAATCCTCAACAGCTATGTCTTTGTAGTGCTATTGCATGAATACCTGCACACCCTCGGCTTTGACGAAAGGCAGACACGCGAGCTTGTTAGGGAAACAGTAGCCACAGTATTTCCCCCCGACCATCCTGCTACACGCATAGCGACTCAGACAATATACGAATTGTTCCCAGAGCTAAAGAACTTGCCGCAGCCGTCCACCTTAACTAAACCACTGCTCGTTAAAGACTTCGACACAGATAACCTCAAATACATAGGTTAAGGGTAAAAAAGATTATATTCGATTATTCGTGAGCATTTTACCCAATGAGAAGCGTCGAGGCCATTCTTAAGAAGCTGGAGAAGGTGGAGAGGCAGTTTGTGCTACTGCATAGCGACAAGAGCGCTCCCGGGTTCGTTAACTACTATTATGGTTGGCATCATGCGTTGGAGTGGGTGAGCAAGAGAGGCGACCGGGTAATTGTCGAGGGTGTCGTCGGCTCGGGAAGATGTAGCGGATGCGCCGCATGCGTAGCAATATGCCCTACCAACGTCTTTGACTATGTCGACGAACACCCAATCAACACACGTCTAAATCAATGTATTGACTGCGACCTCTGCGTAGAATCCTGTCCAGAGCTACATCTGTCTGACGCCGAAGTTAGCTTTAGACAGTTACGCAACGAATGACGATGGGTTCGGGCGCTATGGCTCGGTTTACCTAACAAGGAGCACTAGAAACGATATTTTATCAAGATCGCGGGATGGTGGGACTGTTTCATCCATCTTGGTGTACGCGTTAGAAAGTAAGCTTGTTGATGCAGCGGTTGTCTCAACAACCTCGCCTGAAAAACCCATGTACCCGGTGGCGAAGCTCGTTTTCAGCCCCGAGGAGGTGCTTGAATGCGCTGGCTCCCGCTACACTTACGCGCCCAACCTGCTTGCCTTGAGAGAGGCGTATGAGCTGGGGGTAAACAAGCTCGCGGTAGTAGGTGTGCCCTGTCAAGTGAGCGGTTTAAGATACCTACAGCACTCTACACCGGACATCGAGGTCGCAAAGTGGTATGAAAAACATGTAGTCTTCAGTGTTGGTCTTTTCTGTTCGGAAGTATTCACCTACAACGGGCTGATGAAATACTTTGAAGAGGTCGGCGTCGACCCCTCGACTGTAGAAAAATTGAACATAAAAGGGAAAGTTTTCATAAAAACCAAAAACGGTGAGCTTGTCATGCCTCTACAGCAACTACATAAATATGAGAGGCCCGCGTGCCTCTTTTGCAGGGATTACTCAGCGGAATTAGCTGACATTTCTGTTGGTGGCCTAGCATCCGAGGGGTGGACAATTACAGTTATCAGAACAAATGCGGGAAATAACATCTTCCAAAGTGCTGTAAAACACGGAATACTTGAAGTTAATGAAATTGACCTTGAATCAAAGCAGTTAAGACTGTTAAAAAAACTCTGTGAAAAGAAGCGAACGCGTCCTTTACCTATGATTAGAACCGTATTCGGTCCGTAAAAACATTTATATCATCTCTTATACAATTATTTTCATGCCGAAAAAAAGTTTATCACAAAAAATAACCGAAGCGTTGCAGCTTGCAGCAGATTTAAACAAAGCGATTAAGACACTGCCGCCACCAATCCGTGAAACAATCATTAAGTACGCGGAAATAAAGGCCGGTCGGAGACGGGGTAGGAGGAGAAGAGGCAGGAGAGGCGCGGGTAGAAAACCAAAGAAGATAGTTACTCAGCAGGCTTCCTAACCAAACACTTCCTATTCTTTTTTCAGTTCCTCATTAAGCTCTTTTTCTATTTCTTCTATCGGTTTAGGCGGCGGTGTTGTAGCAAGTGTATAACCTATCCAGCCTACTATACCAAGCAAGCCCCCTACTGCCACAAGACCAGTAAGCTTTAGAACAAGAATATCTAAACCAGGAAGTGGCGGAAGGAAAAGGACCCAAGCATAAACAATTATTCCCACCAAGCTTGCAACAAATAGTAACCCACCAACGGCTTGGTCTCTCGCCATGCTCTCCATGATTAATAGACTGAATATAAAGTTTATTTTAAGCAGCTTTGTAAGTTTTACGGTTTGCCAGACGATTCACATGTGTGGGTACGTGTTAGACGCGGCTCGGACGAGGTTGAGTTTGAGGGTGACGCAGAGACAGTCTGGGTTTTGCTCAACAAATATTTTTCCGAAAGGCTCGGTGTCCTCGAGCTCGCTTCAAAGCTTACTGCTAATCTGGATTTAGTGAAGCTTGGTGAGTTGTTGGCGGGACGTGTTGTCTTTGAAAACAACAGCATGGAGGTATTGTTTAAAGGCGATACGAAGAAACGAATTTTACTCTGCCTTGCAGGAGCCTACGTCGGTAAAAGGCTGGGTTTGATGGAGGAGGATAAACTAAACCCGAAGACCATAGCAGGCATTTTAAGAATAGATGAACGAGTGGTCAGAGCAAGACTCAGCGAGCTGTGGAAGGAGGGAATGGTTGACAGAGAGGGCGAGGGCCGTTACTTATTTAAGCCGTCTAAGGCTTCATATCTTCTGGAGGGTTGAGGTCTTGACGACGTTAAAGGTTTCAATCTCCTACGGCGAGCTTAGGGCGGAGTTTGAGGGTGAGCCCGGCGATGTCTATATGCAGGTTGTCAGGTTTCTTGAAAAATCGTTACCGGCCTTCTCTCTTGCGAAGAGAATTCAGGCCGCGGTCGGTGTAGATGAAATTCTTGAAAAACTTAGCGACAGGCTTGCGTACAGCCCCGGTGAAGGCGTCTTCGTAAAGGCTCAACTCCCAAGTTTGCCGGCGTCCACCGCCATCCTCCTATATGCGGCTTCAAAACATCTGTCCCACCTTCTCGGCCATGCACCCAGCCCGGAGTTTAACGGCTCGGAGCTGAGCAGCGTTCTGGGCAAGCCTGAGAAGACTATTTCCGGTAGGTTGAGCGAACTGGTCCAAAGGGGTTATTTGAAAAGGGTTGGCCGCGGGGGCTATTCGATAACGTCACTCGGTTTAAACTCACTCGTGGAATCCGCTGAAACAGGGTGAGGCCTCCTAATGGCTGCTTCTTTGTAGACATACCTTCTGGGCTCCCCAACTCTTTCGAGGACGCCCGACCTCACGAGATCTAGCAGTACATGTGCCACCGCTGTCGAGTCATATGTAAACCCACGCCTCTCAAGCTCCGCGGCCACCTCCGAAAGTGTACGGCCGTTTTTCATCCACCCTGTTCCCACAAGCTCCTCTACAGCACTTCTGCATGTCATAGTCCGTCGGGTTGTTTGAACCCTTTGCTGGGGGGGCGACGGCTCCGTCTTAAGGGCGGCGAGTACGTTTCTGACTGCTTCCTCCAAGTCATCTATGGGGGCCTCTATTTCGACGGTTGTATTTCCTACTGTTATCTTCACTTTTGTTGTTGACATTTGTGCTACATATTGGTCATGATGGGTAATATTTATATTATACTGTATCTCCCATATAGTCTAGGTGTTGGTGTTCAACTTGAGCATTCAACAAAATCAATTACATGACCTTGCAGACCTCTTAAAAGCCTTCACAGCAATCAGCAACACCACGGTAGAAAGCCTTCACAGCACGGAAGCAGTTTACATCACGGAGGCGCCTGAAGAGGCGGAGACGGCTATCTTTGACCTCGACAACGAGTCCTTCGAAGTTTTCCCGCTAAATCCGTCGGGTAAATGTCTGCGAGTCGTCGCATGCGACATGTCTACAGTTCACGTAGCTGAAACATCGCGGGGCGGAATTTGGGCTGTAAGGGGAAGCATAGTTGTTAGAACAGGGAGACGCATCAGCGCGGGCACTATAGGACCTCTTTTATACATGGTTTCACCATCAACTGTGGACTGGCTTGTCGGAACATTAAACGACCTTCTCGGCTGTGGTAAAAGAATCTACGTAAACATCGCAGTGGCCCCTAAAGTGATAAGCAACCTGTTTGAGAGAGTCCTCCAACTCCATATAGCGTCAAAACTCGAAGGAGGGATACTTCTTCTCGACGGGTCTCTCATCTCCGGTCCCGCCGACAGCCCCGCTGAGGCTGTTGAACGTATTGTTGATTGTGCGAAAGCTAGCGGACAGGGGGTTGCAGCCTTCTCGAAAACAACGACTCTGATGCTGCAGGGAAAAAGCGTCTGCTCACTAATCGGAAGATGCAGGCCTCCCTACGTTGTCAAGATACCTATAAGCCATTCATCTCCGTGGAAGGTGAGAAACGGCTCTGTATACGTCTCACACTTCTCAGGCCAGCACTACCCTTTCAGGGTCGACGTAACCTCTAAAACAACAGACCTGTCGTTGTTTAACGACCTCCTTTCAAGCGATACAATGGTGTATGGGTATCCTGAAACACTAATTATATCCCATCAGCTAGCGAAGCTGAACAAGCTGGATGTGCTCAGCATTCGTGCATGCCTCGAAAACACAATTGGCGTCAAACTTGTTGGCGCCGCCAACCTAAGGTCCTCCCTCTTCACACCCATCTCGAAGGGTTGAGGGCCTTGAGGATACTACAGAAGAGAGGTGACACGCTTGAAGTCCTCTGCGCACCCAGCGAGCTAAATCTCTCGATAGGAGACTACTTGAAGATAAGCCAAGGCGACAACACACTACTAGCCCAGGTAGTGGATGTCTCATATGCTGACCTGCCGGGGGCTGTCGAGGACCTGATACGTGACCTAGTTGTCGAAGAAGTTGACGGGGCAAAGGTATTAGACCCCTATAACACTGGCTCAATATCTCTGTTGATGAAGGAGACCCGCGTGCTTGTTTTGAAGATAAGATGCGTGCTACATGGAAACAGGGTTGTGCATAACTCTCCATGGCTACCCAGCCGGTATTCGGCGGCCTACGAGATAGCGTCATCTGATTATTTGACGAAGCTAATAAACAAAGATGAAAGTTTATCGGTGGAGGTCGGGTTTGTGGCCGAAGAGTCCTTCAAAATATCGCTCAGCAACCTTGACGGCTGCCTAACTATAGTGACTGGTAAGAAGGAGAGTGGGAAATCTCATCTCGCTAAACTCCTTGTCCAAGGCATTGTATCGAACGGGGGAACTGTTTTGGTGTTTGACGTCAACGGTGAATACCTTTGCTTGGACAAGCGGGTTGACGGTAGGCCCAGTGGTCTTGCAAAAGCTATGCAGAGGCTTGAGCCAGGGGTCAACTTTAGAATAACCCTTCAGAGTATGGGGCTGAAGACCTTTCTCGACATCCTAGAGCATGTCTACGCCACGCCGCCTACAAGCCTCAGGGAGCTGGCGAGACTATGGAAAAAACTGGAAAGAAGGGAAGGTGTTCCGAGTCTCGATACCTTGCTTGAGGCCGTTGAGAGGGAGCCGTTAAATGAAGCGGTTAGGGATGCTTTGCTTACTAGGCTTCAAAGCATTCATTCATCAGGCTTTATCTCGAACAATGAGGAGGAAGCAGCTCAATTGGATGAGATATTGGAGACGAGGGCGGACGGCAACCTTGTGGTCGTAAACCTCTCAAAGCTCCTGCCAAGCGTGAGGCGGCTTGTTGTCGAATACCTTCTGAGCCATATCTCCAGCCTTCTCTCGAATGAGCGGGTCGAACCCCTATTTCTGTTAGCTGAGGAGGCACATCTCTATCTACGTGAAACATACTGGGAGGACATTGTCACAAGGATGAGGCATCTGGGGATGTTCCCTATTTTTGTAACAAACCAGCCTGATACCATTCCAGAAGTTGTTTACAGGCAGGCCGACAACATCTTTCTGTTTAACCTGTTGAACGACAACGACCTCGATAAAATCGCCAAGGTCTCGAAAGTGGACGCGGAAACAATAAGGCTGCTGGTTAAGAGAATGCCGCCCCGGCACTGCCTCGTCACAGGCCGCATTGTCAACGACATACCGTTGCTTATCAGGGTAAGGCCAAGCGAGTTGCAGACGATGGGGAGGACGAAACTGTTTTTTAAAAACCGTGGCCATGCGAAAGTAGGGGTTGCAGAGGCTTAGGGCTGTACGTACGAGATACATGGAGGCCGTGGTTGAAAGGGTGTTAAGCTTCAGAAAAGCCCGGGAAGAATATGAGAAGGTGCTTGAAGAGCTAGTTTTCTGCCTCTGCACACCTCAAACTAAAGCACGTAACGCGTTAAACGCTGTAGAGGCTCTTAGACAGCAGGGCATGCTTCAGAACCCAGACCTTGAAAAGGTCGAGGAAATTTTGAGAAAATACAACGTCCGTTTTCACAGAAAGAAGGCACGTTACATAGTTGATGCCGTCGGGAAATTCGCCGAAGTCTGGGAATCCATCCGTAGAGAGAGGTCCGCCTTCGTGTTACGGGACAGGTTGGTGAAGAACGTCACTGGGCTGGGTATGAAGGAGGCAAGCCATTTCCTCCGCAACATAGGCTTCACAGAATTGGCGATAATAGACCGCCACATACTCAGACATCTTAAAGCAGAAAGGTTAGTCGGAGGAATAGACAAAAACCTATCAAGGAGGAGATATCTTTTGCTGGAAAAGAAATTTATAGAGTATGCGGCTAAACAGGGTCTTAGCCCTGCTGAGATGGACCTTTTAATTTGGGCGAGTTACACGGGTGAAGTTTTGAAATGAGTCTCGTTATAAGCGAGGAGCTGAGGAATTTTCTGTTGACGCTCCTACCTGAAAGATTGGATCTTCTGCTTGAACACTACGCTAAACCTCTCCCCGAAACGTTCCGTGTAAACACGTTGAAGACGTCTGTCGAGCGTTGTCTTCAGCTTCTTAGAGAGGATGGGGTTGAGCCGCGGCCTATACCTTGGACGAGGCACGGTTTCTACGCCGAGCCTCAGGGTATTGTTTCAACAAGCATATGGCATCTCCTCGGACTTGTATACATTCAGGGCCCCGTCTCCATGCTTGTCTCGGAGACGCTCGAGGTGGAGCCGGGACACAGGGTTCTAGACCTCTGCGCGGCCCCGGGTAGCAAGTCCACACACATCGCCCAGCTTCTTGGAGGAAAGGGCTTGCTTGTCTCCAACGATGTTTCACGGACTAGGGTCAAGGCGCTATCGTCCAATCTGCAGAGGTGTGGGGTGGTGAATGTGGTTGTAACCCTAGCGGACGGTAGATGGTTCGGCAACAGGGTGAAAGGTTTCTTTGACAGGGTGCTGGTTGACGCCCCCTGCAGTAGCCTCGGCATAGGAATGAAGGACTGGAGTGTTCTTAAACACTACAGCCAGAGGATTTCACAACGCATCAGCCGCCTCCAGAAAAGCCTTATTTTCTCAGGGTTTAAGGCTTTGAGGCCCGGCGGCATAATGGTCTACGCTACATGCACACTCCATCCACTCGAGAATGAAGCGGTTGTCGCTGAGCTTCTTGAAAAATTTGACGACGCCTCGCTTGTCGATATAGCTACACTGGGTTTAGAGCACGACCGTGGACTTGAGGAATGGAATGGCCTGTTCTTCGGCTCCGAGATGAGAAAAACGATCCGTATTTACCCGTTCCAAAGTGGGGCGGAGGGTTTCTTCATGGCTAAAATAGTGAAGAAGGAGAGCGGATGAAGCCGATGGAAAGGAGTGAGGTGGAGAAATTTATCCGAGAGCTGGAGCAGCAGCTTAAGGTGGTTGTAGACTTTGGGGAAAACCTACTGGTTAAGACCGGTGAAGGAAAGATAAGGCTTGTGCCGCCGGATGTTTTCGAGGCAGCCATGGTTATGCCGGGGGTTCAGCAGATGGGCCTGTATGTGGCGAAGTGGAGAAGATATCCTACCCTAACCATAGAGGGGTGCATGTTCCTATGTTCGGCAGACCATACAGCAGTCGTTGAGCTTGACCGTGAGCAGGCGTTGACGTGGATGAAGGGTGGTCCGGTTGACGTCGGGAAAAAAGCTCAGCTGGTAATCGGGGTTTACAGGGGGTTTTACCTAGGGTCAGCCGTCGTCGACCGGACGGGTAGGGCATACCCGCAGATACCCAAGTGGAGGAGGATACCCGAATAGCTACCTGAAGCTAAGCTTAATGGGTAGATACCTGTTTACATGGTATATTGCGTAACCTGAAACTTGGGGAACGGTTGAGAAGTATTCAACCTCTGTCTGGAGCTGTATCGCAGGCGTTACCCAGCCCTCGACGATGTCCATGGCCTTCACCGTGAACAGCACAGAACCCCTGTCGGTAACTTCTACGGCCTTCTTAAGAACAGCCCTATAGTCCGCCACCGTAAAGTTTTGAAACTCACCAGATTTCACCGTTTTCAGAAAAGGGTCCGTCACAACAACCACGTAGTCGACCTGTTTCAAAATATGGGCCGCCTTTTCCAGTAGCTGTACAGGTTGCAGTGTGGATACAGGGTCTATTTCTAGGAAGAGTTTGATACCCTTGGCATGTGCGTGCCGTGAAGTTGCATTAACTAATGCGGCCACACTTTCGAGAACTAAGCCATCCTTGGCCCATCCCAGACCTAAAAAATATAGGCCCTCAAACCCGTGACTTAATGCAAAGCTAACTGCTTTTTCAGCGAAAACCTCTGCCAAGGTAGCCCCGTCCTCCAGCGTGCATTGGAAACGTATGTCACCGCCTGCCGCCATGCATTGTGGATACTGGCTGATTAGGTTTGTGGAGTTGTAGCCGTGGTAACCGTAGTGGACGGCTACATAGTAGCTCTTAAGGTAAAGGCCGAGTACAGGCTTTACCCCCGCCTGCTTAATAGAGAGGACCAGCTTTTTGATGTCCTCCGAACTCCATTCATCATTCGACAGCTTATAGCGAAAGCTCTTTGATAAATCCCCCCCATACATCACCGCCTCCGGCCCAAAGACCAGAACTAGGTGAGTGAGACTGTATTTGTTGGTCAGCATACTCTGGTCATACTGATCAGACTTGACGTAAAACGCTTCAACACCCTCGACCACTCCTGCTACCACGGGCATCCGTGGGAGCACAACACCCTTCCCTACAGGAAAAAGACCCGCGACAACCAAAAAGACCACAACTAGAACAACCATGGTAACCCTCTGTAAGGTCCAGAAACTTGATACACCATTTTTGAGCGCGTCGGTAAAGAGTGCAACCAGCCTTGTCCCACCCAACAGCGCTGCGAGTATTAAGAGAACACCACCCAACGTAGCCTGCTCAACTTCCTTCGAGACAATAATCTTCCCGAAATTATGGAGGTCGAAAACAGCTAAAGCAATCTGGGCTGCAGCCATAAACATCAAGCCGGCAGCAACCAGTAATGCCGCATTCAGTCTGTAAAGTCTCCAATTTCTCGTCAACGAGTAATAAATGAGGAAGGGCAGAACCCATAGAACATACTGCACATTTACCTTCGCCGACACAGCGAGGAAAGCCAGAAGAACCAGCTGCGTGATGCTTAGCAGCGACTCGGGCTCGGGTTTTTCCTTGAGCCAGCGTCTTAGCGTTATCAGAAGCATTCCCGCGAAAACACCATAAGAGAACATGGGGACGGCGGGCGGAGGAGACAGTGTTGAGAGAACCGTCCAGTATGTGAAGCTGCCTATGTTTCCGAAGTGGTAGAGGATTTTGTCGATATAAGCCACCGGATTATATAGGTATGGCAGCGACGTGAGTAGGAAGGCGGCCGTACTTGCCAGAAACAGTTTCGCCACACTCAAAGCCCTTTCCCTGAATATGTAGGCGGCGTATATGGCGGCCGGGATGGTGAGCAGTAGCGGGTATATCTTGACAACCCCTCCCAGGCCAAGCAACATACCCGCCGCAACCCACCTCCTCCTCATAGCCTGTAGAAGTGCTGCCAACGTCAGAGCCACTGCGATTGAGTCAAACATGCCCCAGACCGCCGACACACCTATGACCAACGGGTTCAGCAGCCAAAGCGCCTCCGCCTTAAGGGCAAGCCTTCCAGCCCCCACCTCCTTCATAACCTTAGTCAGAAGGGCTGCGACAGCCAGGTCTGCGGCCAGAATAGGAAGTTTAATCACGAGAACGTGTAGGTTGAAGTTGTTTAGTTGGGTCGATATGGCGTATGCGGTGCCGAGCCAGTACAGCCAGCCCGGGGGATATGCGTAAAAACCCCACGGAAAATCCGTCAGACTCCTGACCTCGTAAACGCTAACACCTCTGTAGAAAAGCTCTCCACTCTTGACCCAGACAAACAGGTCCCAGGAATGGCCAAAAAAGGGTGCCAGAACAAGCCGCAAAACTATCGCAGCCGCGTAGACTGCGGCCCTCCCAGCACTGACCATCCCTAAGAATCCGCACCCGAATTCTATTTAAGCTGAACCTATGCCATGGCCTCATGGTCAAGGAAGATGAACTCAGCTTTTACCTCGCGAGAGCCGAAACTTTCCTCGCCATAGAGGGCTCCCTCCACGAGGCCAAGTACTTCTTTTTCGGTGTGCCATACGACCTTACCTCCTCCTTCAGACGTGGGTCAAGGTTTGGGCCGGAGACAGTCCGCCGTTTCTCATCAAACATAGAAGCCAACAGCTACAGAAAGACGTACAATACCGAAAAGGCAAAAATTTACGATGGGGGAGACATCATCTACACACCCAACCTGCCGACGATGCTCAAACGCGTCCACCATGTCGTAAAAACATCCGTCGCAGCCGGCAAAATACCCGTCATGGTCGGAGGAGAACACACATTCACCCTCCCAGCCGCACTGGCATCGCTTAAAACACCGTCGGCGCTTATCGTATTCGACGCACACTTTGACCTCCGAGAAGAGTACTTGGGTCTCAAGCTCAACCATGCAACATATTTGCGCAGACTCCTCGAAAGAAGGCCTGACTTAATTGTTTTGGTTGTCGGGGTAAGGGGTTACGACCCCGCCGAGGAGCTTTACGCTGTTCAGAAAGGTGTTCGGTTTGTGAAGGCTTACGAGGTCGAGGACATCTCCCGTCTAAGCCGCATGATTGCGGATACGGTGAGGAGTAGAAATGTATACGTCTCGGTTGACATAGATGTCCTGGACCCCGCATACGCCCCGGGTGTCGGCAACCCCGAACCCGAAGGACTTACACCCACACAGCTCTTTGATTTGATACATCTTCTCGACGGAAGGCGGTTGCGTGGTTTCGACGTTATGGAGGTAAACCCGGTATACGACAACGGCTCTACAGCCTCCATAGCCGCTAAGACGTTGATGGAGATGGTGGCTTTGTCGGAGGAAAGCTAAAAAGCTATCAAGGCATCGTTATCTGTAGCGAAATGACTGCAAGGTATTTTCTGCTGGGAGTCGGGTACGACGGGCAGGAGAGGAAGGCATTCCTCAAACTATTGAACCTCGAAACAAACGTTGTAGAGATACACCATGACCGGACGGGTCACAAACCCTACTGCTTGACAGACAGGCCCCTGTCGGAGGTCATGAACGACGCAAGGCTCAGGGAGGCCGGCGCAGTTGAATTTGCTGAGGTCGAGAAATATGATAGCATAAACGACCGCGACGTAATTATGACTATGGTTAAGGCAGCCGACCCCCTTGCCGTCGGGGGCGGTAAAAAATCGATACGCGAGCTCATTCCGTCTTGGGAGGCCGACATACCCTACCACCTCAACTACATATATGACACTAGGCTGACACCCAGCCTCATTCACAGAATGGAGGACGGTAGACTGGTTCCGGTATACGGTGATGATGAAAAAATTGCGGTAATAATCAAGAGGTTCTTCTCAGACTTTAAGGGTGAAGAGCTGGAGGAGTTGGAGAAGTGGCTGAAACTGCTTGAGTCTGAGCATCCGTCTGTGGACTTTACAGCTCTTGACATCGAGATACTGGGGGAGTCGGCCACAAGGGTCCCATCACCCTCAAACCCTGAGGACAGGGTTATCGCCGTCTCCCTTTCAGGGACAAGGAACATGGGTAGGGTGCTGGTCCTACGCCGCGACGGGGTTGACATGGACTTTAAGGGCGGGGAGTTCTCGGTTGAGGTCTTCGACGACGAGGCCACCATGCTTGCGAGATGTTTTGAGATACTGGAGCAATATCCTATAGTCGTGACCTTCAATGGAGACGACTTTGACCTTCCGTATCTTAGGAATAGGGCGGAGAAGCTGGGCGTTCCGAAGAACAAAATCCCGATAACGCTCGGCAGGGAGGGGGCGTCGCTCCGGCGTGGAATACACCTAGACCTTTACCGTTTCTTTAACAACAAATCTGTGCAGGTCTATGCCTTCGACAACCGCTACCGAGAGTTTACCCTAGACGGGGTTGCACGGGCGCTGTTGGGGGTTGGTAAAATACCGTTGGAGAAGCCTCTAGGCGAGCTTAAGCTACAGGAGCTGGCGGACTACAGCTATCGTGACTCAAGGCTTTTACGGGACATGGTTGAGGCTAACGACCGTCTCATCCTCAGGCTTATGGCCGTTATCTCAAGGATGAGTAAGATGCCGCTGGAGGATGTCTGCAGACACGGTGTGAGCGGCTGGATAAAGAGCCTCATGTACTGGGAGCTGAGGGGGCTTAACTGGCTGATACCTAAGAAGGAGGATTTGGTGGCGGCTAAGGGAGAGACTAGGACGAAGGCAGTGATAGAGGGTAAGAAATACAGGGGAGGTATGGTTGTCGAACCTGTACCGGGTGTGCATTTTAACGTAACCGTCCTCGACTTCGCGTCACTCTATCCGAGCATACTTAAGGAGTACAACCTGAGCTTCGAGACCATTAACTGCCCGCACCCCGAATGCAGGTCTAACAAGATTCCTGAAACCGACCACTGGGTCTGCGGGAAGAGACAGGGGCTGCAGAGCAGGCTGATAGGCGTGATAAGAGACATACGTGTCAAATGGTATAAGCCGACTGCCTCGGACAAAAACGTTCAGCCAAATGTCCGTAGCTGGTATGAGGTTGTGCAGAGGGCTTTGAAGGTTTTTCTTAACGCAAGCTATGGTGTTCTGGGTTTCGAAGAGTTCCCGCTCTACTGCCCGCCGCTGGCCGAGAGCACAACGGCCATAGGGAGACACGTGTTTAAAACAGCTGTTGAAAAAGCCAACTCACTACAGGTGCAGGTAATATACGGCGACACAGACTCGATATTTCTCCGCGCAAAAGACGAGTCCCAAGTCCGTGAGCTGATAAAGTGGGCTAGGGAGGTTTTCAGGCTTGAGCTGGAGCTCGACAAGTTCTACAGGTACGTTGTCTTCAGCAGGAGGAAGAAGAACTACCTTGGCGTAACCGACAAAGGCATAGTTGACGTTAAGGGGCTGACCGGTAAGAAGCGGAACATCCCCGTCTTCATCAAAGAAGCCTTCGACGACGTCCTCAGACAGCTGTCCGAGGTCAAGACGGCTGAAGACCTTGAGCGAGTTAAACGCAATATCAGAGAGGTCATCGCCTCATGGTACTCGAAGCTGAAAAACAGAACCTTCGAAATAGACCAGCTTGCGTTCAGGGTCATGATGTCTAAGACTATTGAAAGATATGAGAAGACGACGCCACAACATGTTAAAGCCGCCAAAAAACTGCAGGCGCTGGGGGTTAAGGTCGGTCCCGGCGACATAATCAGCTATGTCAAGACCAAGGACAAGGAGGGAGTAACCCCACTACAGCTGGCTAGGAAGGATAATGTCGATGTCGACAAATACATCGAGTACATGAGGTCTGCCTTTGAGCAGATACTAGACCCGCTAGAGATAGATTTCGACAGCATCGTGGGTCTGACGAGCTTGGAGAGCTTTATGTAGTGTTCAGCGGTCTGCTTCAACAGGCCAGTAGTTCAGGGACCAGTATATCGGCGGTATGTTGGCTATCTGCTCACCTTTCAGCAAGTGTTTCATAACCGGGAGAAGCCTGAATGAAGGCGGGCTTATCTTTACTCTGTAAGGCCTGTCGCCGCCGTCGCTCCTCACATAGTACAGCATCTCCCCTCTCGCCGCCTCAGTCCTTGCGACGGCCTCGCCTGCAGACACCCGTAAATTTATGGGATGTTGCTTCAGTTTTACAGGGCCGTCCGGCATCATCTCCACCGCCTGCATTATTATCTTCACACTCTCCCGCATCTCCTTGAAGCCTACGACCGCCCTATCATAGCAGTCCCCTCTAGTCCCCACCGGGACATCAAACCTGAAGTTTGGATATGCGTCGTACGGGTTGTTAACCCTATTATCGTATTTTATGCCTGAGGCCCGCAGGGTTGTTCCCACGGCTCCAAGCCTTATTGCGTCCTCCCTGCTGAGGACACCCACGTTCCTCGTGCGGGCTATGAACAGTTCGTTATTGAAGAACATGTCCCAGTAGTCATCAAGCCTCTGGTCGAAGAACTCGCATACGGCGACCGTGTATTTCTTAAAGTCAGTTGTGTTAAGTGAGAGGTCCTTACCGGTAACCATCCTATAGTAGCGGGAGAACTCTTTAACAAGCTGTTGCGGGACATTCTTGGGCGCATCGTTCCTAACTCCGCCCGGTACAAAGTATGCGTGGGTAATTCTCTGGCCCCCGATCAATGAGGTCAGGTCAACAAGGTATTCACGGTCTCCGAAACACCAGAGAAACATTGTGGCGTGGCCAAGGAAGACACCGTACAGTGCAAACCAGTAGAGGTGGCTGCCTATTCTCTGGAGCTCCGCCATTATCGGCCTGAGGTATTTCGCCCGCTCGGGCGGCTCCACACCCATCAGCTTTTCAACAGCCAACACGTAGGCGTACTGTATGCCCGCCGAGTCGAGGATGACGGGTCTCTCAAGGTGGGGTATGTTCGTTATCCATGTCTTGTACTCGGCAAGCTTCTCCTCACCTCTGTGGACAAAACCTGGGTCAGGGTCGGCTTCAAGCACCGTATCGCCTGAAATTGTCACAACCAGTCTAAAGTGCCCAGTACCAGGGTGTTGTGGGCCGTAACTGACCTTTAACGCCGCCTCCCCCACATCGTAGAACTCGGCCTTCCTAACTTCCTCCCTCTTCTCCAACACAGTCAAACCCACTCACCTCCCAGCCGGCTCATACTCCTTTAACATGGGCGGGATATCCATCCAGTACTCCGGTAGCAGAAGCCTTCTAAGGTCCGGGTGGCCCTCGAACACAACACCGAACATCTCATACACTTCTCGCTCATGGTACTCGCAGCTGGGCCAAATATCTGTAAGCGTGGGCATGTGTGGGTTTGACTTGTCCACCTTCGTTGACAAAGCCACCTCCGCTGTAAGTCCCTCACGGGTGTAGGAGCCCAGGTGGTAGATGACCTCTATCTTGTTCTCCTTCTTGAGGAGCCTGCTTAAATCAACCCCTGTGACGGCTTTAACGTGGTCGAAACCCATTGTGTCGCGTAGGTAGAGAGCCACCTGCCTCAGGTTTTCAGGGCTCACCACAACCTTGACAAGCTTCTTCTCATCCAACACCTTCTCAACCACGGCTGATGAAAACTTTGCCTCAACCTGTTCGACAATGGCGGACATCACGCAACACCACTGTACAGAATTTTTTCACGGAGAAGTAGGATGCCCTGGAAAAACGTCTCCGGCCTCGGAGGGCAGCCGGGGACGTAGACATCGACGGGCAGTATGTCGTCAATACCCTGTATCACGTTGTAGCTGTCCTTGGCGTAGAGTCCCCCGCTTATCGCGCAGGCCCCCATCGCGATGACCCATTTCGGGTCCGGCATCTGGTCATATACGAGACGCAGCCGCATAGCCATCTTCGATGTAACTGTTCCTTCGACGACAAGTACGTCGGATTGTCGTAGGCTCCCTGTGGCGGGTAGCCAACCAAATCTTTCTGGGTCGTATCTCGGCGAATGTGTTGCGGCAAACTCAACGGAACAGCAGGCTGTCGTTATGTGGGCGGGAAAGAGTGAGGCCATGCGTCCCCAGTTGAGCAGGTAACGGATGAGCCTAAAGTTCCTAAAACGGTAGAGGACGTACTCAAGTCCTCTGGGCCCATATACTTTGTTAACCTTCTCCACACCATACCGCGCCACGACTTCGCCAACCTTATCGGGGCTTACTACAGACTCCTCAACCATGTTAACGATTTCACCAGAGTCCGCGAGTCTGTATCCAAAAATCCCTGTCTTGAAGTGCCCGGGTAGTGCCCTCAGTCCCCTCGCCATGAAGGTGGACATAACACTTGTTTAAGCCGGCGCTTTTTATAGGTTTGCTATTCGTAAAAAAAGTATGATGGTCCAGCATTTCTGAAAGGAAGTGATAGCAACAGGCCTGCTGCAAAGCCTCCTACGTGTGCTGTGTAGGCGATTGTGCTGAACGGTGTTGTAAGCATGAAGAGTGTCTGTATAAGTACGAAGAAGCCGATGACCACGAAGGCAGGTGCCACGATTGGTATGAAGCCGAGAAATGCATAAAGTTTTCTGAACGGAAAGAAGACGAGGTAGGCGCCCATAAGTCCGAAGATGGCTCCTGAAGCCCCTATAGAAGGTATCAGGCATGCTTGGGGTATGGGCCTGATGGTGGGTGAGCAGTTAAGTGAGAGAAAGGCCACGAAGTAGAATATGTGGAAGAGGGCTGCCGCAACCCCGCTGACAAAGTAGATAAAGAGAAACCTTCCCGTCCCCACATAATCCTCAACATCCCGCCCAAAAAGAAGCAAAGCATACATGTTGAGAAGTATGTGAAAAAAGTCGACGTGGACAAACATGTATGAGAGGAGTGAAAAAAGATTTGCACCGTTAACGACAAATATGGGGACCACTCCGAAGGACAGCAGAAACGACCAGAGAACCGACGGACTTCTCGATATGAATAATGTAATAAACAGCCAAACTACTACGTTGGCGGCTATAAGGACGTAGGTTGCTCGAACACTCATCCCAACATATCCTAAAACAGCGCTTGATAAGTTTACAGAAGCGGGAGGCTTCCCGTGATTCTGTCAATCTCTTTTTCCGGGCCTGGCCCGACCCCCAAGGCCGTCGCGGTTCCAGGCGGCAGCTCGGTCAAACCAGCATCTTCTACAATCTCGCATGGAAGTCCGCTAACTAGGCATGCTGTATGTAGACGTCTAAGCTCCTCCTCGGAGCTTACTCTTAAAACAACTTTCTTCTGACCCGAGTCAACCCAAGCCCTTACCCACTCCGGACGCCGACGCTTAGTTTCCTCGTACGCAAGAACAGCTGCATGGGCTGCCTGAGCCGCCGTCTTCCCCACACTCATCTTTAGGTCCGTCCTGACTACGATGACTTGTTTAAATCCAGCCATCAACAACATTATTGGACAGCTGGTAAAAAAGATGAGGCTTGTAGCTCTGCTTACTGACTTTGGAAGTAAGGACACCTATGTCGCGGAAATGAAGGCCGTGATACTGGGCTACAGCCCCACAGCAGTAATAGTTGACATCACACATGAGGTTCAGCCGTTTAACACGCTGGAGGGGGCGTTCCTTCTCAGCCTAGCCGCAAAGACCTTCCCCAGTGGAACGATATTCCTCGCGGTTGTGGACCCCACAGTGGGTAGTGCGCGGGACGCCATCATGGTCGAAACATCCACCGGTAAGATCTTTGTAGGACCCGATACGGGACTGCTTTATCCAGCCGCATCAGCTGAGGTCATCATGAGGGTAAACAGAATCAAGACCGAGCATATGGGAAAGGTCTCGGGAACCTTCCACGGCAGAGACGTGTTTGCACACATTGTGGGAAGGCTTGCGGCGGGACTTTCATGCGAGGAGTTAGTTGAGGAGAAAAAAATTATGACCGTATTGGAGATTCCGAAACCAGTTATCGGGGATGGATTTGTAGAGGTGAAAGTTCTACACGTTGACAGGTATGGAAACGTCATACTCAGCCATCAGGGCCCTTTACAGGATGACTGGGAGTTGGCCGAGGTTTATGTCGGAGACCATAAGCTGGCTGAAGCGAAGCTGGTAAAATATTATTCAGAGGTCGCGGCGGGTGAAGCGGTGCTAACGGTGGGCGGTACAGGCTATCTTGAGCTCGCGGTAAATCTGGGAAACGCCGCGGAAAAATATGGGCTGAAGGCGGGAGACGTTGTCACACTGGTTAAAAGTCGTTCTGCATAATGGAGGCCAGCCTATCCTCGCATTGGATTGAATCAAGATATTTTGCGGCCTCTGGATGGAGCCTGCTCCGCCACTCTCCACGCTGAGCCATAAGCCTCCTAATCTCCGTACCCATCAAAAGGCCGCGGTTGTAGAAGGGTACTGGCTCAACACTGTACCCTGCCTCCGCGAACAGTATCTTCACCAAGCTGTTATTGCTATATACGGTCTGGAAGTTAGGGCAGAAAGATATGACTCTGGAGACCCAGAGCCTGTGTTCACCTATGTCAGGTATAGGGATAATGTAGCAGCGAGATATGTCAACGCCGGCGTGTTTAAGGGTTATCTGAATAGTCTCAATCCTCTCGCCGGCTGTGAACGGGTTGTCAAATGTATGGCTGTACTGTGCGCTCCCTATCCCGATTACGCATTCGCTCTCCCGGTTTAAAATATACCTGACCGCTTCTAAATGCCCGAGGTGAAAGGGCTGGAACCTCCCGATGAAGAGGCCTCTCCTCATCCTGCCAAAATGGTGTCTCCTCATATTTTATCGTTGATAAAGCCTATCCCGTCAACCGTAACCCTACCCCTACCACCGACCTCTCCCTGGTAAGAGGCTTTGCACCCCGTTATAATCCTGCAGACCTCTATGCTTGTCGTCGTGTGGCTTGTGAGCTCGGTTACGTCGTAAACGGTGCGGCCCTCGGCCAGGGATGAGTATAGGACCAGCATGTCCCCGAGATGTCTGTCTACTGCGGCGTTACGTGAAAGCTCCTCTAAAAGCATGTTAGCAGCGGCCTCTCCAACCTTCTCAGCCGGCAAACCCCTTTCACCCAGCTTGTCCACACCCAGCAAAACCTCCCCTCGACACCTAGCTGCGACAAATATGCCGGCGCCGGGGTCCAGCGAACAGGTTGCATCCTTCTCCACTAGAACCTCCCTCTCAAGCTTTGCCTCGTAACCCCCTGTCCTGAGAACTCTTTCACATGCAGAGGCCATCCTCTCAGCCACGTGGGCTGGCAGACGGCAGGTGTAGGCCTTACCGAAGACATCCAGGACCTCCGGCCTCGAGGTAAGGTTGAGTGCCTTGAACTTTTTCACAGGGTTGCAGAAACCTTCGACTATACCGCCACCACGGGGGTAAAAGCCACGTTTGACGAGTTCAAGTCCCGCCTCCATGCCCATGTGCTTAACCATAGACATAAAGACCTTTTCAAAGTATTCGAAGGTCGGGGCGTTGGGGTTATTTGTCCCGCCCCTAACCTCGAAGACTGTTTTGCCAGAGCCGTAGGAGAGGACTGGGAGCAGTGACTGGAGGACAAGCGTGGTGCTTCCCGCAGTACCCGTGTCGAGTTTGAGGTTGTCGGCCCTTATTGGCCCGGGCTTGAAGTAGAGCTCTGTGGAGCCGATGACGCCCCCTCTCACTTCGCCTCCGCAAACAGCCTGCACCGCTTTAACCGCCGTCAGATGCTGGTTCCTCAGACCCGGGTTAGACCTCTTTTTCCGGATGTTGTAGATGTGGAGGGGTTTGTTTAAGATGGCTGAGAGCGACAGAGCGACCCTCAAAACCTGTCCCCCGCCCTCCCCCACCGAGCCGTCGAGCTCGAGATACTCCACCATACTGTCCCCAACCCCCTTCGGGGATTTATGGATGAGCCGTGTTAAGGGTTAAAATAATAGCGCTACCTGAATCCAACGGGTTAACGATTTGGCTGCACCGCTGTACTACCCGGGTGCCACAACCGTCGGCATAAGAGGCGTCGACAGCGCCGTAATTGCCGCTGAAAAACGCTTTGCATACGGCTACTTTGTGATGTCCAAGCAGGCCAAAAAGGTTTTCAAGATCACGAACTATGTTGGTGCGGCCTGCGCCGGCATCGTGGCCGACATGCAAAACGTTTTAAAAGAGGTCAAGGCCTACACAAACCTATACAGGTTTGAGCAGAACCTCGAGCCCAGCGTCAGAACAGTTGCCAAAATGCTCTCACTAAATCTCTTCGGGAACAGATACTTTCCCTACCTGATGGAAACGATTGTTGGAGGCGTCGACCGTGAGGGCCCCCACATCATAGTCTTAGACCCGCTCGGCTCCATGATAGAGGACGATTACGCGGTCGTGGGGACGGGGGCTGAGATTGCGGTGGGGGTTATCGAGAGCGGCTACCGGAGAGACATGTCAGCTAAGGAAATATATGAACTGGCGGTAAAAGCCATTAGAGCCTCCATCGGGAGGGATGCGGGAAGCGGTAACGGCATAGACCTTCTTCTCTACACACCGGAGGGCCTTAAGGCAGAGGACACATTACCCGTCTAACACTGTTACAAAAAACGTGCACCATGTTAAACAATAGTCAACACTTATATGAAACTACGGCTGTCTTATCCCGAGGTTTGCAGAGCCTCTCGCTTAAGGAAAAAGTTCTGATATACTTGGCGGAGACGGGGGCGATAACCAACAGTCTCAAGATAACGACTCCAATCCTGTCAAAGCAATTCGGCACCTCACAGCAGTCCGCGTCAAGACTTCTGATAATTTTGGAGAAGGAGGGACTTGTGGAGAGGCGTGTCGTCGGCAGGACAAGCTACGTCAAGCTAACACAGAAAGGTATATCACGTCTCCTGGACCTCTATCTTGGCTTGAAGCTGATCTTTGAGAGGCCTGTGAAAATTCTAATGGAAGGCAGGGTTTTCACAGGCTACGGAGAGGGCAGTTAG
>Ga0072500_137198_pt1 | contig 22179 bp, 19 predicted proteins | sample GBScelen77Swater_FD_63803 | JGI IMG/M metagenome (GOLD analysis project Ga0072500, IMG submission 63803) | Hot spring microbial communities from Great Boiling Spring, Nevada - cellulolytic enrichment S 77C v2 (version 2) | ecosystem: Environmental > Aquatic > Thermal springs > Hot (42-90C) ...
GGGGTCAACAAGCGTATTGAAGAGCTCCTCGGCTGTGATGCCCTGACCTTCCGGTCCTCTGTATTCCTCCCCCAGGGAGAGACCCTGGCCTTTGTTGAGGCGTCTTCGGCGGACCGCTTCAGGATCCTGAGCAGCCTCTTTGGCCTTGACATCCTCGACAGAATCCGCGAGCAGGTTCGAGGGAAGATGAGGGCTCTTGAGGGGGAACTCGGATCGCGGCAGGAAAGGCTTCGCCTGCTTGAAGCCGAGGACCTTCCTGGAGAGGAGGTACGGCTCCGGGAAGAGGTGAGAAACATCGAGCAGGAACTCGAGAGTGCCAGGTCCCGGCGCCAGAACCTGCAGAAGCGCCTGGAGAAGATGAGGCAGCTTGGGGAAATCCTCCGGAAGCTCCGGGAAAGCGAGGAACAACTTTCTGTCCTCCGCAAGCGCTGCGAAGAGGTGCGACCGAAAATTCAGGAAGACGATGATATTGAGCTGGCACACCGTCTCTGTGAGGCCTTTGAGAGGCCCTGGAGGGCAAAGGCAGAGCTCCTTGAGCGGGTGAATCAGGAGGTAGCAAGGACTGGGGAAGACCTCAGGAAGGCCGAAGAGGACCTTCTTTCGGCCAAAAAGTCCCTGGAAGAGCTCCTCAGGGAGGAGAGGTGTTCCCTCGAGGAGAAGAAAAAGCTCGAGCGCCTTGTCCGGGAGGTTGAGGAGCGGGGGCAGCCCCTTTTTGAGGATATCCGGAGGCGTAGGGAGGAGTGCGTATTCTGGGAGAGGGAAGGGCAGAAACTCAGGACAAGAATCCAGGAGCTTGTGAGGGAACACGAAGACCTTTTGAGAGAACGGGAGAGGAAAGCGAAGGCGCTCGAAGAACGGGAGGCCTGTCTTGCCAGGATGGAGTGTACCTGGGCACAGATTGAAGAGGCAACCCGGGTTCTTGACGCCCTTGTTCCTGAGGAACGGGAAAAGCACCAGGAGCTGAGGCAGGTTAAGGAGGAGCGGCGGAGAATCGAAGGAGAGCTTGCAAGGCAAAAGGAGAAACTGCTTGGACTTTTGAAGGAGCAGGAAACGCTTGAGGCTTCTTTGCGGGAACTTGAAGCCCAGAGGAAAGACCGTGAGGCGAAGTACCGCTTTGGGGTCAAGGCCTTTGTGGTTGGGGAACTTGAGGAGGAGTGGCGTCGCCACGGGGTATGCCCGGTGTGTGGGAGCGCGGTGCCGTTCCCGGAAGGGGAAAGGGTGCGGGTGGATATCCTTGCGCTTGAGGAGGAGTACCGGGAATTCCATGGGCGCCTCACCCGCCTTGCGTCGCAGAGAGAACACCTCCTCCGGAGCATTGTGGAGCTTAAAGAGGAGGAGGAAAGAGCCCTCAGAGACCTTGAGGAAGTGGGGAAGAGGGAGGAGATTCTCAGTCGAGAGCTGCAAAAGCTGCATCAGCGCATCAGAGAGAGTCTTGAGAGCTGCGGGTACCCCGAGCAGGATGTGCTGAACCTTTCCCGTTTCCGCGATTGGGTGAGGTCCCAGGGGAAGGCCAGGGAGGCACTGCAGAGGGAAGTGGAAGCGTTCCGGAAGGACCTGGTTGCCCTTGAAGGACGGATTGCCTCACTTGAAGAGCGGTTGCAAGAAGAGATGCAGCGTCTTGAGAGTATAACCGCCACCTTAGAGGCACTGCAAGCAGAGCTTAAGCGACAGCGAGCGCTCCTTGGGGAGTACTGTGCGTTGTGGGGAGTTGCCGGGGGTGAGGCGCCTGAGGAGGCCTTTTTCGCCTTTGCCGAGGACCTCAAAAGGAGGCTTCAGAGAGCCGAGCAGGAGGTTGTGCGCCTTGGAGCGGAAATCAGGGCCAAAAGGGAGCACATCATGCTTCTTGAGGGGGATGGAAACCGGCTGAAGGAACGCCTTTTGGAGCTCTTGCAGGACCAGCGCTCCCTGGGTCAGGAAGAGGAACGCCTCCGGCAGGCCTTTCTTGAAGAGCTCAAGAAGCGAGGGTGGGATGAGACCACGTACTGCCGGTTGCGGGATAGAGAACGGGAGAACTGGCGGGAAGTGCTCCATCGCCTGGAAGGGGAGCTTGAAGGACTGGAAAGGCGAATAGCAGAGCAGCGGAAGGAGAAGGAGCGGCTTTTTGCCGAGCTCGGCCTTGCTGAGGACGAACTCGAGGAGACATTTGCTCGGTGGCAGAAGGAAGCTCAGGACCTTGAGGAGCGGGTGTCTCTCCTCCACAAACGCCTTGGAGAGGTTCGGGAGAGGCTCCGGCAGAACGAAGAGAAGCAGAGAGAGTGGAAGGAACTCCGCGAGACGGTGGGCCAGAGACTGAAGGAGTACCGGATTCATGTGGATTTGCAGCAGGCGCTTGAGGTGGGCGGGTTCAAGAACTATCTACTCCGGCTCTTTTTCGCCCGCCTTGAAGAGGAGGGTTCCCGGATTCTCCGGAAACTCTCAGGGGAGCGATATGCACTGCGGATGCAGATGCGCAGGGGCATGGCGGACCTTGCGGTTCTTGACCGAAAGTTCGGCGGAGGAGAGCGCCTGCCGGAGGAGTGTTCAGGCGGGGAGAAGACCCTGATTGCCCTGGCCTTGGCTTTGGCCCTTTCGAGTCTCAAGCTCGAGAAAAGTTACGCCCGCAGAACGGAGTGTCTCTTCATCGATGAGGGTTTCTCGTCCCTTGACCGGGAACACCTGGATCTTGTGGCTGATGCCATTTTCCGCCTGAGCCGGGAGGGGAAAATGGTGGGGGTGGTGACCCACGATCCGGATTTTGCCGGGTACTTCCCGGTGCAGCTTGAGGTCAGAGAGGGGGCAGTACGGTGGAAGAAGACCGAAAGCATCGTGACATAGGAGCGTTGCTTCGGGGAGGATTCACCCAGGTGGACCACTGGTACACGGAGGACGAGGCCTTTTTCCACCGCGAGGTGGGTGAAGATATCCCTCTTGCTCCCAGGGACCTCTGGGAGAGCGAAGAATGGCGGGAATTCCCCGAGGATCTTTCCTTTCCGGCTTTTGACCGGGTGTGCTTTGTGGATGGGAAGGCCCGCATCCATGTGCGGATTCTCTACCGCACTGCAGTGTTGCTTCTGGCCGAGGTTGCCGCTTCCTGGGTACAGTGGGAGAGGGGCAGAGGGCTCTCTTTTGGGTTTTCTCCCTCCTCGCCTCCGTCTTTTGCGCGGGTTCTCGGAGCAGGAGAAGAGCTTGCCCTTCGGGCAGTGGTGGAACATCCGGAGATCGACCTGGGCATGGGAATGGTTTTCCGCCTTGAGGAGACACGGCGGGGAGCAAGGATTTTTGCCGACACCGAGGTCGCCCGGCAAGCCGTTCTTAACGCCATGCAGCGCCTGGAACGAGAAGAAGTACGCCGGCTCCTTGACCGGCGTGTCCCGGTCGTCAAAGACGGCACCATCCACCTCATCGATCCTCCCACCTTCATCCCCGGGGTCGGCCCCTGTGGTCTCGTGAAGGGGGTGGAGGAGCTCCGCCTCCCTCAGGAATGGCTTGAATCTCTTCTTCGTCTCCCCCGTGGCCGCAGAACCCCAGCCGTTGTGGGGTTTCTGCGCCAGGACCGCACCGACGTCCTGCGGGTATTCTCCTACATCCGCCTGGTAGAGGATCCTGCTTTCCCCTGGAAGGGCCTGGTCCGCCTGGAGGTTGTGGTTCCCGAGGAGCAGTTCCCCGCCCTTCGTCCTGACATTACCCGCCTCTTTGACGGCCTGGCGCAGGTTTTGCCTGAGCTCACGGGGGATTACCCCTGGCGGAGGCTTCCGGAAAACCTCTTCCCGATCATTGCCCTTGAGGAACGTCTGGCCCAGCACTTTGCCCCCTCAGGGTTTGTGCGGGAACTCGTGCAGCGGGTACTCTGGGAGAAAGATCCCTCGTTGGTGCAGGAACGCCTTGAGGAGTGAGGTGGAGAATGAAAGAGATTGGTACTGTCACGGGATTGCGAGAAGTCACTCCCTACACCTTCTGGGTGCGGATGCGCCCTGCCTTTACTTCTGGGATTCGTCTTGAGGCGATTGTGCGGGTAGACTTCTCCTGGGGGGAGGAAATCTTTCGGCTGTACGGCGTGGTGAACGAGGTGGTGGCCTCCTGGGATGGGACGGTCACCACGGGATACCAGGAGGAGGCCTATGCTGAGGGACGGTACAGTGGTGTGACGATTTACCTCGGGCAGGTGGTGGTGACGAGAACCCTGAAAAAGGAAGGGGAGAGTTTTGTCACCGTTCCCCCTCTTGTTCCTCCGCCTGTGGGAGAGAAGGTTTTCCTCGTCCCCCCCGAAGAGACCGATGTGGCGCTGGGGTTTGACGAGGTGAAACGGGCAAGACGGGCCCTTCCCTGTGGAGTGCTCTCGAATAACGAGGTGGCGTACCTCGATGTACGGTACCTCCTTGGGGACAACGGGGCCCATGTGAACGTCAGCGGCCAGTCGGGTGTGGCGGCAAAAACCTCCTACGCCACCTTCCTCCTCTGGATGATGCTCAACTACCCTCGCGCCCCGGAGTGCTTTCTCTCAGGAGATGTGGCCACATTCTTGCGGGATAGCCGGGCCATCGTCTTCAACGTGAAGGGCGAAAGCCTCCTGTTTCTTGACCACTGGAATAGCGAGTGGGAAGAGGCGAAGGGCTCAAGAGAGGCCCAGCTCTGGGAGGACATGTTCCGGCGTTTTGGTGTGGACGCCCGGCCCTTTGAGGGTGTTACCGTGGCCGTTCCTCCAAGGAAAGACGGCCGACCCGACATCCGTCACTCCCGTGACCGGGTGAGCGTCTACGGATGGGACATTCTCGACATTGCCGAGCTCCACCTCCTGCCGCTCTTCTTTGACCCGGAGGAGCTCGAGAGGAACCCGAATTTTGCTCTGGCGGTCTCGGTGATTGAGGAATTCCTCTATGACCAGTACACATGTCTTGTCAGGGAAGCCAGGGCAGAGCTCTTCTCGCGGGATACTCCGTACCTTGAGGAGAACATCCGTTTTTCCTGCGAAGGCCTTGATGACCGGACACTGGTGCGGCTGTACCTTGCGGTGTGCGGCCAGGACCCAAAGTGGATGCTTCAGAGATTCGGGCTTCCGAATTCTCTGAAGGACCTCATCGAGCTCCTCCATGGGTATACTGAGGAGGGAGAGCAGGGGGCCAGGGCGCTGGCGACGGCTCTTGGGAGCGAGAAGATTGAAGACAAAACGGTCCTTGCCATTTCCCGGAGGTTACGTCTCGCGGAGCGGAGCGGCCTTGACAGGCTGTGGCGGAGCATCCTTCCCTCCCGCACCGTCGTTTTCCACCATCCCCCTGTTCCCGAGTATATCCTACCCTGGAACCGTCCTGCGGGGGTGACGGTGGTGGACATCGCCAAGCTCTCTTCCCGGGGGCAAACTTTCGTTGTGGGTGCAGTGCTCCGGGAAATTCTCTGGGCGAAAGAGCAGGATCTCCTGAAAGAACCGGTCTTCATTTACCTTGATGAACTCAACAAATACGCCCCCCGGGAGGGTGGTGGGCCCCTCGGACAGATTTTCCGGGATGTGGCTGAACGGGGCCGGTCCTTCCGGATTGTCCTTATCGGGGCAGAGCAGACTGCCTCTCAGGTGGATTACCGCGTGGTGACCCAGGCGGCAACGACGGTGGTGGGAAGACAGAAGTACGCCGAACTCAGCAAGGAAGAGTACGCACACCTTCAGGGCATCCTGCGGGAGAAGGCGGCGGCACTACTCCCCGGGGAGGTCATCGTGGACCAGCCCTTTTTCCGTCTCCCCCTCACCGTCCGTTTCCCTCTCACGCCCTGGGCAACTTCTGAGGAGAAACGATTGTTGCGATATGGCGAAGGCGTCGTCTCTCTTTCCGAAGAAGAGTTCCGAAAGCTCTTCGAGTAGGAGGTGGAACCATGTATGAGTTCACGGTAGCGACACGGAGGAAAGAGGAACTCGTGAACATCACTTCCTTTGTCCGCCGAGCAATCGAGGAATCGGGGAAAACGCGGGGGATCTGTGCGGTATACGTTCCCCATACGACCGCAGGGGTCACGATCAACGAAAGTGCCGACCCGGATGTGGTCCTTGATATCCTCCGGGGGCTCCGTCATGCCGTTCCCGAGAACCTCCCCTATGAGCATGGGGAGGGGAATTCCCCGGCCCACGTGAAGGCTTCCATTGTGGGGCCGTCGGTGAGCGTCCTCTTTGAAGATAGGAAACTCCTTCTTGGGACCTGGCAGGGGATTTTCCTCTGCGAGTTCGATGGGCCGAGGACACGCCGGGTCTGGGTCCAGGTTGTGGGGGAGTAAATGCGTATCCTCGAGTGGATCGCTGAAGACCGTTTCGCCCCGGATTTTGCCGAGTTTGTCGCTGTTCTGGCTCGAAAAAAGCCTCCCCGACGGGTCCACTTTGTGGAACTCCTCGTTGACCCGGAAATCATTGCGGAGGTGACCCGCAGGCTCTTTGGGGAAACCCCTGCACCGCCTGCGCCCGAGACCATGCCCCTTTTCCTCCGCCAGTCTGTCCAGTTCTACAAACGCCTGGGGTACGACTACTGCATCTTTGTGGATGTGCCGGGGATGGGGCTTCGCTTTGTGGGAAAAACCCGAAAAGGAGAAGACACCGCACTCTTTTCCCGGGGGGTGCGGGAGTGGGTTGAAGAGTCCTCGGGGGTGATTGCGTCTTGGGACGATTTTGAGCGCTACCCCTGGCCTGATGCGGCAGGTTTTGATTACTCTCCCTATGAACTCCTTTCGTCCCTTCTTCCCGAGGGGATGAAGCTGCTTTTGAACGCCTGTAGCGGGGTCTTTGAGGTGGTGAGCGAAATCCTCCTTGGCTTTGAGGGCCTTGCCGTCCTCCTCCACGAAAACCGGCCTCTCGTCCAGGCGGTCTTTGAGCGGGTGGGGGAAGTCACCCTTTCCTTCTACCGGCAGCTCATCGACCTTGACATCGTGGGGGGCATCTTCCAGGGGGACGACTGGGGGTTTAGAAGCGCCACCTTCCTCTCTCCAAAAGACCTCGAGGATTTTGTCTTCCCCTGGCATGAAAAGCTCTGCGCCCTTGCCCACGAGAAGGGGAAGTCCTACTTCCTCCACTCCTGCGGGAACATCTACGGGGTGTTCGACGCGTTCCTCGAGCGTGTTCCCATCGATGCCTTCCACTCCTTCCAGGATGAAATCCTCCCGGTGACGGAGTTTGTGAAACGGTACGGACAGAACGTTGCTGCCCTTGGTGGGGTTGACCTCGACAAACTCATCCGTCTTCCGGAGGCAGACCTTCGCCGGTACGTTCGGAGTATTCTTGAAGCCTGTGCCTTACAGGGTGGTTTTGCCCTGGGGTCGGGGAACTCCATTGCGAACTACGTCCCCCTTGAGCAGTACCTGGTGATGCTCGATGAGGGGTTGAGGTTCTGGGGGTGACATCTCTGGGCGTAGAAGGGAAAGTCATCATCGGCGATAGCCGGAACATGAGGGAAATCGAGGATGAAAGCGTTGCCCTTGTGGTGACCTCACCTCCCTACTGGCACCTCAAAGACTATGGGGTGCCGGGGCAGATAGGCTACGGACAGACGCTTCATGAGTATCTCCTCGATCTTGCCCGGGTTTTCAGGGAATGCTGGCGGGTATTGCTTCCCGGAAGAAGGCTCTGCGTCAATATCGGCGACCAGTTCGCCCGGGCATGTATTTATGGCCGTTACAAGGTCATTCCTCTTCATGCTGAGGTCATCGCTCAGTGTGAGACCATCGGTTTTGATTACATGGGGGCCATCATCTGGCAGAAGAAGACGACCATGAGGACCACCGGGGGAGCGGTGGTCATGGGGTCCTTTCCCTATCCCCCAAACGGTATTGTTGAACTGGACTATGAGTTCATCCTGCTTTTTAAAAAGCCCGGAAGCTCCGGGAAGGTCTCACAAGACCTCAAAGAGGCTGCACGGATGAGCCGGGATGAATGGAAGGAGTTCTTCTCCGGTCACTGGACCTTTGGCGGGGAACGGCAGATCGACCACGAGGCGATGTTTCCCGAAGAACTCCCTCGGCGCCTCATTCGTATGTTTTCCTTCCCCGGAGAAACCGTTCTTGACCCCTTTCTGGGAAGCGGTACCACGGTGAAGGTGGCGCTGGAGCTTGGAAGAAGGGGTATCGGTTACGAAATCCAGCGGGATTTCCTCCCCATCATGAAGGAGAAAATCGGCCTTCTTCCTGTATCTTTCTTGTTCCGGGAAGGTATTTATCCTCCTGTAGAACCACCCGAAGGCTATAGGCCCAGGGTCCAGGACGCCGTACCTCTTGTGGACCCGAAAAAGCTCCGCTTTGGTTCTGAAGCACAGTATAGAGTTGTGGCCGTACACGATGACTGTACACTCAGGATGGACAATGGTCTCCTAGTGACCCTCCTTGGGATTTCCGTCCCACCTGATCGGCGTGAGAAGGCCCTGGAGTACCTGCGCCGGTATGTTCTGGGCAAGCGTGTTGTTCTGCGTTTTGACCTTCCACCAAAAGCCCAGGGAGGTTTACTTCCGGTCTATCTGTATCTTGAGAATAAACTCTTTGTGAATCGAAAGATGGTCGAGATGGGCCTTGCCCTTGCAGAGAAAGACTTGCCCCACAGGTATCGGGAGAAATTCCTCAAGCTGGAGGCGCAGAGGAATGTCAAAGGAATGGGTGCTGAACATTGCTTTTAATCGGTGGCAATTGAACCGGCCGAAGTACGTTGGTCGGCTTGCAGAGGCTATCCGAGTCTGTGCTCCAAGGAGCGAGGAAGAGTGGGAGCAGTACTACTATGAACAGGTCCCTAAAAAGCACGTCCCTTCGGGATGGCGGATGTTTGGTCGCACCATGGCGGAGCACCTTGAAGAGGTTGGGCGCCGGCTCTTTGCGAAAATCAGCGAACAGCTTCGGAAGGAAGTAGCGGAGGTCACCGAGGAGGATTGCATCGCCTATGTGCGTGAGGTGGTGATTCACCGAACGTATGCAGGGTATGTGACCGAAAAACACACAGTTTACGAACAGCTTGAGCAACTGCTCGGTGTCAAGCTCCAGCCCGCACCGGATAGCTGGGACCGCCGCTACAGTGTTGATTTTTTCATTCCCGTTGGCAACCGCTATGTTGGCATTCAGGTGAAACCTATCACGTACAGTCAAACGCCAGAACTGCACAAGTGGCAACAATGGATGCAGGATGCTCATGAGCGCTTTCACCAGGAACAGGGGGGACGGGTTTTCATCGTTTTTTCTGTGACCGAGCGGGGTGGCAGGAAACGCATCTGGAATACCGATGTTCTCGAAGAGATTCGTCGAGAAATCCGGAGGCTTCAGAGGATGACAGGACCTGAAGCTTAGGGTGTTCTCCGAAAGCCTGGTGAGACTCTTGGGGGAAGAGAAGAACGCGCGGAAGGGAGAGCAGCTCTGGATTTTTGTTTACTATGACGAGCGCCTTTTTGCACAGTCTGTCCAGAAGAGAGAGGCTCAAGGCGCCAATCCTTTTCAGGACCCCCTCACTCGCCTTTTTTCCCGAGCGTATTTTGAGCTGGAGCTCACACGCCTTGATGTCCCACGACAGCTCCCCCTTTCCCTCATCATGGCCGATATGAACGCCTTTAAGCTTGTCAATGACCTCCTCGGGCACAGGTATGGCGATTTGCTCCTGCAGAAGGTGGCAGCAAAGCTCCGGGAGACGTATCGGCGGGAGGATATTGTGGCACGGTTTGGGGGAGATGAGTTCGTTATCCTCCTTCCCAAAACGCCGTACGAGGAAGCGGTGAACCTTGCCCGCCGTTTTCCTTCTTTCCTTGAGTTCCCGAGCAAACTCGGGCCCTTTCCCGTTTCCCTTGCTTTTGGTGTGGCTACGAAGACCTTGCCGCATCAGAATGTTTGGAGCGTGCTTCAGGAAGCCGAGAAAGCAATGTACCATGAGAAAATCGCAGGGCGAAGGAGCCTTGAGCGGAGAATCATTACTTTGCTGCGGGAGTATCTCGAGAAGGAAATATACCCCCTTGAACCCCGCATGGGGACATTCGCAAAGCTTGCACTCGCTCTGAAACTCGCGAAAGTACTCTCCTTCTCGGAGGAGGAGAACGAGCGGTTTTTACGTCTTCTGCTCTTCCACGATGTGGGGAAAGTAGCCCTTCCGGTGGAACTCCTCAAGAAACCGGCGGTTGAGCTCCATCCTGCAGAGTGGACGGTGGTTCGAAGTCACAGCGAGGTGGGGTACCGGATTGCCTCACAGCTTGCTGAACTCATGCCGGTAGCGAATGCAATACTGAGCTTCAGGGAACGATGGGATGGCAGGGGATACCCTCGAGGGCTTCGGGGAAGAGAAATTCCCTTCCTGAGCCGGGCCGGTGCTCTCCTCAATGCTTATGAAGCTTTGACCCTGGGAAGGCCGTACCGTTCTCCGCTACCTCCCTCTCTGGCTTTCAGGGAAATCGAGAGGGAACTCGGGAAGAGATTCGACCCCGAGGTTGGTCGTGTATTTTTACAGATCGTGCAGCAGTCACGGGGACGAAACAATGCGAGCCCTGACGTTCGTGATCATTCCCTCATTGTGCCTCTCGCCAAAGTACTCAACGGTGACGGGAATATCTTCGACGCTTCCCTCGCCGTAGGTGAAAGTTCCGCTGAAAAGAACCCGGCTTGACCAGAAGAGCGTGGCTTCGACGAAGAAGCGATACGTTCCGGGAGGCACGGGGTTACCACTTTCGTCTTTTCCGTCCCAGGTATATACCTGGTGCCCGCTTTTTGGGGTGGCACTCGTCGTGGCGTCAACGGTCTGGGGTGGTAACGACGCAGGATTCGCTTTCTTCACCCAGGTGGGGAGGCAGTCCGGTCTTTGCCGGTATCCCCCACGGCCTGTGAATCTCGTAACGTAGAGGGTTTTGACGAGGTTCCCCTCTTCATCCTCGATCCAGACTGCGTACTGGTTGGAGGCGATGGTGCGCTGGCGCTCAAAGTCCAGGGTGATTTCCAGCACTCCCCTTTGCTCCATGGCTGGTCCCTCCTCTTCGAGAATCCAGATGGTCGTTGGTTCGGGAAGGGTGTCCCCGCTAATATGAAGGACGCTACCCTTTTTCTCCACCCTCCATCCCTGCACCCTGGAGAGGAAATCTGCTAAAGGTGCGATGGGCCAGTCCCGGGTGACCTCCGTCCGGTAGTGCATGGGGATGACGACTCGAGGGGCAAGGTCCCGGATGAGTTCCGTAACCCAGTCGAGGGGAAGGGTGTAGTTTCCTCCCACAGGCACAAAGAGGATGTCAACACCCCTGAGCTTCTTCCTGACGCTCTCCTCAGGGGGTGCCCCGATGTCCCCAAGGTGAGCAAGGCGTAAACCATCTCCTTCAAGGACGATGATCGCGTTTTTCCCCCGAAGGGCGCCCTGTTCCTCGTCGTGGTACGAGGGAAGGGCAAAGACGTGGACACCCTGAATGGTCTCGTCGAAGAGGTTCCAGTCGGCCCCTTTGTTTCTTGTGCCCACGAGAACTGGAACACGTTTCCCCACAAAACCCTCAAAGAAGTGGTCGAAGTGTTCGTGGGAACTTATGAGGACCTGAGCCTCAAGCTTTTCGGGAATACGATAGCCGACCTGAGGGGTAAAAGGGTCAAGGACGCACCGAAGGCCGCTCTCGAAGGCCAGAAAGAAGGCAGAGTGGCCGAGGGAGCGGATTTCCAGGGCCTCTCCCTGTGCCACCAAGAGGGCAAGAAGCGCAATGCCAAAGAGCAGTGCCTTTCGCATGGATATCCCTCCTCTTGAGGATATCATACCACAGGGTTCTTTGTGGCAAAAAATTTTATCCGGATAATTTGCAATCTCTGAGGAGGTCGCACGATGAAGCACGCTGCGGTACTTGTTCTCGTTCTCCTTTTCGTTCTCTCTGGATGCGGGGTTCGCTGGCAGGTGAAAGATACCTATATCTTCGTGTACGAGATTGAACCGGGCTCTCCCGAGGGGTACGTCCTCCCGGTACCCCTGGCTCAGGTTTCGGTGTCCGGAGAAATCACCGCAATCCGCTATACTGATGCCAGCGGGAGAGCCCATTTCCAGCTTCCTCCCGGGACATACACCGTTGCCATCACCAAAAACGGCTACCTTCCCCTTACCGATACCATCGTCATCTATACCCTTGAGCTTACCCCCGGCCGGTACGTGTACTACCTTGCTCGTCAGGGTGGTTGATGTGGGAAGGATTGTGCCTTTCATCCTGTGTATTGTGTTCCTTTCGGGGTGCTTTGGCAACCTTTCCCCTCTGCCTCCGGTCCATCCCCTTGTCACCGTCCGGGGAAAGGTCGTCGATGCGGTGACCGGCGCAGGCGTTGAAGGTGCTCAGGTGACACTCCGGGATTTCCCGGAACGTTTTGACCTCACCGCTTCTGATGGGTCCTTCCTTTTGCCTCGCGTTCCTGCGGGGCGACAGGTTTTTGTGGTGTATTCCACAGGATATGCGCCAAAGAGCGAGGCCGTGGATATCCCTTCCGGTCCCTCGTCTTTTTCCCTTACCATTGAACTTGCACCCCTTTTGGGGAAACTGGTAGGATATGTATGGGATGAGGAAGGGAACCCCGTTTCGGGAGCTACGGTTACGGTTGATGGGACATACACCACAACAACAGACGGTAGCGGGAGTTTTGCCCTGAGCAACCTTCCGGTTGGCAAGGCCGTGCTCGTGGTGGAAAGAGAAGGATTTGTTCCGTACTCAGAGGAGGTTGAGATTGCTTATCTTTCGGTTACTGTGGTCCAGGTGACGCTTGCGCGCCCCTCGCCGGCGAAGAGTATTATCGAATAGGAAAGGAGGGCAGGAGGCATGGCCGAAGCCTTTGAGATGGAACGGTACCTGGGGGTTTTCCTTGAGGAAGTCGAGGAACACATTGAGCGCCTGGAAGAGAACCTCGTCCAGCTTGAGAAAAGCCCCGACGATGAGAGTCTTGTTCAGGCCATATTCCGGTCATTCCACACCATTAAGGGTTCTTCAAGCTCCATGGGTTTCCAGAGGATGATGGAGCTTGCCCACCTCATGGAGAACCTCCTTGATGGCGTTCGGAAAAAGACCATTGCGGTGACCCCGGAGCTCGTGGATGCGCTCCTTCGAGGTGTGGACCTTCTGAAGTTCATGCGAAACGGGATTGCCCTGGAGGGCAAAGAGCCTGAGGTTGAGACCGGGGAGATTGTGGGGATGCTCCAGAGGTTCCTCGGGGCACAGGGAGGAGGTCAGGGAGGCGAGGAAGTGGGCGAGGAACTCGAAGTGGAGGCAAAGCCGGAGGAAACGTCGCAGGAAGAAAAGGACTACATGGTGCGGGTGTTTCTGACCCTTGATTGCTCCATGAAGGGAGTTCGGGCCTATCTTGTCATTAACCGCCTCCAGGAAAACGGTATCGACGTGGTGAGTACGAACCCCTCCCTCACCGAGCTCGAAAGCGAGCGCTTTGGGCAGAGCTTTGATATTTTCGTGCGGTCCGAGCTTCCGCCAGAGGAGATCAGGCGGATTGTGGAATCCGTTGCTGAAGTGGAGAAAGCAGAAGTTACCGTGCAGGAACGGGAGACCCTGATGAGGGTGGAAAGGGAAGAGAAAAAAGAGGAGGGGGGGATACGGGTACCTTCCCAGGAAAAGCGCAGAGTCACCAGCGGGCTCAAGAAAACGGTTCGGGTGGATGTGGAACGCCTTGATGCTCTCATGAACCTTGTGGGAGAACTCGTCATTGACCGGGCCCGCCTTGAGGACATTATCAGGAAGCTCCAGGAGAACAAAGAGGTTGCCCATCTCAGGTCTCTCCTTGCGGATACGACGACGCATATCGGCCGGGTGACGAACGAGCTCCAGATGGAAATCATGAAGGCCCGAATGCTCCCCCTTGCTGAGGTCTTCAATCGTTTTCCCCGGATGGTGCGGGATCTTGCCCGGAACTTCGGAAAGGAGATTGATTTCATCATCGAGGGTGAGGACACGGAGCTTGACCGCTCCCTCATCGAAGAAATCACGGATCCCCTCATTCACCTTCTCAGGAACGCCGTGGACCACGGCATTGAACCGCCGGCAGAGCGGGTGGCTCTGGGGAAACCCCCACGGGGTCGCATTCTCCTCAAAGCGTACCAGGAAGAGAACTCGGTGGTGATCCTCGTCCAGGACGATGGGCGGGGCATTGATGTGGAGAGAGTCCGGCAAAAGGCCCTGGCCCTTGGCCTTGCCTCTCAGGAGGAACTTGCCCGGATGAGCGACCGGGAGGCCATAGAATTCATCTTCTACTCGGGGTTTTCCACTAACGATAACGTCACGGATGTTTCCGGGCGTGGCGTGGGCATGGACATCGTCCGCCGGAACATCGAACGGGTCAACGGCCAGGTCCACGTGGAGAGTGAGAAGGGGAAGGGAACGACCTTTTTCCTGCGCTTGCCCCTGACCCTTGCGATTATTCGGGCTCTGCTCGTCCGGGTGAACGGGGCAATCTACTCCATACCCCTGGCGGATGTGGTGGAAATAGAGAAGATTGAGAAGAAAAACACGTACTGGGCGAATAAGACGCTCACGTCCCTCTTCCGTGGGAAAACCCTGCCGCTTTTGCGTCTCCAGGACCTCCTTGAGGGGAAGAAAGCGGAATATGAAGAGGGTATGAACATTCCTGACGTTCTCTATACCGTTGTGGTCAACACGGCACGGGTCCTCGCCGGCCTTGTGGTTGATGAGATTGTCGGTGAACAGGAGATTGTCATCAAATCGCTTGGGTCGTACATCGGTGATGTGCGGGGGCTTGGAGGAGCAACCATTCTTGGTGATGGACGGGTGTCGCTCATTGTGGATGTGGCCAGTCTCCTCTGGAAAATGGTTCAGGTGGGAGGGTAAGGAACTATGCCCGGACGGATTATGATTGTGGATGATGCTGCGTTCATGCGGATGATGCTCAAGGATATTCTGACGAAAAACGGGTACGAGGTTGTGGCTGAGGCCAGCAACGGCAAAGAAGCGGTGCTCAAGTACGAAGAGGTGAAGCCGGATCTCGTCACCATGGACATCACCATGCCTGAAATGGACGGCATCACTGCGGTGCGAGAAATCAAAAAGCGCGACCCCAACGCCCGCATTATCATGTGCAGTGCCATGGGACAGCAGGCCATGGTGGTTGATGCCATCCAGGCCGGAGCCCGTGACTTCATCGTCAAGCCCTTCAAGCCCGAGCGGGTCATTGAGGCGGTGAAGAAAGTCCTGGGCAACTGAAGCAATGAAGTGGGTTATTCCCTGGGGTCTTTTGCTCAAAGGGATCCGACGTCGCTTGCAGGCCGCGTATGTGGCCTTTCGAACGCGAGACGGCACGCTCCTCTACAACGGCCTCCACAGGTACCGGAAGCCGGTGGAGGAGGCCTTAAAAGACCCCACCTTCCTGCAGAGCGGACTCCACTTCTTCGTGCAGGGAGAGGAGCTGTGTTTTTTCCGAACGGAGACCCTTGGGGAGCACTCGGTGTGGGTGAGTGGAGGTCCGCTCCGGGACGAAAAATCCCCCCCTGCGTACGCCTTAAACCCTACCGAACGGCGGATGCTCCTTTCGGCTCAGAGAATTGAGGAAAGGCTCCTGCGCCTTTGCTTTTTCCACTTCCCCCTGGGGGTGGTGTTCCTTTCTTTTGGGGAAGGGCGGATTCTCTTCTGGAACAGCACCATGGAGGCCTTGACAGGGAAGAGAGAAAAGGAGGTCCTGGGCCGGAGGTGGGATGAAGTCTTCCCGCAGGAAATGCTCGATGATATGTGGCAGAGCCTGCGCTTTGGTGAGGAGTACCTGGTGCGGAACTTTCGCCTGCAGCGGAACTCTACCCTCAACGGTGATCGCCTCCTGAACCTCCGGTTTTTCTCCTGGCGGGAAGGGGAAACCATGCGGGTGGTGGGGCTTGTGGAGGATGTGACGGAACGTGCCCGCTGGGGAGAAAGTATTCGCCAGATGGAACGGCTCTCAAGTATTGGCCGGTTCGTCTCCAGCATGGCCCACGAGATCAACAATCCCCTCGGGGTGATCTACGGGTATACCCAGATGCTCCTTGCCCAGATTGAGGGGAACAACGACTGTCCTACCTGTCAGATGACCCGAAAAGTCCTGGAGAAAATCGAGCGAGAAGCTGCACATTGCAGCGAAGTCATCCGGTACCTTGTGGACTTTTCCAGGCCTCTTGTGCTCCAGCGAGAGCCCACGGACATCAATACGCTTTTGCGCGAAAGCCTTGCGCTGGTGGACTTTTTCTGTGCGGAGAACGAGCGGGTAGAGTTCGCCTTTGAGGAGAACCTCCCCCTTGTTCTGGTTGACCGGACGAGGATGCGCCAGGTCTTCATGAACCTGGCAAAAAACGCTTTTGAGGCCATGCGGGAGCGGGGTGGGGTCCTCCGGATCTCCACCGAGAGTGTGCTCCTTGAGAATGTCCCCCCCTGGGAAGGGAAGAAAAGGTTCTCAAGCTATGTGAAGGTCGTCTTTGCCGATACGGGAAAGGGCATTCCTGAGACCCTTCTTCCCCGGATTTTTGAGCCCTTCTTCACCACGAAGGAACGGGGAACAGGCCTTGGTCTCTCAATTTCCTATGGTATTGTCCGGGCCCATGGGGGGTGGATTGAAGTGACCTCGAAAGAAGGTGTGGGCACCAAAGTCCAGGTCTTTCTCCCTGTGGAACGGGGGTCTGAAACATGAACCCGAGAAAGCCTTGCCTTGTTCTGGAGCCCCTGCAGAAACGTCAGATGGTTCCCAAGATGATGGTGGCGAGCACGCTCATGGCCCTACCGGTTCTTGAGCTTGAGGCCCATCTTGAGCGGGTGCTTGAAGAAAACCCCCTTCTTGAAATTCGGGAAGGCACCATGTGCTTTGGCTGCGGTACGGAAATTCCCGGATATCCGGATCGGTGCCCCCGCTGTGGGCGGTACCTTGGAAAAAGCGAAGAGGTCCCGGTGGAGGACGTTGCATCTTTGAGTAGGGAACGGGGATGGAAGGAATTCTTCTTTGACGAGATCCTGAGCCTTGCCGGGCTTAGGGAGGATGAAAAGCGCATTGTCCAGGCGCTTTTCGTCCATCTCGATGCCGAGGGATTCTTGCGGGAAAGCACGGAGACCCTGGCTTTTGAGCTTCGTGTACCGCCTAAAAAGGTCGAGGAAGTCGTGGAGAAGGTGCGTCGTGCAGGATTCCCGGGTTTTGCAGCTCAGGACGCTGTGGAGTTCCTCCTGATGCAACTTGCCGAGCTTGGCGTTGGAGAAAGCCCGCAGGCGCTGCGTCGGATGTTCCGGGAAGACCCCGACCGCTTTGCCGCCCTTATCCGTCCCTACAGGGATCGTCTCTTCTTCTCTCCTGCCCAGGCCTTCGAGAGCACCCTTGGCCGGGAACGGGAGGACCTCGAAGAGGACAGGTCCTCTGTATACCCCGATGCCGAAATCGTGGAAGTTGCGGAAGGAGAGTTCGCCGTTGTCCTTGTCCCCTCCTTCTCCATGCAGGTGACCCTGAGCGAGGCAGCCCTTGCCTTCTGGCGGAAAAAGCACCGGGAGCTCCCAGAGCGGGAACGCCATTTCTTCCGAGAAAAGCTTCGGGAAGCCCGGGAGGTGCTGTCGTGTCTCTCGTACCGGTACCGGACCCTCCTGCGAATTCTTGAGTACATTGTGGAACGAGAACGGGAGTTCTTCCGCCGTGGTCCCTCCTTTTTCGTTCCTCTCACCCAGGGGGAAATTGCCGGAGCTCTCGGGATGAGTGTGAGCGGTGTCTGCCAGGTGCTCAAAGGGAAATTCCTCCGCTTTCCCGACGGGGTGGTACGGAGCGTGAAGTTCTTCTTCGACGCTTCCTATCCAGTGAAAGAGGCCATGCGGGCAGTTCTTTTGCAGGAAGACCCTCGTCATCCGTTTTCCGACCGGGAAATCGCCGAGAAGCTCAAAGCCCAGGGCATCTGTGTTGCCCGGAGGACCTGCACGCTCTACCGGGAGGAGATGGGGATTCCGCCGTCCCACCTGAGGCGGCGTATCCTTAAGGTGCAAAAGAAAGGAGTGTAGCCTGTGGATATCGGGAAATTCCTCGAGGAGTACCGGAAGGGGATCCGGGAGCTCCGGGAACAGTCCCCCAAAAGCGTCACCCCTTTTCTCACCTTCTACCACGAGGTCATGGCTGATGGAGCACTGTCACTGAAAACGAAGGAGCTCATCGCCCTGGCCATTGGTGTTGCCATCCACTGCGAGCACTGTGTGGTCCTGCACGTTCAGGGGGCGAAGAGAGCGGGAGCCACTTCTCAGGAAATCTTCGAAGCCGCCCAGGTTGGGGTGGTTATGGGTGGAGGGCCCGCCTTCACCTTTCTGCCTCTTGTGGCCCAGGTTCTTGCGCACTCCTGAGGTACCGCAAAAGGTCTGAGGCTGGGGTGAGAATGAGGGTATCACCCTCTTTCAGGGATTTCTCGTAGAGCTCAAGGGTTTTGAGGAAGGCGAAGAATTCGGGATTCTTCGCGTAAGCCCTGGCATAGATTCGCAGGGCCTCGGCTTCACCCTCACCCCGCAGCATCTGCGCCTGTTTCTCTGCCTCGGCGAGGATGAGCGCCCGTTCCTTGTCGGCCTCGGCCCGGATTTTTGTGGCCTCCTCCTCGCCTTCGGAACGGTACTGCCTTGCCTGGCGCTCTCTTTCCGATTTCATCCGCTGGAAGACGGCTTCCTCATTCTGTTTGGGAAGGTCTGCCCGCTTAATTCGGACATCCACGATTTCCACGCCGAATTCCTGCGTCTTTTCGTTAGAGCGGGCAGTAACCCGGCTCATGACCTCTCCCCGCACTTTGGACACAAGGTCAAAGAGGTCCACCCGTCCGATTTCGGTACGAAGCTCCGAGTACACCACGTCGTCAATCCGGACCACTGCGCCGCTTTCGCTCACCACGGTTCGCAGAAAAACCAGAGGATCAGCGATACGCCAGCGGACGTAACTGTCGACCACGAGGGTCTTTTTGTCGCGGGTGATGACCTCCTCAGGAGGGGAATCGTACTCTAAAAGCCGGCGCTCAAATTTTTGCACTACCTGGAAAGGGTAGGGGAGTTTGAGATGGAAGCCGCTTTCTCGAACCACCCGGACCGGTTTTCCAAACTGGACGATGACTCCTTGCTCTGTCTCATCAAGAACGTACCAGGGTCTGAAAAGAGCTAAGAGTATAAGGATGAGGACAAAAGACAAAAGGCGCCGCGTCCAGGCTTTGCTATTCATCGCTTTTCTCCCCCTCAGAGAGCGGAAGGAACTTCAGTGTTCCCTGGGAGACAGCTTCTTCGTCAAAGATGAACTTCCTGACCTTCGGGAGGGTACGCTCGAGGGTTTCCAGGCGGAGCCGCTCCCGAGTGATTTCCGGATTAAGCTCGTACTCTCGGAGTACAGAGAGAAATCGGGCAACCTCTCCTTCGGCCTTTCTGATCGTAGTTTCTTTGTAGGCCTCGGCTTCTTTGAGGATGCGGGCAGCCTCTCCCCGAGCCTGGGGCAGAATCTGGTTCCGGTAGGCCTCGGCCTCGTTGATGAAACGGACCTTGTCCTCCCGGGCGCTGGCCACGTCCTTGAACGCCGCCACAACTTCCTGCGGGGGCTGGACGTCCTGGAGCTGAACGGCGATCACCCGGATTCCCGCCTCGTACCGGTTGAGGATGTCCTGGAGGAGGGTTCGCGTCTCTTCCTGAACCTCGGCTCTCCCGGTGGTGAGCACCTCGTCAATCGTCTTTTTCCCCACAACTTCCCGGAGGGCGGCCTCGGCGGCGTTCTTCACCGCTTTTTCAGGGTCTTTGATGCGGAAGAGGTACTGGTAGGGGTCACTGATGCGGAACTGCACGATGAACTGGCAGCTCACGATATTCTCGTCTCCGGTGAGCATAAGGGATTCTTCAGGAACCAGAGCGTACCTTGGCGGAGGACCGGGAGAAAGAGTCCGAAAACCAATCTCCACCCGCCGGACCTCGGTGATTTTGGGGCGGACCACACTTTCGAAAGGATAGGGAAGCCGGTAGTGGATTCCCGGAGGGACGGTACGGTGGTAGCTCCCCAGGCGCCGGACTACCCCCACCTCATCGGGTCCCACAACGTACACGCCGCTCAGGAAATAGAGGATGACAATGGCCAAAAGGACATACAGCCCCAGGCGCCTGAAGAACCGAAAGAGACGGACTGTGGAAATATCGATGATTTTCCCCTCAAACCCCTCGCCGTACATGTCTTTATCTTACCGGAAAAGGGCGGGGGATGCAAGGCGAAAAAGGCGGGACAGAAGCCCCGCCTCCGTCATACCTTGAACCGTCCCACGAGCTTCTGCAGGTTCTGGGCCATCTGCGCCAGGGCCTGGACAGCCGAGTTGACCTCTTCAAGAGAGGCATTTTGCTCTTCGGTAGAGGCCGAGACTTCTTCGCTTGAGGCGGCGTTTTCCTCGGCCACAGCCGCAACGGAGGAGATGTTCTCGGTGATGTTCTGTACCCCCTGTGTGGTCTGGGTGATGAGCGTGGCGCTGTCTTTGGAGAAAGCGACGACCTCTTCGGCGCTCTGCAGGGTCTTTTCCTGGAGCAGGAAGGCTTCCTTCAAAGACCCAAAAAGGTTCTCGATGTCCCCCTCGAGCCGTTCGATGGCCAGGAGGATTTCGTTGAAGTTCGCAGCCACGTTCTCGCTCTCCTTGCTCCCTGCCTCGACTTCACTCCGTGCCCGTTCCATGTTCTCAACGGCCTGCCGGGTATCTCTCTGGATCTCTGCAACGAGGGCGCCAATCTGTTCTGCCGCTTTTGCGGATTCCTCGGCGAGTTTGCGCACTTCTTCAGCCACCACGGCAAAGCCCCGTCCTGCCTCACCGGCTCTTGCCGCCTCAATCGCCGCATTGAGGGCAAGGAGGTTAGTCTGCTCCGCGATGCCAGTGATGAGGTCCACGATTTTGCCGATTTCCTGGGAGCGTTCTTCAAGGACGTGGATACTCTCGGCCACCTTTTCACTCACCCGGGCTATGGAGGAGACGTTCTCAATGAGCCGCTGCAGGGCCTGTTTCCCTTTCTGGGCTTCACCTCGGGTGGTTGCGCCTTCCTTCTTGGTGCTTTCCATGGCCTGCTGGATCGCCTCGAGGGCCTCCTGGTTCCTGGCGAGATTCCCCTGCATGAGGGCAAGGAGCTCCAGGTTCCTCCGGGTGGCCTGGGCGATTTTCTCCGCCTGTTCCCCTATGCGTGCGGCCTCTTCACCGATTCTCTGGAGCTCTTCACTCTGGCGGGTGGAGCCTTCTGCGACCTGGGAGATGGTCCTGGTGATTTCCTGGGTGGCTTTCGAGATTTCATCGATGGAGGAGGCGATTTCTTCGCTCGAGGAGGCCAGGGAAGAAGAGGTGCTGAGGATCTCGGTCACGAGTTCTTTGAGGTTCCCAAGCATCCCCAGGAAGGACCGGGCCAGGACAGCCACTTCGTCGCTTCCGGAGGCAACGTCTTCGAGGACCTTTGTGTCCACCCTGAGTTCACCCTGGGCTACCTGGTTGATGATGTCCTTGACCCTGGCAATACCTGAGGATATCGCGCCGGAAACACCAAGCGACACCATGGCGACGACAACGGCCACGGCGACGATGATGAGGAGGATGACATTCCGGAGGGCGAAGACCTCACCGAAGAGCTCCTCTTCCGGGACATTGCCCGCCAGCGTCCAGGGGGCAGCAGCAAGAGGAGTGAACGCCACGAAGAACCTCTGGTCTTTGCCGGTATTCTTGAGTTCTTTGGCGCTCAGAAGGGCCGTTCCGTACCCCTTTTCCCTCTGGAGCATGCGCCTGCCGAGGGCATTCGCACTCTCTGAGCCCGTTTCCGTAACGTTCATCTTCATGATAGCGCTCTCATCAGGATGGGCGATGACGTACCCTTTTGAATCCACGAGGAACCCGTAGCCGGTCTTCCCGAGCTTCACCGAAGCCACAAGCTGCGACAGGGTATCTGCCTCGACCGTCATGGCAATGATACCCCGGAATTGCCCACCGGTGGTGATGGGGTAGGCGATGACGATGATTCTCTTCCCCGTGCTTTTCGAAACCACCATGTCTGAGACCTGGGGCTTTCCGGTCTCCCTGGCTTTCTTGAAGTACTCCCGGTCACCGACGCTTCCCTGGGCGTCAAGCGTTGTCCAGAATGTTCCATCCTCATGAGTGAAGAAGTACATTTCTGCCTGCGGGTCGGCAGCGGCAAGGGTTTTCAGGACAGGGAGCGTCCGCTCTGGGGAGAGCGCTCTTACGTCCTCCCACTCACTCAGGGCCCGGAGGCGCTCGACCTTCTCGTTGAGCCACTGGTCAAGGGCAAGCGCAGT
>Ga0072500_143794_pt1 | contig 22015 bp, 15 predicted proteins | sample GBScelen77Swater_FD_63803 | JGI IMG/M metagenome (GOLD analysis project Ga0072500, IMG submission 63803) | Hot spring microbial communities from Great Boiling Spring, Nevada - cellulolytic enrichment S 77C v2 (version 2) | ecosystem: Environmental > Aquatic > Thermal springs > Hot (42-90C) ...
ACCCGGCGGGGGGCCAGAAAGCCCCCGTGGATCTTTCCGGCAGTTGGGCGTTGGGTCCTGACATCCACTGTAGAGGATAGGTGGGAGGCTGAGAACCCCGGGCGCCAGCCTGGGTGGAGCCGCCGGTGGAATACCACCCTGTGGCTGTTGGGGCCCTAACCAGGGGCCGTGACGAGCGGTTCCGGGACAGCGCTAGGCGGGCAGTTTTGCTGGGGCGGCAGCCTCCTAAAGGGTAACGGAGGCGCCCAAAGGTCCCCTCAGGCGGGTTAGCGATCCGCCGTTGAGTGCAAGGGCAGAAGGGGGCCTGACTGCGAGGGGGACACCCCGAGCAGAGGCGAAAGCCGGGCCTAGTGACCCACCGGTTCCTTGTGGGAGGGCCGGTGATCAACGGATAAAAGCTACCCCGGGGATAACAGGCTAGTCTCCCCCGAGAGTTCACATCGACGGGGAGGATCGGCACCTCGATGTCGGCTCACCCCATCCTGGGGCTGCATCAGGTCCCAAGGGTCGGTCTGTTCGCCCGTTAAAGGGGTTCATGAGCTGGGTTCAAACCGTCGTGAGACAGGTTGGTCCCTATCTACCGCGGGCGCAGGAGGCTTGAGGGGGTCCGTCCCTAGTACGAGAGGACCGGGACGGCCGAGCCGCTGGCGTACCAGCTGTTCCGCCCGGAGCACCGCTGGGTAGCTAAAGCTCGGACCGGATAAGAGCTGAAGGCATCTAAGCTCGAAGCCGACCCCAAGATGAGGCCTCCCCATCAGGGCCCGGGGAGACCACCCGGTGGATAGGCCGCAGGTGGAAGCCCGGCAACGGGTGGAGCCGAGCGGTACTAATCGCCCGAATGGCTTGCGCAGCGGACGCCCTATTCACTTCTCAGGACCGCGGGTGATTCCAGGCGGCAGATAGCGGCGGGGAAACACCCGGTCCCATCCCGAACCCGGCAGTTAAGCCCGCCAGCGCCGATGGTACTGGGGCCTTCGGGCCCCGGGAGAGTAGGTCGCCGCCTGGTTTTTATTTTGCCTCCGAAAAAGCTTGTCCAGCCGCAAACCAGGGGGCTGCGCTCCCATTGGCGGCTTCACGATCAAGCTCCGGGACGTTGCCAACCCTACGTAGCGCGCGAGCGGGTCAGGCTTTTTTGGCCTGATCGCTTTAGGCCGGTGATCCCCTTCTTCGCTTCGAGCGCCTAGCCCGCCTCCACGGCTTGGAAAGCTTTTAGAGCGGAATTTGGGCATGCAAAAATTTCATTCAGAGCCAAGTTTTTGCTTTGCCTGCTGCGCCAAATACTTGTCGAAGGTCAAAAGGGGCGCGCCCAAAGATCGCGCAAGAAACAGGTAGCTAGCATCGTACGTCGTAAGCCCGGTTTCCAACGAAAGCCTAAGCACTTCCACGTGATCCACTTCGGCCCAATGGATATCCAAAGCTAAGCCGATTTTTAGAGCCGCGAAGATTTTCTTCCGAAGCTCGGGATACTTAAGGGCCTTTTTACGGGCAAGGCTCGTAGGCTCATAGGCAAGAAGAGGCGGCGCGTAAAGCTCGGCTCCCTTCAACAGGGAAAGGGCTTCCTCGGCTCGTGGCTCACCGAAGATCAGTGCGCCAAGCACCGAGGCGTCCACAACCTTAACGGGCATTGCGCTCCTCGCGAACTAAAGCGGCCGCTTCTTCTTCGGTCTTCAGGCCCAACACCTGAATTCTGCGATAGGCCTCCTCCACGGTGAGGCATTTAGGAGAAAGAGCCTCCTCAAGGATGGCCAGGAGTTCCCCCTGGAGGGAGCGGTGATGGCGCTTGGCTCGTTCCCGAAGCCTCTGTACAAGTTCATCCGGGACGTTTTTGATGGAGAGGTTCACTGGCATGAACTTCACCTCCTTGGATCCTTTTCGGAGCCATTTTAGATCCGCTGGCGAAGGCAAGCAACGCAAGGCGAGCCCGCCTTAAACGAGCCTTAAAGGCCAGGCGGATTTCAGCCATTCCTGGAAGGCGGAAAGGCCGCGGTGGAACATGGCCTCGCGTTTCGCTCTCTTATCCATTCGGCCCTCCACCGGCGGAACGAGGCCCCAATTGGCGCTCATGGGCTGAAAATTCTCGGGCTGGGCGGTGGCCAAAAAACGCACCAACGCCCCGAGCATGCTCTCCGAAGGCGGAACCGCGGGCTCCAGCCCCAGCGCAAGCCTTCCCGCATTAAGCCCGGCAAGAAAACCGGTAGCCGCGCTCTCGATATACCCCTCCACCCCCGCCAAAACCCCGGCCACAAACACTCCAGGGATGTCCTTGAGCTCCAGCGTGGCGTGGATGAGCTTCGGCGCGTTAAGGTAGGTGTTTCGGTGCATAACGCCATAGCGCACGATCTCCGCGTTCTCCAGCCCGGGAATGGCCTGCACTACCTTCTTTTGGTCCGGCCATTTGAGGCCAGTTTGAAAGCCCACGAGGCTCCAGAGGCGCCCCTCCCGGTCCTCGCGGCGAAGCTGGACCACGGCAAAAGGTTCCTTGCCAGTGCGGGGGTCCACGATGCCTACGGGCCGCATGGGGCCGAAAACCGGGGTGAGATAGCCCCGCCGCGCGAGCTCCTCAATGGGAATGCAGCCCTCGAAAAACTGGAGCTTTTCCCACTCGTGGGGCGTGTGCTGGCGGGCCTGGGTGAGGATTTCGTAAAAACGGCGGTATTCCTCCTCGGTCATGGGGCAGTTGATGTAGTCCGGGCTCTGTTCGAATCTCCCGCCATAGAAGCACTTTTCCATGTTGATCGTCTCTCCCAGGATCACCGGTGCGGCAGCATCGTAGAAATAGAGGAAATTGTCGCCCAAACGGCGCCGAAGAGATTCGGCGAGCGCATCGGAGGTAAGGGGGCCCGTGGCCAAAATGGCAATGGGATCGGGAATGTCCGTGACCTCCTCTCGGATAACCTCCACGTTAGGGTGGGAGGAGAGTTTTTCCGTGATGTAGGCGCTGAAGGGTTCGCGGTCCACGGCCAAGGCTGCTCCGGCGGGAACGCGGAATCGGTCGGCGGCTTCCATAATGAGGCTTCCCGCAGCGCGGAGCTCCGCGTGAAGGAGACCTTTGGCGTTGGCCGGGCCCTCTCCGCCCAAAGAGTTCGAGCACACAAGCTCCGCGAAGTTTTCGGTGTGGTGGGCCAGGGTCATTTTTTGGGGGCGCATTTCAAAGAGGCGCACGGGAAGGCCCAGGCGGGCCAAGGTCCAGGCCGCCTCGGCCCCAGCCAACCCTGCTCCCACCACGGTAATTGGTCTCATATTTTGTTCCCGAATCTTCGTGACCTCAGGCCCGGTTTTCGGTCTTTAGGACAAGTCAAGACCTTTTTGGCAGCGTACAACCAGGCCTCCACCCCTGCCACGCAAAGTTTTTCACTCTTTTAGGCACAAGAATTTCCCTCTCCCAGGGGAAAGGGTGAGGGGAACGAAAAATGGAGGCGAGCGGACTCGAACCGCCGACCCCCGGCTTGCAAAGCCGGTGCTCTCCCAGCTGAGCTACGCCCCCGCTAATGTAAGTTTAGCAAAACTTCCCGAGAGCAAAAGAGTAGACGTCTTAAAACCCAGCGCGTTACCCCCAGAAAACAAGAACAGGTAGGTTAAGACACTTTGGCCGGGGGCCACATGGGGTCATTGCGCGCCCGGAAGATGTCAACTGTCCCAATTAGCACACTGAGGTGTGCTTTGAAGCGGTTACCAGGACACCTTTTTGCACTGAAGTTCTTCCAACAAGGGACAAATGAGATTTTTGCAGGAGATAAATGCCTTCAACAGAGGGAACTAGGCTCTTCGGAAAAGGGTAGCAGAGGCGGTAAGGTAAGCTATGTGTTGGCGATGGACACGTATGCGTGTTTTGGTATCTTTGCAGTTGGGGCAGGCCGGCCTGAAAAGTGAGGTGATGGGGCGATGAGACGGATCCTTTGGGCAACGTTTCTTTTGGTGCTCGCAGTGGCGGCCTCGCAAGCGCAAACCTTTACCAACATAAAGCTAGACGATGCCTCTGTTTTCCCCGGAAAGCTGATGGTAGCCCAAGTGATTGAGATTAAAACTACAGGAACACTCACTATTACAACGGTCACCGTGAAGAACACGGCAACCGGTGACAAGGTTGCGGGTGGAGACCTCGAGTATCTCGAGATTCGGCGCGGGAGCGAAACCGGACAAGTCCTCAAGAAGGCGACTAACTTAACGAACCTAGAAACGGAAGGCGTAACAATCACGGGCTTGGCCAATAACACGTTCTCTGCCGGGACGCATCGGCTGTACATCTTGGTGAAGCTCAAGGCTGACGCAGGACTTGTTGGGAAAAATTTGAAGTTGGGTGAAACAAAAATCAACGCCTCAGACGTCACCTATCCACCGACGGCTCCGGCAGCTACGTTTACCGTGGTGGGGCCAAAAGTGGAGTTCGAAGACTTGGGTTTTGCTGAAGCCGTAGTATATCGAGGCCAACGGTTCTTGGCAGCCCGTATTCTTGTGGATGCTACGGCGGTTCCCATGGACTTCACCATTGAGCGCCTCACAATTCAAAACGTAGCGACGAGTACACCCTTGAGCGGCCGATATATCGCTCGGGTTGAGGTGCGCCGAGCTGAAGATGACGCTCTTTTGGGGGAACAAACCGCGGCCAGCGAGCTGGAGAAGTTCACAACCACAGGAATCCCAGTAACCGCGAGCACGAACAACAAAGTGTTGGCCTATTCTCAAACGCGCTTGGAGATTTGGATCACCCTGAAAGCGGATGCTCCCATTGGTCACAAAATCCAAATCGCCGCAGAAGTTCGCTGCGAGGGAACGGATTACGACATAACTGGCGAAGCTCCCGTTTTCAGCGTTCAGAGCGAAGACCTGGGAATCGAAGCTACTAGCGATTCCCTGGCTAGCAAAGGCGTTGTACCTGGACAGACGTTCTTAGCCCAGCGCATCAAGCTGAAGGACGATGACGGTGATCCTTACGACGTGACGCTCAGTTCGATTTTGGTGCGCAATGTTGCAGATTCTCCCCTAGCGGACCAGCACATAACGAAGATTGAGGTGAAAAGAAGGACCGATGGAGCCGTTTTGGGTTCGTCCACCAGCCTTTCTGGCTTGAGCACCACAGGGGTCCGTATTGCGCTTACGAGCAACAATGTGATTTTTGACGACACCACCGTGGACATTGAGTTATATGTGACCATTGCGGAGAGCGCTCCGCTTAATCGAAAGATCAAGCTCGCCTCCCAAATTTGGTACAGCGAGGGTGGAGCTTTATTGCAAACGGATGTATTGGAGGGGCCCGCTGTGTTCACCGTCAAAGGCCCAGAGGGGTTGGAAAAGGTCGAAAATAAAACTACTGCCCCTGCCGACCGCAATGTCTATCCGGGCCAGGCCTTCCGAGCGCAAACGATCTACCTTGAGGACAAGGACGGTGATCCTTACACCGTAACTTTAACTCGTGTCCTTGTGAAAAATTTGAGCACGTCATCCCCATTACTCGATGGGCATGTAGCCAGCATCGAGGTGCGAGATAGCACAGGAAGACTTTTGGGGCAAACCACAACCATCACTGGCCTCACCACAACTGGTGTTTGGGTGCCTATAACCCAAAATAATTCCATTGCCGATGACAAAAGCATTACCATCGAGATCTGGATTACCTTGAAATCTGACGTTCCCGCAGGAAGGAAGGTCATGGTTGGCACAAGGATACAACACACAGAAGGCGGTCAAACGTTCACAAAACCCGACGATTTCCTCTCCTCCGGCGTGGAATTCACCACCGCCACCGATGGCGGCCGTACAGTCAACTTCACGTATAGCCCCGATAAGCCCAAATGGAGCGATGAAATCACTTTTACTCCTTCCGTGACACCCTCCACCGGTATCGTCTATGCCCGGTGGGATTTCGGTGACGGCACAGTGGTGGAGCGCAAAACTGCTGAAGGAGGAAAACCCCTTGACCCCATCAAGCATAAATACGGCAAAGGTGGAGAATTCACTGTGGTTTATGCCGTACGCGATGAGGCGAACCGCGAGACCCGCGCCACGAAAAAGGTCACGGTGACTAACGAACTACCGAAAAACGTTGACTTCAGCTTTAGTCCGGCATCCCCACAGGTAAACCAAATCGTGACTTTTACACCCTCGGACAAGATTGGGGATCCTGACGGCGATATCACAAAGGCTGCCTTCCGCTGGGACTTCGGCGACGGCAGTGACCCCGTCACTACCACAGGCCCCAAAAACGTTACGCACACCTACACTCGCAGCGGCAACTTCACGGTGGTTCTCACCGTAACCGACCAAGGTGGTGCCCAGAGTACGGTACGGAAGAGCATTCAAGTGGCCGAGGCCACACCACCCGCGCCGCAACCACCCACCATCACCAACCTCACCGCGAATCCCGCCTATCCTGAAGCCGGCCAACCAGTGACTTTTACAGCTACGGCCACCGCTCCTGCGGGCGACCCCGTCACCAAGTGGAAGTGGAACTTTGGTGACGGTACGCCAGTTCAGGAAACTACAGAAAGCACTATCACTCATACTTTCCAAAATCCGGGCATCTACACAGTAAGCGTGCAGGCTCAAAATAGCGCAGGATGGAGCGCAGCGCGGTCAATCCAGATCGTTGTCCATCCAGCTGGAGTTGAGTTTGGCGCGCTTGTTCTGGATAACCCCGTTACCGGAAATCAGTGTCGCATTCAGATCTTTGCACCCAGTGGAGCAACAGATTTGAAGATAACCATCTTTGATCAGGCTGGCCGTATCATAATCCGCGACAAATCCGTAACCGTAGGCACATTTACCTGGGACCTTAAGGACGCGAATGGCAATACCGTTCCCAATGGCCTCTATCTCTTCTACATCACGGCCAAGATCGGTGGGGAGACCAAGCGGACAGAGCTTGGACGGATCCTCGTGCGGAGGTAAGCCATGACCAAAAAACTTTTGAGCTTTGGACTCGTAGTGGCCAGCGTGGCAGCCTGGGCCCAGGTTTCCCTCTTCGATATGGGCCTGGGAACCCGGGCCATGGGCCTGGGTGGCGCCTACGCCGCAGTGGCGGAAGGCCCGGAAGGCCTTCTCTATAACCCCGCAGGACTTGCGCAAAACCGCGGCCTCGCCGTGGACTCCACCATCCTTGCCGGCTGGGTGGGCGCAGGTTACGTGGGCGCGGCCATGCCCAGCCTCGGCGCAGGGATCGGGTATTTGAGCACCTCCGCCGGGGAAAATTTGGGCTTCTCCCAGCTTGCCCTCATCGCCGGCTTCGGCATGGACTTAAGAGGATTCGGATTCCCCGTCCTCGGCGGCGTGGGCCTGCGCTTCCAGAGCACGAATATCGCCGGTGAGGGATCCACAGGCTTTGGCCTTGATATCGGGGTTCTTGGCCGCTGGGCCTCACCATTTGGCGAACTTCGCGCAGCTTTGGTAATCCGGGAGCTTGCGCTGGGTGGCCTCTCCACGGAGTTCGTCCTCGCCGGCGCCTGGATGAGCCCCTTCGGTTTGTTTGCCGGCCTTGACCTCACCTCGGACTACATCGCCCTGGGAGTGGGTTGGAATTTCTTGGGGATGACCGAGGTCCGCGCTGGGTTGCGACAGGAAGGCGGGGTGTTTCGCATCGCCTTCGGATTAGGCGTGCGCGTGGGGACTTTCAACGTGGACTACGCGCTCCTCACCCACCCTCTCCTTTCGCCCTCCCATCGGTTCGGTTTTGGAATGAGATTTTGAAAAGGATTCCCCTCACCCTGACCCTCTCCCCTTTTGGGGAGAGGGTTTTTGCTTTTAGGGCGAAGCCTTCCCCTGGACCGTAGGAAAGGCAGGTCGTTTTGGGCCCAGCGACCCGCGTTAGCCGCATAGCCGCAAGCTCAGAAATTCACGGCCAAGGTGGCGCCCAAAAATCCGGCGGCGCGGAAGGGGCTAGCCCCAAAGAGAAGGCCTCCCTCCATGTTCAAACTCCACTGGCCTCCCAGGGAAATCCCCGCGTCCGCCCGGGCTTTCCCCGTGATTTTCCCTTCTTTCAGGGCGAGCGTGGCTTCAAGGTTAGTAGTGCCAAAACTAGCTTTGTAATTCAGACGGTCCGCGATCCGGAGCTCACCACCGGGGGCCCAACTCAGCGTGAACTCGTTCCGGTTTCCCGAGGAAAACTCAAAGACCAAGCGGAACTCCAAGCTCTGGTCTTCGGTAAACTGCGGGGGATACCGGGGGTGTAAAAGGATCTTCCATGTCCGGGAATAAGTGAGCGAAGGCTGCCATTTGGGCCAGGCGGAGGAAGACCAGGACATATTCAAGGAAATGTTGCGATCCGTACGCTCTGTGGCCCGCTGCAGACCCTGCTCCGCATTCACAGTGACGTTTAGGCGATGGCCCGATCCTTCCCAGCTTGCGGAGAAGCTTCCGGAAAGCTTTTCCTCCGCGGGATCAAGGGCGAGACTCGCGTTGAGGCGCGGGGCAGCTTTTCCTGGTCCGATGTTCAAAGCGGGCAGACGGAGTTCCCCGGAGATCGTCCGGGAGGAGGTCCATTCCCATTCCCCCAGAGGATGGGAAAGTTTTTCTTGCCACGAAAGGCTCCAAGCATAGCCTGTTCCACCGCTGAGCTTGGCCTCCAAGGTAATGCTTTCCGACCCGGCGGAGCCGCGGCTCCGGTACGGCCTTGACCAGGAAAGGGAGATGGAAAGCCCTGGCCAGGGCTGAAATCCCATCTTCCCCGAAAGATTCCCCGCCAAGAAAAATTCGGGTGCCGCAAGCTTTCCGGAAATATCAAGATCCCACGAGGGATTCCAGTCCGCGCCCAAACCTATCCTGAAATTCAAGGAAAGCTGGGCCCGGCTCAAAGTGGGAGTTAGGGAAAATTTCACGGATAACGGTCCCTTCCAAACCCCCTCGATCCCGCCGCTCAGCCTCAAAGCGGGATTTGTGGTGATTTCCGAAAGATCCGCACGACCCTGAAGGTTTGCGGAGAATGGGCCTTCCCCAGAGTAGACCGCGGAGAAACTCAGGCCGTGAGCGTCCGACCGACTGGAGCTTCCGATTTCTTCGTATCCGGGGAATTGGGAGTACAAGGAAATGCCCAAGTCCCAGGCGTTCAGCTTGCGACGTAAAGAAAGGGAAGCGCTTGGCCCTGCGCGGGTGTGTTCTTCCACCGGCGGGTCCAGGAACTGGCCCAAGTCCCGCCCGTCAATTTTCGTTTGCGCTTGGGAAAACCTGGCCCGATCTGGATCGATCCTCCAAAGATCCAACCGGTAATCGGTATCAGCCTTGGTTCCCGCCCAAAGGGCGTCGAGCCCCACGCCCAGCGCCGTGAATTCGCCGGAAAGCACAAGCTCGCCCTCGCAGTAAATCCCTTCCGGTGTCGCATACCACACAAAATCCTGCCAAAAAGCCAAAGCCCTCACGGGGCTTCCATAAGCGATCCACCCAGCTCCCACGCCTCCGTGGAGAACTCGAATCCCTTCATCGTTGGCCACGAGAAGCTCGCCCTCCCGAAAGAGAAGGGCGTGGATTGGCCCCGATACGCCCGGTATTCTTTCCCATTTTCCTTCCACGAGGCGGAAGAGACCTTCTTCGGTGCCCAAATAGAGGGAGTCCGCCCAAAGGAGAGCTGTGGGCGCTCCTTCGGGAAGCTCAAGGCGTTGCCATTCCTTGGGATTTGCGAGATCTTGGGGCGAAAAAGCGATCAATTCCGCATCGGTGGCCATGAAAATTCTGTTTCCGTCGAAAGTTAGGGCCAGCACTTTCTTTCCCGAAAACTTTTCGGTGCGGTTTTTGTTCCAATCGTCGGGATAAAGGCGGGTCCAACTGCGGACGCGATCGAAGGCCCCTGGTTCGGAGATGTCCACAATGGTTAAACCGGAATCCGTGCCGATGAGGAGTTTTTGGGGAAGGGGAAGCAATGCCAACGCTGCCCTTCCCGCCATCCCTTCTGCTGGGCCATAGGAGGAAAAGCTCCCCGCCCGGTAAACCGTGATCCCGTTTTGGTGAGCAAAAACCAAAGCTTCGCCCTCGGCGGTGCGTACAGGAGCAATGACATTGATTCTGTTCCTTTCGGGAAGCCGGGCGTTGTCGCCTTGAGGAAAGACGTTTTGGGAAAATCCCAACCGGAGGGTGTATTCCCACTCACCCAAAGATCCCTCCCACGAGAAAACCCCGAGGGAATGGGTATTGGGCATGGTGCGGGAAGTGGGCGAAGGCTTCCCCACATCCGTAGCTTGCCACACTCCGAGGCCTCCCGGCCCCAAATTGAGGGTTGCGCCGAGGAAATAGCGCTCATATTCGGTGGGAACACCGAGGCCGCCGCGCTGGCGCTCGAAATCCACTCGAAGCTCATCCTGCGGCCCTAGGGTCACAAAAACGATAAGGAGCCCACCCTCGTAGTCGATGGAGTAATCCTGGTCCTTTTTCAGGAGCTCCCCATTGAGGTAAACCCGCTCGGAGCCGGGGATTACGGAAAGGCCGAGGAAAAAGCTGGATCCCTCACGGCTATAGTCAAAGCTTGCCCGGAGAGCCGCGCCCGAGCGGAAAAACTCCTCGGGAAAATCTAGGCGCAAAACGCCCTCTTCCCCAAAGAGGCGCACTGAATACGCGAAAAGCGAGGGATCCGTAAGGGGGAGGAACTCCACCTCGCCCGGAAGCCGCACCTCCACTTGAAGGGAATCCTCTTGAATCCCGGTCTCACCCAAGTTCAAGTAGCGGCGCCGTTTGGCCTCATCCAGGGGATAGAGCTCCTCATCCACCTCAAGGTCCGCAAAGCCTGCAAGGTGGGAAAGAAACGCGGCTTCGAGCTCGCTATCGAGGATGAAGGGGTAGGACTTTTTGTTTGCGCCGCTTAATCCCTGGGCGGTGTTGTAAAGATCGATGAGGTCGAGTATCCGGTTTCGGAGAAAGGTTTTGGGTTCAGTGCGCAGAAGGAGAACGTCGCCCTCATCCTGGATCACCAAGTACGCGCCCGAAGGCAAGGCCCAAGAGGAATTGTCTTCCACCGTCTCCCAGAGGTACGCGAGGCCCCAGTCCGCAAGGAATTTTTGGAAATCTGGTCCAATGTGGAAAGAAACCTTGGGCCGGGAGAAGCCCTCAATGAAGGGAAGGCGCAGTTCGAAATGAAAGAGGCCTTCCACGGAAACCGGGTAAGGGGCGGGAAGCCAAGGCCGGTCAGGATCATCGAAGAAGAAGGTGAGCTCCCGATGGGCCGTGGTGCCCCGGAAGACGAGGGACTCCGAAATCCCCTCGAGGCGAGCCAAGAGAACACCAAGGCCAATTTGCTCGCGGGAGACGTGTACTTTGGCCCCTAAAACCCGCTTGTTGTAGACGCCCAAGGCATCGCCTTCCCCGCCCACGACAAAGCGGCCGAGCTCCGCATACCAGGGCTTGCGGTCCAAAATCACTAGAAAATCCTGAAAACCTGGGCCGAGCTGGTCGTTGAAATTGGCACGGACTTTGAGGAAGTCCAAAACCGTGCCTTCGATCTGCGCCCAAAGGGACTGGGTGAGGGTGGGTTGCCCTGTCGAAATCCCTTCCAGGGAAAGAAGGGTGGGATCACCAAAGCCGATCTGGATGCCCCAGGTCTTCTGACCCGTGACGTGGATGGTGAAGGACTGGGTTTGGTCCTGCGCCAGCCCCACGGCAAAACCCACACAAAGCAAAGCAAGAAGGATTCTCATGGCCATCTCAAGGCAAAGGATACGCGAAAGCTGAGGGGAAGGTCAGGGTGGAGGGTGAAGGCCCAATCCAAGGCGAAGGGGGAGAACTCGAGCCCGCCGCCGAGGTTCAGGCTCACCCCGTGGAGGCCGCCGCGCAAAGAAAGGGGACCAAAGCGGGCTTCCGCCGCAAAAGCCCAAGTGGGCAGGACGGGAAAATCCAGAAAGGCCGCGCCCAAAACGAGGGAAAAGTCCGAGAAATCCAAAGGCCAAGCAAAGGCGAGGGAACAGGTCGGCGGCCAGGGCTCGCCAGGGAATTGGGAATAAACCGCTTCGGAAACGAAGCCCACACATATTGGGCCGCGCCAGAAAATTCCGGCATCCAGAGCCAGACCAAACGCCCATTCCGGATCGGTTGGCCGCAGGAGGCGCAAGCGCCCGCCGAACCCAAGCGGCCCCAAGCGCAGAGCTCCCGCCCCTTGAAAAGCCCAAACCCGGTAGCGCAGATCCGGCCCAATTTCTCCGGCATCAAGCAGGACAGCATCCGCCGAGAGACCAGGGCCCCCCACGGAAAGAGCCCAAACGTGCACAACACCAAACGGCCGCGCATAGGTGGAAAAAAGACTCCAGTTTGGGAAAAAAGCTAAGGCGCCAGGATTCGCGGTGGCATCCGGTAAAGCCAGATCCACGCCGAAGAGAGCGAAACTCCGTGCGGAACGGCCCAAGGCAAAGGGAATTTCCAGGGAGCCGGAAAATCCCATGAACCGAAAGATGAGCACAGTCGTAAGAAAAAGCATTCCCGCGAACTGCTCAAAGCCCCCTTGAACCGAGGCAGTGGATCTTCCTCTCCTTGGGGAGAGAGTTGGGGTGAGGGGACGCTCATCTTTCGGGCTTCTCATCGGTTCACCACCACGCGGACAGGATCAGAAGCGCCCTGGTCGGTCACAAGGAGAGCCAGATATAACCCGCTTGAGACTCGGAATCCCGAAAGGGAAAGGAGATCCCAGCGCACCGTCTCCGCCGCAGGGGAAAGGGTTTCCCGCCACACAAGCCTCCCCAAAAGATCGTAGATTCGGAGCTCCGCCCAGCGCGCACTCTCCGGGATTTGGCAGCGAAAGTGCGCGGAAAGGCTCACGGGATTCCCAAGGAGAAAGAGCCCTGGCTTTTGTACCGGGGAGGGAGGCTGAAGGGAGGCCCAGGTTTTGGGTAGATCGAGCTTTCCAAATCCCCAACTCGTGTTGGGTATCGAGCCCACGAACGAATCCACCCGGGCACCCGCGCGTAAGGAGTCGAGGATCTCCGCCCAGGAAAGGCTTGGCCGCAAGGAAAGAAGGAGGGCACAAGCGCCGGCCACATGAGGGGCAGACATGCTCGTTCCCGCAAGCATCATGTTTAGGCCATCTGGAAGGGCATACCAAGGGGAAACCTGGGCATCGCGGGAGCGCGCGGAGGCGATCCATGCTCCGGGCGCGGTGATTTCTGGCTTTAGGCGGCCATCCCGGGTGGGCCCCCGGGAGGGGAAAGGGGCCAGAGCGTAAAGCTCGTAGCCTTCCGCGCGGAAAAAACCAGCCTGGGAATTCCAGGAAATTTTTGTGACGTATGCGCCCACCGTGATCACCCGCTCCGCGTTTCCCGGCTCGGCGATGGTCATTTGGCCGTCGCCCTCGAGGAAGTACCCCATGGAGGAGCTCTCGATCCAGCCATCCACGCGGCCGGGCAAAACCGGCTCAAAGGTGACCTTCCAAGCCGCGCCCGAAGACACACCCGTCAAGGAGAGGAAAACCTCCTGGGTGGCGCCGAGGGAAGTTCCGGTGTTGTCGAGCCAAAGGATTCCCGAGGCCGTGGTAAGGCCCCGCGCTTGTCCGGGAAACACGGTCAAGGTTTCGTTCGAAGGGGAGACCACGGTAATGGAGAAGCGCGCGGGAAGCTCGTACCAAAAGCGAGCCACAAGGGAATAGCTTGCGGGCACAATGGTCCAAGTCGTGCGGGCGCTAATTTCTCCGCCTACATGGATCTTTTTAGCGCCTTCATTTCCGGCGGCGGCCACGATGATCCGGCCTGGACCTTCCACAAGGCCGGAGACCATGTGTTCGAAAGGTCCTTTCCCGTCGTGGGGTCCAGAATGTCCCCCCAACGAGAGGTTCACCACCGCGGGCCTTCCCAAAAATTTCGCGGACTCGAATACAAACTTGATCCCATCCACAACCCCGTCCTCGTAGAAATTCGTTTTCACCACCACGAGATCCGCGCCGGGAGCTACTCCGGGAAATCCCGCGGCTTTGCCGCCCGCAGCGATCCCCGCTACATGAGTTCCGTGGCCCAGGGTATCCGGAGCCGGGGAAAAACCGGCGCGGATGTTTCCCTCAAGCTCGTGCTGGCTATAAACGCGGCCATAGCGGCCTTCGCCCGGCTCATCCCCCCAGAAGCTCGGAAACCCTCCGGATCCTTCGGTTTGGTCCCAATAAAAAAGGATGCGGGACCCTTCAAGGAAACCGTCGCCGTCGCGATCCACGCGGAAAGCAGGATGGAGGATGTCCACTCCGGAATCCACGATTCCCACGATGACCCCTTGGCCGGTGGCGCTGGGGGCGCCGTACCAAAGGGCAGGGGCACCCACCTCGGGAACGGAATAATCCAAAAGCGGCTCCACAGGCCGAGCAGCCCGGATCCTGAGCACATCCGGTCTTTCCGCAAGGGAATAGATTTCAGGGAGCGTGAGGGAAGCGGTGGCCAAATTCCCCACGCGGGTGCGGAGGCCAGGGAAGTCTGTGGCGTTGTCCGCCAACTCCACGAAAACCGAAATGGGCAGCTCCGGCGCTTCCACTCCCAAGGTGGAAAGGACGGCGGGCTGAATTTCCGGCGGCGAGAGGAAGAAGGCGCGCAGCATGGGGTCGAGTTTTTCCGGCCCGGCGAAAGCGCTGAGAGCGAAAGCCAAAAGAAGGACGAGAATTCTCACGGCGGGCATTTTACACGACCCAGCGAGGGATCAAGGAGCCCGGGAGGGCAATTCATCTGTGCCCGAAAAGCAGGGCCGCAGGGGACAGCCGATGTCCCTCCCCAGCTGCTACAGTTTGATATAATCCAGCCTGGACTATGGCGGACCGGTTGCCCGTGGGAGCGGTGGTGCTGGGCTACCTTCTCCAGGGCCCTGCCCACGGCTACGAACTCCTCTCCCGCCTCCACGAGGATTTCGGAAGAGTGTGGCGCGTGGCGCCAAGCCTGCTTTACTTTGCCCTAAACACCTTAGAACGGGAGGGCCTCATCCGCGGGGAAAGGGAGATCCAGGAAACCCGGCCCCCGCGCGTCCGCTACGCCCTCACCCCCAAAGGCGAGGAGGCCTTTTGGCGGTGGGCCCTTTCCCCTGTGCCTCGGGTGCGCCTTCTGCGCTACGAGTTCCTGCCCAAGCTCTTTTTCCTCCTAAAGCTTTCGCCGGAGCGCGTTCCCGAACTCCTTTCCGCCCAAAGAGAAGTGCTTTTGGCCCTGAGGGACAAGGTGGCCGCGGAGGCTCCCACCGATCCCTTCCAAAGGGTCCTAAAAAGCTTTCGACTCCACCAACTTTCCGCAGGGCTCCAGTGGCTGGAGGAACTGCTAGCCCAAAAGGAGGGAAGCTTATGCGCAAAGCCTTAATTGTGGTTTTGACGTTTGCGGTTTTGGGAGCGGCGCAGGTTTTGGTGGTGGACCAGGCCGGCCGGGAAGTCCTCATCCCTAGCCAGCCCCAAAGGATCGCTAGCGCTTTCGGCGTGGCCACGCCCTACCTTTACGCCTTCGTCCCGCCGGAAAACATTGTTGCTGCCCGCTACCTTGGCCTTCCCGACCATCCCCTTTCCCGGGCGGTTATGACAAGAATAGATCCCAACTACACCGAAAAAGCCCTGGGCGCAGAGATCACGGTGGAGGAGCTCGTAGCCCGGGATGTGGATCTTGTATTCGCGGGGTTGAAGCACCTGGACCTCGCCCGCGTGTTGAGCGAAGTGGGCATTCCCAGCGTTCTCATTGGCCCGGAAACTTTTGAGGCTGTGAAAGATGCCACCCTCCTCATTGGGCGTGCCCTCGGTCAAGAGGAGCGGGCAAAGGACTTGATCCAGTTTTACGAGGAAGCCCTGGCGCGTATTTCGCGGGCTACCTCGGCCGTCCCCGCGGAAAAAAGGCCCAAGGTGCTGGTTTTGGGGACCTCGGCCTTGCGGGTGGCGAGCGGCGCCATGTACCAATCGCGGATGGTGGAGCTTGCTGGCGGGATTTCTGTAACCGCGGAGCTCCCCGGGCATTGGCAGAACGTCAATATCGAGCAGATCCTCATTTGGAACCCGGATGTGATCGTGATCGTTCCCTATGGCCAAGTCCAGGCGGCCGATCTCCTCTCCGACCCCATTTGGGCTGAGGTGGAAGCGGTGAAAACCGGCCGCGTCTACAAAATGCCCCAGCTTCTTTTTGCCTGGGACACCCCTATCCCCGAGTCCGTCCTGGGAATCCTTTGGATGGCCGAGCTTTTCCATCCTGGCGCGATCGAGCTGGACTTTGCTGAGCTGGCCCGCGCTTTCTATCGGGAGTTCTACCGGTGCGAATTAAAGGAAGAGGAGCTGAGCGCGCTTTTGGGCCGGTGAGGCGAGCCGGGATAACCTTTCTTCTGGGGCTTTTGCCCCTGTTCTTCATTCTCGGCTCCCTCCATTTTGGCCGCATGGGGCTCAGCCTAAGCGAGGTTTGGGCTTCCCTTTTCGGAGGGGAGGTTTCGGAAACGGTGAGGGCTTTGGTCCTCCGGGTGAGGCTTCCCCGCGTCATCGCCGCTTCCTTGGTGGGCGTGAACCTCGCCGTCTCCGGCGCGGCCTTCCAGGGGATTTTTCGGAACCCCTTGGTGGAATCCCGCATTTTGGGGGTGAGCGCGGGCGCGGCGTTCGGAGCAGCCCTGGCCATGGTTCTCCAAAGCGGCCCCGCGGGAATCCAAATTCTCGCCTTCCTGGGAGGGCTTCTTGCCGCAGGACTCGCCATCCTGCTCGGCACAGCTTTCGGAGGGGGAATCCTCGTCTTGGTCCTCTCTGGGGTGCTCGTAAGCTCCTTTTTCTCCTCGCTCGTGAGCCTCGTGAAATACTTTGCTGACCCCTATGTTCAGCTTCCCGGCATCACCTTTTGGCTTATGGGCGGGATTTCCACGGTGCTTTGGCACGATGTGTTGCCTTTGGCGGTTGCCTCCTTTTTGGGGGTGGCGGGGCTTTTTCTTCTGCGCTGGCGGCTGAACCTTTTGACCCTAAGCGAAGCGGAAGCCCAGGCTTTGGGGCTTCATGTGCGCAGGCTCCGGTTCCTCGTGATTGCCCTGGGAACGCTTCTCACCGCGGCCGCGGTCTCCGTGAGCGGGGTAGTGGGCTGGGTGGGCCTGATCGTTCCTCATGCCGCCCGGGCTTTGGTCGGACCGGACCACCTTTTCCTCATCCCCGCCTCCGCCGGCCTCGGCGCCGCCGTCCTCCTCCTTTTCGACAACATCGCCCGCACTGCCCTCCCCACGGAGATTCCCCTCGATATCCTCACCGGCCTCATTGGAGTCCCCGTGTTTTTCGCCCTCTTTATGCGCCAGATCCGCCGCGGTGGAGGGTGGAAATGAGCCTTTTGGCGCGCGCGATCTCTTTCGCCTACGTTCCCGAAAAATACGTGCTCACGGAAGTTACGGTGGAGGTGGAGCGCGGGGAAATCCTGTTCCTTTTGGGCGCAAACGGCAGCGGAAAAACCACGCTTTTGGAGTGCCTGTGCGGTGTGCGCGTACCGCAGCATGGCACCGTTCTTTTGGATGGCCGGGAACTTTTCAAACTTTCCGCGCGGGAGCGCGCGAAATACGTGGCTTATGTGCCCCAGTTTCCCGAGGCCGCTTTTGCCTACACCGTGGAGGAAATGGTCCTCTTTGGCCGGGCCCCCCATGTGGGTCCGTTTGGTCGGCCCGGCCGCAACGACTGGGAGCGGGCTTATCGGGCCTTGGCCCTTGTGGGCCTCGATGGCCTTTCGCGCCGGCCCATCACCACCTTAAGCGGTGGGGAAAAGCGCCTGGCCCTCATCGCCCGCGGGATCGCCCAGGAAGCGCCCTACCTCCTTCTGGATGAGCCCGACGCCCATCTGGACCCCGCCAACCAACACCGCGTTCTTTCTGTGATTTCCCACCTCGCGAAAGAAGGGCTTGGGGTTGTGGCCACCACCCACAACCCCAATTCCGCCCTCCTCTACGGGAAAAGGGTGCTTCTTCTGCGCGCGGGAAAGACCTTGGCTGAAGGAGCGCCGAAAGACGCGCTTTCCGCGGAACTCCTAAAGGAAGCTTACGGCATCCCCTTCCAAATCGTGGGCGATGGTGTAGGTCCGCGCGCCATCCTCCCCAAAGTGGAAGGCTAGGTTAGGGAAAATATTTGTCGATCTTGGCGAGCAATTCCGCGGCGCGGTCCTTGGCCATCCTGTTCCAAAAAGGCCAGTTCCCAATGGGCGCTTCCAAAACGTGACGCAGGAGGGATTCAAAGAGGTCTCGGTCTTTGGCGCGGATTGCGTACTCCTTGGCGTAGGCCACGTAGTTATCGAGGTAAGTGGGATCGATTTCGATGGCCCACTCAAAATAGCGTTTCGCCTCGGAAAGCTTCACCCCAAAGAGGATGCCGTAATCGGAGAGGTTGGCCAAAAGGGCGCCGTAGGCCTGGGGCGCGGAGCCGCCCATGTAGGTGGGGTCCAGTTCTATAGCCCGCTCGTAAATCGCCCGAATCTTGGGAAGGGCGAAGAACGCGGAGAACGGGTTCATTTTTCCGAGGAGCTGGCCCCAGCCGTGGCCGGCCCAAAGGAGGGCCCGGGCGTCGGTGCTTTCTCTCACCAGTTCCTGGAATCCTTCATTGGAAAGCTTTAAGGCTTCGTCGAGTCCGGAAAGCCCTAAAGCCCGGAACGCGTAGTCCGCAGCTTTCCGCCAGCCTCGGTCCTCTTCAGGCTCCGGCATAAGCACAGCCCACTCGTACCAGTGCTGGGCAAGCCGTACGAGGAGCTCCTTATTTTGGGGATCTGAAGCCAGGGCCTCTTCGTAGAGCGAAATGATGCGTTCCAAAACAGGCAGCTGATAGCGTTCCGGATAAAGCGTTTCCACTTCCCGCAAAAAAGATACGGGCTCAGCCAAAGCCAAGAGGCTTAGCCCAAGGCCAAGAAGCATAAGTCGGCGCATGTTCCCCCTTTCCCCAAAAACTTCCTAAGGATCAGGGTCTTCCGCCATCGGGAAAACGTAGGAATTGGGAAAAGGCTAAAATGGCGGCGGAGGAAACGATGATCCTTGTCACAGGCGGAGCAGGCTATATCGGGAGCCACACGGTAAAAGAGCTTCTCAAGGCCCGCTACGAGGTCGTGGTGGTGGACGACCTTTCCTCAGGACACCGGGAGTTCGTGCTCACCCCCCATTTTGTGCGCACAGATATTCGGGATCGGCAAGCCCTCACCGAGGTTTTCCAGAAATTCCCCATCACCGCGGTCACGCACTTCGCGGCCCTTACCTCTGTTCCCGAGTCCGTGGCCGAGCCCGCCCGCTACTACGAGGTAAACCTTTGGGGAACGTTCAATTTGCTTGAGGTCATGCGAGCCTTTGGGGTGAAACTTTTCGTTTTCTCCTCCAGTGCCGCGGTCTATGGCGACCCCGAGAAAATCCCAATTCCTGAGGATCATCCCACCCGGCCAAAAAGCCCTTACGGGCGGACGAAACTCATGGTGGAGGAGATTCTCGCCGATTACGCGAAAGCCTACGATTTTCGCTACGTTTCCCTGCGGTATTTCAACGCCGCGGGCTCCGATCCCGATGGGGAAATCGGCGAGTGGCACGAGCCCGAGCGCCATCTGATTCCCATCGTGCTTGAGGTAGCCGCGGGAAAAAGGCCGTATCTGGAGATCTACGGCACGGATTATGAGACGCCCGATGGCACGGGAATTCGCGACTACATCCATGTTTCGGACCTCGCTTCCGCCCACGTTTTGGCCCTGCAATACCTGGAGCGGGGCGGAAAAAGCGAGGTTTTTAATTTGGGAATTGGAAGGGGGTATTCGGTGCGGGAGGTGGTGGTGATCTGCCAACGCGTAACAGGGCGGGAAATCCCCGTGCGGGAGGCGCCCCGCCGGCCGGGGGATCCCGCGGTTCTCGTGGCCGATCCATCCAAGGCTATGCGGGAACTGGGCTGGAAGCCCCGCTTTACGGAGCTTGCGCCCATCGTGGAAACCGCTTGGACCTGGCTCCAAAAGAGGCAAAACCTCCGCTGAAACCCCGCCGCTTTGCCCGGTGTAAATAGTTTCGCGTTCGAGGAGGTGGAACATGTTGCGAACGCGACTTTTGGCGGTGGTAGTGGTTTTGGGGTTGCTTTTGGTCCCGGCCTGGGCGCAGACGGCTGCGCCGGCCCAGCCCACGGTGGCCATCAGCAACGAAACTTGCCCGGGCGGGGTGCAACTTTCCCAGGTCATCTGGCTTCGAGACGAACAGGTTATCGGTCTTCAGCTTCTCCAGGTGCTCATCCGCATGGGACAGACCTACACGGTCAGGGCGGAGCTCGCGGTAATGCCCACGGCGGTGGTGGTGCGGGGTATCGCCGCGGGCCAACCCATTGAGGAACGCGTACCCATGGGCCAAAGCGTGAAATATAGCTGCGGAACGATATCCACGACGTTGCCCGGCCAAATTACGCCCCCTCCGGAACAGCCCAGTGCGCCGCAGCCCCAGCTCCCTGAGGGTATGCCCAGACCCAACATCTCCCCGGGCATGAGCCCGGCCCAGCTTCTTTCCGCACTCCAGGCCGCAGGAGCCCAGGTGGATGTGCAGGGCTCCGAAAGCAAACCTAAGCTCGGTGACGCCGCGGATCCTATCCTCCTTGGTGCCCTTCCCGGCGGCTTTGCCGCCGTGGGAATCTGGGTGAGCACCACGGGCTCCCTCCGCGTCTCTGTTGCCTACGACCGGCCGGGCGCCTTCGTTTGGGTCTGGGTGGTACCTGTGCCCAACTTCTGGAACACGGCCATGGCTTGGTCGCCCTGGCCCGGCGGAGGCATCTCTGTTTCAGTCGACCGGCCCCAGATGTACCAGCCCCTCACCCAGTGGGGCAACGCACCCGTTCCCGGAACCCTCTTTTTCGTGCTCATCATCAAGTGGGAGATGAGCCCCATGCCCTTCCCGTTCGTGCTCGCCCTTTCCAACTAGCTTGAAAAGCCCACATAGCCAAGGGGCGCCCTCGGGCGCCCCTTTTTATTTCCCGCACCCCGCGCCCCTCGCGTTATCATCCTAAAGGACCATGGAAGAACTTAAGCCAGGGATGCGGGTGCGGGGAGAATTTTGGCCCGAACCCGTCCGCATCCTTTGGGCTGAGGAAAGAGCCGGCCTTTGGCGCGTGGAGGCCGTGGGGGAAAACACCGGCCGCTACTTCGGCGAACGCTGGCTCTCCGCCGATGACCTCGCTTCACTTGAGATCCTTCCTGAAGGACGCCCGGATTTTTCCGGTTCCGCGGAGGCGGTGTTCCTCGGTCTTGAAGCACACCGGGTGAAGCTCGCCCACCAATTCGATCCCCTCCACGCCCTCCACGTCTCCCTCATCGATCCTCTTCCCCACCAGATCGACGCTGTCTACTTTCACATGCTCCCCAAGGCGCGGCTTCGCTTTCTTTTGGCCGACGATCCCGGCGCCGGAAAAACGATCATGGCCGGCCTTCTCCTCAAGGAGCTCAAATATCGGGAGATGGTGGAGCGCGTCCTCATCGTAGTTCCGGGGCATCTCCGCGACCAGTGGATTCGCGAGCTCAAGGATAAATTTGGCGAGACCTTTCAGGTGGTGGACCGCGGCCTTCTCGATGGCGCCTACGGCCGCAATCCCTGGCGGGAATTTTCCCAGGTTCTCACCTCCATGGACTTTGCCAAGCAGGACGATGTCCTTTCCACCCTCGCCGACGTGGAATGGGACCTGGTGATTGTGGACGAAGCCCATAAACTCGCAGCTTACCGATACGGCGAGAAAACAAGGAAAACCCAGCGCTACCGCTTGGGCGAGGTCCTTGCGAAAAACTCCCGATTCCTCCTTTTCCTCACGGCCACCCCGCATCGGGGCGATCCCGAGAACTTCCGGCTCCTTTTGGCCCTTTTAGACCCCGATCTTTTCGCAAGTGCTGAGCTTTTGGAGGAGGCGGTGCGCCGCGGCGAAAACCCGCTGGTCTTGCGCCGACTGAAGGAGGATTTGAAGACCATCGACGGTGTTCCCCTTTTCCCGCCGCGGCATGTGCACACCGTCCTCTTTCGCCTTTCTCCGGAAGAGGCCAACTTCTATTGGGCCCTCACCCGCTACGTGCGGGAAGGGTTCAACCGCGCCCTCGATACCGAGCGAAGGAACGTGCAATTCGCCCTTATGCTTCTCCAGCGGCGGCTGAGCGCTTCGCTTTATGCCGCCCGCCGCTCCCCCCAGGGCCGCCGAGCCCGTCAC
>Ga0072500_160544_pt1 | contig 21766 bp, 19 predicted proteins | sample GBScelen77Swater_FD_63803 | JGI IMG/M metagenome (GOLD analysis project Ga0072500, IMG submission 63803) | Hot spring microbial communities from Great Boiling Spring, Nevada - cellulolytic enrichment S 77C v2 (version 2) | ecosystem: Environmental > Aquatic > Thermal springs > Hot (42-90C) ...
CTAAGGTTACAGTGAAACCCAAAAAAGCCAAGCTTGTAAATAATCTTTCTGCTGTTATCAAGCTGTTTAAAGGAACGTAAGCTTGAAAAAGGGTATGGGTCTTTAATCTTCTTTCTATTAGAAGCTTAAGAGAAGAGGACATGCCACCCAGAAAAGCAAAGAGATAACTCAAAGATGCGGATAAAAGGTGTAAACCATAAAGAGTGCTTTTGTATGGAGAGGGAGAAGAAGGCAGAGCAAAGAGTGTGGAAAGAAACCCTATAAAAGCTACCATATAGCTAAAGTAAAGTAGCTTGCTGTATTTGTATGATAGGAGAATAAAGGCTAAGACTAAAAGGTTGCCAAGCAGGGAAAAAAAGCCATAGATATCACCAAAGGGAAAGGTATTTTGATCTAAGTATCTAAGGGCAAAGTATATAAAATAACAAATTAGGGCTAAGCCCATAAACCCATTGGCTAAAAATCTATGAGACTTTGAGGTTAGAAGATTGTAAATACCAAAAAAGGAGGAAACAAGGTAAAGGAATAAAGCTAAAAAGAGCATAATTAAAAGTTTAAGACACCTTCTTCAAAGCTTGCCTTATACTTCTTGCTATACCTTCCGCATCTACTCCTACTAAATTCCGCAGAAGATTTTGGTTCCCGTGCTCTACAAACCTATCTGGGACTCCGAGCATGATTACTTTTTTAAGTATTCCCTTTTGTGAAAGAAATTCCAAAACGCCAGAACCAAACCCCCCGACTATGGTGTTGTCCTCTACGGTTATAAACAGATCATACCTTAAGCAAAGGTCCAAAAGCATAGACTCATCCATGGGCTTTACAAACCTTGCATTCACCACTCCCATTTTTATGCCTTCCTTTCTGAGCTCTTCCGCCGCTCTTAGTGCCTGATACACTGGATAGCCCACCGCAAGGATAACACCATCTTCTCCGTCTAAGAGCTCCTCCCAAGAGCCTATGGGTATGTTTTTCGGTTCTTCCACTGGTACGCCGTAAGCTGGACCTCTCGGATATCTAAGGGCAAAGGGAAGGGTTTGGTTTAGTCCAGTGTATAGCAAATCAACCAGTTCTTGCTCATCCTTTGGTGCGCAGACTATCATGTTTGGCACAATTCTCAAGTAAGAGAGGTCAAAAACTCCGTGATGGGTTGGACCGTCATCCCCCACAAGACCCCCTCTGTCTATGGCAAAAACCACATGAAGCTTTTGAAGGGCTATATCGTGTATGACTTGGTCGTATGCTCTCTGTAGGAATGTAGAGTAGTAGCAAGCCACTGGTTTTAGACCCTCTGCTGCCAAACCACCTGCAAAGGTGCATGCATGCTGTTCTGCAATGCCCACGTCAAAGAACCTTTCTGGAAACCTCTTGGCAAACTCCACAAGGCCTGAGCCTTCCTTCATGGCAGGCGTTATTACCACTATTTTCTCATCCCTTTCTGCAAGTTCTACTATAGCTTTACCAAAAACCGAAGTCCAAGTGGGAGGAGAAGGCTTTTTTATAAACTCTCCAGATTCTCTTTTGTATGGTGCCACACCGTGCCAAGTAACTGGGTCGTTTTCCGCTGGTTTGTATCCTTTACCCTTTCTAGTGTATATATGGAGAAGAACTGGACCCTCTATATCTTTTACGTTCTTCAGGGTTGTTTCCAATGCTGGCAGGTCGTGTCCGTTTACAGGACCTATGTAGTTAAAGCCTAGTTCTTCAAATATTATCCCAGGGGAGATTATACCCTTTAAGAACTCTTCTGTGAGCTTTACCAATCTTTTTGCGGGACTGCCAAGATGCTCGGCTATTTTTTTCACTTTCTGACGGGTTTCTTGCACAAAGTGTCCACTTATGATCTTGCTAAGATAGGTTGATATAGCTCCCACATTGGGAGAAATAGACATTTCGTTATCGTTGAGTATAACTATAAACTTGTTTGGTCTTATGTGTCCTGCGTTGTTTAGAGCTTCAAAAGCCATACCGGCGGTCATAGCGCCGTCACCTATAACTACCACCACGTATCCTTCCCTTTTGAGCAGATCCTTACCTACCCTAAAGCCCAAACCTGCAGATATGGATGTGGAGCTATGACCTGCACCAAAGGCATCGTATGGGCTTTCCTCCCTTCTTAGAAAGCCGGAGATACCACCATATTGTCTTAAAGTGGGAAATTGATCCTTTCTATCTGTGAGGATCTTCCAAGGATAGGCCTGATGCCCTATGTCCCAGACTATAACGTCCTTTGGTGGGTCAAAGACCCTAAGCAAGGCTATGGTTAGCTCCACCACTCCAAGCCCAGGAGCCACATGCCCTCCATTTTTGGCAGTAACGTCTATGATGTAGTCTCTTACCTCTTGGGCGAGTTGCTCAAGTTCTTTGTAATCCATATACCGTAAGTCTATAGGTCCTCTGTAGCCTTCCAAAAGCATAATATTTAAATATATGTGATATTACAGGAAGTGCTCTATTAGCTCTGTTCTCTAAATACCATCTTTTTCACTTTAGCCTGAGATTATACCGATTACGTATAATATATATGATGGAAGAGCTAATAGGAGTTTCTTACTTTTATCATGCAGTTTCAGAGGCGCTCTTAAGCAAAGACCTCTACCATCTTTACCAAGTATGCGCAAACCTTATTCAGAGTGATTACTCCAAGCAAGCTTTAGAGGTTTTGCAAAATATAGAGAACAGAACCGTAGAGCGCGAGCTGGAGATACTGCAGGAGGACGTTTTCTTAGAGGGTAGCTACAGGGAGCTGGAGAAAAGCCATCTTTATTCTGCCTACGAAAGAAGCGGATATCAGCTTGAAGAGGGCTATAAGCCCGACCATCTCGGCACAGAGCTTAAATTTTTAGCCTTGCTGTGCGTGGATGGAGACCTTGTAAACCAGTATAGGTTTATTCAAAACAGGTTAGGATGGTTAAGGGACCTAAAGGATAAACTAAAGGAGCTTCCTGCACCCGGCCTTTACAGTGTTATAGGCCTTTTGGAGCACTTTCTAAGGGACCACAAGTCTTTTCTTTTTTCTCAGCTTAAACAGCAGAGCCAAGAGCACCAAGAAGATAGGAATTAAAAGGGCTATTGGAAGATCCCTTCCCTCTTCCACGGGCACACTGTTGAAAAATTTCAATAACTCATCCACATCCTTTGAATAGACCCTTCCTTCAACAGTAGCCATGGTTGGAACATACTTTGAAGGATAAAGGAAAAACTCGTAGGGGTCTGTTTTATATTTTTCCTTGATGTAATTTTCAAAACCGCCATACTTTTTTGCCCTCCTTAGGATCTCCGCTATGTCTGGTGCAGAGCCTCCGCCCTTTAATCCAAGAGACTTAACAGAATGACAGCTTAGGCAGACCTCTTTAAAAACCTTTGGAACCTCAGTCAAAGACGAATGTCCCCCTTTCATACATACCTGAATCCCATTCTAAACGCCAGTAAGCCTTTGTTTTAATTTTTTCCTCGCCCACCGCCCTTATGAAAGCATCCATGTTCTCAACCTTTACGGATTTTACCTCTTTTACTTTAGTTTTTTCCAGCTCTTCCCGTAGCAGTGGCATAACAAAGGGTTTTACTGGTTTTTCGTTTTCTACCTTTGCGCAGAATAAAAATAGGGAGAGCCCAAGAAGGGCTCCCCTAAGAAGCTTTTTCACGCTTTGACTACTTTTACGTTGCCGCTGTAGAAGGCTACGCCACCACCAAACCATTCCATTTGAGGATAGACAACTCCTGTGGGAAGCTTGGTATTTGGATATATGGCTATGTAAGGAGCGCCAGTGTCTCTCTTGGGGTCCGAAAGAAGCCTGTTTCCATCTGCGATCTTTAGGTCTTTACCGTGCAGTGCCTCCACTCTCCACTGAGGGAACTCTTTAAACCTCTTGAGACCAAGGAGTACCTTGTCTGCATCCTTTATCTCCAGGGGTACCTTGTATTGACCGCTGTGGCACCAGTGTCCAAAGTTGCAAGATATTGCCACCACACCCTGCCTTATTCTGTTGGTCACATAGGCCCTGATCCTGTATTCCACCGTCTTTCCGTTGATCTCCACTGCCCAGTCTTCATATCCTGGTGCCAACACCTTCACCCAGTCTCCATCCTTTATGCCAAGCTTTTGGGCATCTACGGGGTTGATCCAAACCGTATTTTCCGGCTCTGACTCGAGAGCCCATATGTAGTTCATCGTTCTGGACTGGGTGTGAAGGGTAGGTTTGTAGGTAATAAGCTTGAAGGGATACTCCGCGGTAACTTTGTCCGGATCAAAACCCTGATACTGACCACTTTCCCTCAGGGAGACATACCTTGGATGTCCTGGCATGAATTTACCTGTTATGGGGTTGTGCCTTAGGGCTAAACCTTCAAAGTAGAACCTCACTATACCTTCTTTGTTGAGGGGGAATTTGTATAGGTTTCCTTCAAAGTGGTCGTTGTAGCTGATGAAGAAGCCTCCCCTTGATAGTAGGAAGGCTACCTTTGGCCACTCCTCGGGAGAAACCGCATTCTTGTATTTGCCTATGGGGTAGTTCTTTTCCACAAACTCCACATCTTCCTTTCTTGGCTCTATCTTGTAGCCCTTAGATTCAAGGTCGTGGACAAGGTTGGCAATTTGTTTGAGATGGAAGTCTTCTGCCCTCATAAGAGGATAGGTTTTCCCTTCATTGGGTCCCATACCTTTTATGGCGTTCTCTCCCCAGAGGGGGGAACCAAGCTTCCTTCCTACATCAATAAAGAAGGTTTCCAATTGCATAGGTCTTCCGTCGGGTGTTTTGTCAGTAAGGGGTTCAATTATTGGGTTCCTTATGGCATTGAAGAAGAAGTAGTGATATAACCCGTGTATTCCGGTGAGCCCTTCTGCGTAGGTTACGTCAGGAACTATGTAATCTGCCGCAAGGTAGGATGTGTCATCAATGACGGTAGTTATGTGGATCCATAGACCTATCTTCTTTGTGTCCTTTAGTATGTCCTTGTAATGGAGTTGGGCGGGGTAAGTGTATAGTGGGTCGCTCATGTATTGGATGACCGCGTAGGGAATGCCCGCCTTCTTTTGGTCGTATGGGTAATCGTTAGCTATGGAGGGGAACATGCCGGTGCAGTGATACTTTGGACCTATGAACTTGAACCAGGGCATTTTGGCTGGGTATGGATTTTTACCCTCCATCTTTGCTTTATAGTAGAAAGCGGTTTCTTCGTAGTTCTTTTGTGTTCTGTGCAGTTTGAGACCCCAAGGCTTTCTTCCACCACCAAGGTCATACCTACCCTTATTTTTTTCACCGGTTCCAACCTGCCATATCATACCACCTTTGTGTCCAATGTTTCCAAGGAGCATGTTTATAGAGTCTATGAGCCACTGGGTTATAGAGCCATTCGTGTGCATAACGGGTCCCCTGTAGGACACAACGCAGGCTTTTTTTCCGTAGAAGGAAAGCTCATCAGCGGTAGCTATTATGTCCTTAGGATTCACCCCAGCTATCTTAGCCCAGCCTTCCACCGTTTCCACAAAGACAAAGTCTTTAAGGAGTTGCAATGCGGTGGTTACGTAGACGGTGGAGCCATCCTTCAGTTTTACCTGCAAACCCTTTGTGGTCTTTGAATACTTGTCTGCCCTCTTGGGGTCTATGTCTTCACCTTGGTAGAGCTCGTTGGGTATTTCTACTGCACCTTGATACTCATCCATCAGTATGTAAGCAGACTCAGACTGGGTGTGTGCCTTTAGGGTGTTGGTAGCCTTGTCAAGAACTACATACTCGTTTTCACTACCAATTCCAAGATCAGAAGCCCTGAGAAGCTTTCTGTAGGAAGGATGGTTTTGTGGAGCTACCACCACCAAGTGGCTTGCGTTGGAGAACACAACTTCTCCATCCTTTTTGGCTGCCTCAAGGTTTGGATTCTCCAAGAAACGTCTATCAAAGCCCTTGGTTTCAAACATTCTTCTCAGTATTCCGCAGGCTATCGCTCCATCTTCGCCTGGTTTTGGCATGATGTGCCTGTGGGAGAAGGCAACCACACCGTTGTGAGCCCTTGGGTCTATCCAAACTACCTTTAGGTCTCCTTCGCCCCTTCTGTAGTGGAATATGCTCCAGACTGGCACCGCTGGATTGAAGGACTCGGCTATCTGGGCACCCCATGCTACCACATACTGAGCAGATTTTATATCTGGTCCTACGTGGGGTCTGTCAAAGGCAAAGATCTGCCCCGCCCACTTGGGCCACTGACAAACGTCTGCGTGTCCCAAAAAGTTTGCAGAGCCTATCGTTCCGTATAGGAACCTTTCTAAGAACTCACCCCTTCCTTCCGTTACCCTTCCGCCCACCACTAAGCAGAAGTTGGATTTAGGACCAAGGGCTGGCATTTCTGGGTCTATAAGCCTTTTCTTCACATCCTCTGGAAGCTTTTCCGCTTCTTCCTTGGGCAACCATAGCTTGTATATGTTCTCTTTCAAAAATTTCTTCCAGTCTTCCACTGGCTTGCCCTTTGTTATAGCATTAGCCCACTTCTCCAAAAATTCCCTACTGACATGCTTTAGCACTGCATCTACCACTTCTTCCTCAGATATGTATAAGTCCGCATACATCTTAAGACCGGGCAATTTCTCGCCAGTCTCTTCAATGGTGCCACCGTTTACCACCTCGTTTATGAGCTGTTCCCAGCTTATGGGTTTGAACTTTCCTTCCCCTCTCTTTCCTGCTCTTTTGAGTGGAACGGTTATCCTGTATGGGTCGTATGTGTAGTGGGCTATGGACTGTCCCTTAAGGCACATCTTACCTGAATGTTTAAAGCTCTCCTCAAGGGGTGTGTCCATAGGTAGGGGTTCCCAAAAGCTGTTGGACATGCAGTAAGGGTTTCCTTCCACCTTATACACCATCCCATCATAAACCCTTGCCCTTATACCGCACCTTGCATTGCAGCCAAGACACAATGAATGAACTATTTTCATCTTCTCCGCATCTTGCATGTTCAGAGGTGCGGCGTTGGCGTATGGTATGGGCTTAAAGGGTCCTTTTATGATGTCCTTTAGGGCTGAGCTACCAAAGGCTAAAAAGCCCACTCCTGTGCCTGCCAAAGCTGCGTTTCTTAAAAAGTCTCTCCTTGTAGTGCTCATGTTAGGCTACCTCCTTATGTTGTTGTGCGGACCTGTAGCCCGCTATGGACACAAAAAGGAAGAATAGGAAGAATACTAAGAAAAAGAGGGCTATCACCTCTGTTATACCCTCCCTTCCCACAAACTTTATGTGAGGATAAACTATACCTCTGTGTCCTTTGTCTATCATCTGGGCAGGGATTACCATAGTCCATCTTGCTGCATACACCGCAATAAGAGAGACTATGCTCAACAGGGTAATTCCGCTTACAGAGTTTCTCAGACCGCTAAACCCCCCAATCAGAACAAAGAACAGCCCCAAAACCTCTATTAGGTAAGCTAAAAGGTTTGCCTTTATTGCCATAGCTATGAGAGGCCATTCCGCAGTGTTCCAATACCACTCTGAAACATACTCTATAAAGAGCACAAAAAGGTCAAAACCTGCAAAGGCAGACATTACGAGCACTGGAACTTTGAGCTCCTCCGGCTTTACCTGTTCCCCCAATATACTCTGTCCTATTACATATAGTAGAAGCACCGCACCTATACCAGAGACTACCGCGGATATGAGGAACACCAAGAGAAGTATAGAAGTTCCCCAAAGGGGCATAGAATGCATGGCGGACATCAGAAATCCCACGTAAGCGTGGAAGAACATGGCTACAGGTATGCTAACCGTTGCCCAGAACTTTACCTTTTTGTCATCCGCCTCTGGATTTATATCCTTTGCCCCAAAGGTCAGCACACCCGCTACCTTTCCAAAAAAGCCTCCTTCTTTTGCCCTCTCCACAAAGTCTCTACGAAACAGGAAGTAACTCTTTAGGAACATCACTATTAGCAGGAGCGCCCAGAGGATAAAAAAGAGTATGATGGGAGAGGAAAGGTTTGGATAGAAGGGGACCTTAAAAGCCCTTATGGGCATTGTAAGGTCAAACATAGGTGCCAGCGGAGCAACCAACATTAAAGCTATAGCCAGAAAGTGACCCACACGCTCCAATTGCTCAAGATGCTTTAAACCAAAGAGATAAACTAAAGCACTGACCACGGTAGCACCCGCCACTATACCCGTAAAGAAGGGGTAAGTGACTATAAGCACAGTCCACTCAACTATGTGGTTTGGTAATGTAGGTCCAACTGCTTCAATCATGGCTTTTACCTCCCTTTATCTTAGTTCTCTAAACTTGTTGTGTTGCATCCTTACGTTGTAGGTATAGACCTTTCCATCTGCGGGGTCTGTCCAAACCTCACCTGGATGCCTGCTTTCACTACCGGAGCCCACATAAACACCCTCTATTCCTTCAAGTCCGATGTAGAGAACCCTTGGCTTTGTCCCTTCCTCAGGCTTTAGAACTTGCACACTGTTTTTCTTTATAAGGTCCCATATGGGGTCTTCTGGATTGGCAAGGTCTCCAAATTCCCTCGCCTTCGTTGGGCACACATCCACGCAAGCTGGCTTTAGTCCATTTCTCACCCTGTGGTCACACCAGGTGCATTTGTTCATAACCATCATGATGGGGTCTATGTATCTGACTCCGTAAGGGCAAGCCTGTTCGCATAGCCTACAACCAATACACCTTTCATACCTTTGAAGCACTATACCGTCATTCTCGTCTCTGTAAGTGGCATGCACGGGACAGACCTTCACACAAGGTGGATTTTCGCAGTGGTTGCAAAGTTTTGGAACGTTCAGTACCTTTACCTTGGTCTCTCCGGTGTTGGGGTCCGTGTATCCCACCTCCCACTTTTCCACCCAAGTGTTGAAAACACCCAGTGGAGTATTCCTCTCGGCCTTACATGCTGCCACGCAAGCATCACAGCCTATGCACTTCCTCACATCTACTACAAAGACAAAGCGATTCTTACCCTTCTGAGCTGGAAAAGCTCTCTCAGCCCTTGCGCTATCAAAGACCGCACCAGTGCAGGTAGCGACAGCCCCAACTGCAATTGCTTTTAAAAAACTCCTCCTTGAGGTGCTCTCTTTAACTTCACCCATACTTCCACCTCCTACTTTCTTAGTATGCAAAAATCGTGCCAATGTCGTGTCCTTTTAAGAAACCCAATAAAGGCAAAGCTTTCCTTTAACAAGGTGTTTAAACTTAGTGCTCAAAATCTGAGCAGGGCTTTAAAAAACTTGAGCAATGGATGAGTATTTCACGATAAGCTGGGTTCTCCTTTTGGTGTCTGTTTTGGAGAGTATGTTTTTAACATGGTTCTTTACGGTATTAAGGGCTATGCCAAGCCTATGGGCTATTTCTTGATTGCTGTATCCCCTGAGGATTAAGTTAAAAACCTCCCTCTCCCTTTCCGTAAGTGTCATCAGAGAATGGACGTTCTTAGAGAAGGCTTCACGAAAATCCGTATTGGAGTTTATAAACTCCACCAAACATATCAGTTCTGTAAGCTCGTTTTGGCCTATGTCACTAAGCCCTTGGATAAGAAGGAAGTTATCGCCTTCATTCAATCGGGGACCTATTACATGAAAAAGCCTACCCTCCCAAAAGAAATCAAAGACTGAGTAACCCATGGATGCTACCCTGAGTATATAGGAGGATAGGCTTGAACCATCCTTTCTACTCATCCATCTTACGCTTTTAACCTTTAGTAGTCTGCGTAAGTAATCCTTCACGTATGACCTGTAAGTTTCTATTCCTTTATCCTTAATTAAGTTCAAAAATCCGTCGTAGCATAAAAGGCAGTTCTCTTTACCAAGATCATAACGGAGCTGCTTTAACTTTACCACTATGAAGGCGTTATCTTTGTTTATGCTTATCGGATAAGCTTTGCAGATCATAAGCCTTTTATCTTTTTTGCTAATCCAAAAACCACAATCCTTTGACTTTGTGTAGCAATTTACCAAATCCCAACAGCAGGCGGTTCCATCCACGGTGAATGCGGGAATGAACACATCCACACAGGCACAATCTTTAGCCCCTTTCTCCCCCATAAGGGCTTTGAAAGAGGACGTGCAGTAGATTATTTTTCTTTCTCTATCCAGCACGGCGATAGGCTCCATGACCTGCTCTAACACCTTAATCAGGAAGTCATCCATAAGGGAAATTTTAACTTAATAGTCCTAAAGGGCTATTTTCTATTTTTTTTAGGCTTAGCACCTAAGGAGCTTGCAAAGTACATAAAAGAGTGCTTTTTTAATCTGTATCTAATCCTAAAAGGAGGTGCGTGATCATGGAGTTGAGTAGAAAGGAAGCCTTAGGATTGATTGGATTATCCACCCTTGGTCTGCTGTATGGGACACCGGTGTTTGCTATGAAAAACAGGAAGAAGGTGGCAGAACTGAACAAGCTAAAACCCTTAAAACCCATTACCTTTAACTATCCAGATGAGGAATCTCCAGCTATCCTTATTGATATGGGAGAGCCAGCTTATATGGGGGTAGGTCCAAGGAGATCTATAGTCGCCTTTTCTTCGCTCTGCCAACACATGGGCTGTCCGGTACAGTTTGACAGTAAAGAAAGGCTTTTGGTGTGTCCCTGCCATCTCAGTATGTTTGATCCGGCAAGGGGTGGTGTATGCATTGAAGGACCAGCCATAAGCAGACTTCCCATTGTGGCCCTTGAGATATCCGGAAATGATATTTTTGCCGTCGGTATAGCCCAGGGTGTGGTATACGGAAGGGCAAAGAACTTTTGAGGAGGTTTTGTCATGGATAGAAGAGAGTTTTTAAAAGCGTCAGCTATAAGTGCAAGCCTTTTACCTCTTGTAAAGCTTGATGAAGCACATGCCTTCAGCCTTTCAGCGGAGGAAGTTCCCTCAGAGGTGGAGCTTCCACCAAAGGATTCAGAAGTTTACACAACTACCTGCCAATACTGTATGGTCCAATGCGGATACAAGGTTTACGTGTGGGAAAGGGGGAAAGGCACAAAACCTTCCGGAAGTTATACAACAGCCCTCTCGGGAGAGTGGATCAACCCACTCTTTGTGTCTCCAGCGGTAAAGGATGGGAATAAGGTTTATATTGCGGTAGTGCCGGATAAGGAGTGCGTGGTAAACAAGGGAGACCACTCTGTGAGGGGAGGTTCAAACGCCCAAACTCTATACACCGAGGAAAGACCACACATAGTACAGAAAAGGATAAAATACCCAATGGTTAGGCTGAAGGGGAAAGATTCACCCTTGGTCAGAGTTTCCTGGGATGAGGCGGTGGCTTTTGTAGCCGAAAACTTTGAGAAGATAAGGAAAGAGCATGGGCCCGATGCCCTTGGCATGATCTTTGGAGATTGGCTCTATACCCTATCCACCTACGCCATACTTAAGTTTTGGTTCAAAGGACTTGGTTCATCCTCCTATGCGGGGAACGGCTGGTTTTTTGACGAAGAGAGCCAAGGAATATCCGTAGCCTTCGGAAGTGGCACGAGAAGCTTTACAGTAGAAGACTTTGAACTTACAAAGCTTCTGGTAACAGCGGGCACAAACCTTCAGGCAAACGGCAGTGTTTGGTATCACAGATTTTTCCTGAACAACTTATCTCAGGGCAAGGCAAAGCACATAGACATAGATCCAAGGAGGACGGTGCAGGCACAGATGGCGGAGAAGTATGGCGGTTTACATCTTCAAATAAGACCGGGCACGGACCCTATACTAGCTGGAGCTTTGATAAGGATAGTAATAGAAAAGGATGCTTACGATAAAGAGTTTGTTAAAAAATACGTCTCCGGCTTTGACAATGTGGTGGAAACCGTCAAACTTCCCAAGTTCTCCTTGGAAAAGGCCTCAGAAACCACCGGAATACCCAAGGAAAAGATACTGAAGGCAGCACAGCTTATGATAGAAAACAAAGGAAAGAGCATGTTTTTGCACGAAAAGGGGCTTATTCATCAGATGTGCGCCTTTGAAGCCCAGCATGCCTACGCAGTGCTTGGAATAATACTTGGCAACGTAGGAAAACCTGGTGCCTGCACCTCAAGGGCTGGTGGTCACCCGAAGGGAACTTTTGCATGGCCAGATGAACCACCCAGCAGAAAGGATAATTTAGACATATACAAAGCCCTTGACAAAGGCAAGATAAAGGCCCTATGGGCTTTTGGTTGTAACATCTTCAAACAGATGCCCTCTTTGACAAAGTATAAGCCTCTCATGGCAAAAACTTTCTTCGTAGTCTCCGATAGAATACACACCGAAATGGATGAAGCTGCGGATGTGATACTGCCAGCTGCTACCTGGGGTGAAGCAGACTATATCTTAGCCAGCGAGGACAGAAGGGTGAGGATACTTCAAAAGTTCATGGATCCGCCAGGGGAAGCAAAGCCAGACTGGGAGCATGTGGTCCTTATAGCAAAGAAGATGGGTATTGGTGGTTTTAATTGGAAGACACCCCAGGAAGTTTGGGATGAGATAAGGTCTCAAAACGATTGGATAAAGGAGATGAGTTGGGAGAAACTGCTTCAAGCAGGCACTAATGGACTTAGATATCCGATGGTAAATGGAAAATCTCCGGACAGGCTCTATTCAGACGAGATGGAGGCCCTGATGGGCAAAAGGTTCTTCACAAAGGATAACAAGATACACGTTGAAAGGATAGAGGTTCTCAAGGACTTTGATCCGAAGAAGTATGAGTGGGGAGAGGTGGATGAAAAATATCCCCTCATGGCCATTGACTTTAGACTGAACGAGCTATGGAATACGGGCTACACCTATTGGGACAAACCGGGAGTTTATGAAAGGACAATCGATGCCTACCTGATGATAAACCCTGCAGATGCCAAAGAGCGTGGGATTAAAACAGGGGATTGGGTTGTCTTAGTTTCCAGGTATGGAAAGTGCAAGGCGGTGGCAAGGGTTACAGACGCAGTAAAGCCGGGAGTGGTTGCAATGCCCGCACTTTTCCCAAAACCCGAGCAGGAGTTCAATTACATAACCAGACCCACACCCACCACAGACGGTAGCGTGGATACCATGGTGGCGGTAGAAGTTTATAAAGTTTGACCCTTTGGGGGCTTTGCCCCCTTCAAGCTAATTAAATGCTGGTTAAACATAAACAGAGGAGACTGTAGAAGGTGCTTTCCGATGAGTCCTGCATTTACATCAATTGTTGAAAATTTTTCAGTTTGCTATCTAATGTATTTCTTGATATACCTAATAAGCTTGCCACTTTTGTCTTATTGCCTCCGTATTTTTCAAGCAGCTTTTTTATAACAGTAAACTCTATCTTTGAAAACAAATCTTTTAGCTCTTCTTCTGATGTTGAGTTCAGGACTTCCTCAATCATACTTTCCAGAGAGGTTAGCCTCTTCTTTTCGGGGATTTCAAGCCTTGATATGAACCCACTCTTTGTTTCAAGCACTCCTTTGTAGATGATGTTTTTTAACTCTCTAACGTTGCCAGGAAATTCATAATCCATAAGACATTTTAAGGCTCTTTCAGATAAGCCTACCACATTGGTTCCCAAATCGCTGTTGGCAAGAGCTATAAAATACTCTGCTAAGGGCTTTATGTCTTCTTTCCTTTCACGGAGGGGAGGGATGTATATTTCTATCTGACTTATTCTATAGTAAAGGTCCTCCCTAAATTTACCTTCTGTAACCATTTTTCTGAGATCCTTGTTGGTAGCAAAAAGAAGCCTTACGTCTACCTTTACCTCCTTAGAACTTCCCAAGGGAAAGAAGGTTTTTCTTTCTACGAAAGCTAACAATTTGGCTTGCAGCTTGTAAGGAACATCCCCTATCTCATCTAAAAAAAGAGTTCCCCCTTCGGCAAGCTGAGCTTTACCCTTTTTGTCTGTCACTGCTCCGGTAAAAGCCCCTTTAACATAACCAAACAATTCCGCTTCAAACAGGTCCCAGGGTATAGCCGGGCAGTGAAGGATTATGAATGGTCCATTTCTTCTGCGGGAGTTCTCATGTATAAGCTTTGCTACCACTTCTTTTCCAACACCTGTTTCACCAGTTATGAGAACGTTCATATCGTTATTACACGCCAAACCTACCTTTTTAAAGACTTCAAACATGGCCTTTGAAGAGCCCACAACCCTAAACTCTTTACTAAAAGATGCCCCAACCGTGGGTGAAGATTCAGTGGCGCTATGTATAGCCTTTAGAAGTTCCTCGGTGCCAAAGGGCTTTTTCAGCACATCAACAGCCCCTAATCTTGACGCATTTACCACAGCCTCCGCATCCGCGTATGCGGTTATAAAAATAACGGGGATATTAAAACCATCTGCCCTTAATTTCTCTACTAAATCCACTCCCGATTCCTTCTCCAGCCTAATGTCCATCAAGAGCACATCTGCACCAGGTAAGTATTCTTCTAAACCCACAGGAGATTGCAAAGGTATGACATCAATCCCCTTAGAATTTAACACCCTTTTTATAGAATGAAGTGAGCCATAATCATCATCCACAACTATTACCTTCATGCTTTAACCTCCACCTGAAAGGATGTGCCCTTCCCTTCCTGAGATGAAACGCTTATTTTTCCTTCAAGGATTTGGACGTATCTCATTACGGTAGAAAGTCCAAGCCCTGTTCCATCCCTTTTTGTGCTAAAGAAAGGGTCAAAAACTTTCTTAAGCAGTTTTTCTGGTATGCCGTGTCCGTTGTCCTCCACTGTCAAAAGTACCTTTCCCTCTGCCCTTTTCAAAGCTAACTTTATAGTTCCACCTTTGTCCACAGCATCGATGGCGTTCTTCAAGAGATTGCTAAGTATGATCTCCATTGCGGTTTTGTTTGTGTAAAGCTCAAAAGCGTCTATATCCAAGTAAAGTTTTACCTCCTTTTTCTTCATCAGAGGCTCATAGAGTTTTAGTATATGCTCTATCATTTCCACGGAGTTAAACCTTTGCTTCTCATCGTTTATTGGTCTTGTAAAATAGAAGAAGTTGCTTACTATTCTGTCTATTCTTTCCACCGAAGTTTTAACTACCTTTACGTCCTCCTCATTCCAGCTTTCTACTTCAGACAATAGTTTTAAAGGAAGCATGGCGTTTTTCAACTCGTGAGCAAGGTGGGCGCTCATTTCACCAAGCATAGAAAACAGCTCCATCCTTTTTACTTGCTCTTCTGACATCTTCAGCTCCGTTATATCCTTCAAGGTGCATATGAAACCCTCCTCCCAAGGTTTTAGTAAAAGCAGTGCATAGCTTTCTTTGCGGTTCCTATTCCTTAGCTTTACTACATCAGTATAAGCATTCTTCCTTTCTACACTTTCCCTTATGGATCTTCTTACCCTTGGCTCTACCAGAAGCACTCCTACCCTTCTACCCAGTAAGTTCTCAAAGGAAAACCCATAATCTTCAATAGCCCTGTTGCAAAAGTATATGTATCCTCCGCTGTCCAGTATTAAAACCACCTCCTGTAAGCTGTTAAAAAAACTCTCATAAAAGTTCCTTGCAAAATTTAGATTTGACAACATCTGAGCCAAGCTGCTTAGATTCTTGTGTAGGAAATCTGCAAGCTCGGTTAGCTCGTCTCTTTCCCAAAACTCTTTTTTGCTCGGTATTACCCCCGTCTTAAACTTTTCTATCATATCTTTTATGTATCTGAGCCTATTGGTTATTCTTAGAGAAATAAAAAGACCTAAAAAGGTGCCAATGAGTATGAAAACAAACGTGACTCCAAACGTTATCAACTTCAGAGGAAGTATGGCATCCTGTATGTACTTACTGTCAAGCTTGTAAAGAACATAGCCCACTGGGTAATCATAGCTCATGATGGGTATCCGCAGGTGGTAGGAGTTATTTAAGAAATATCTACCCACAGGATGCTCCTCGGGTTTTGAGGATGCTATTACTCTATAATCTGAGCCCACCAGCAGAACTTCAGAAATTCCAGGTATTTGGGATAGGGATTCTATTTTATTGAATGCCTTCCAGTAATCCTCAAATAGCAATAAGTTTCTAAGCTCTGTTTCTTGGGATACAACGGCACTTTCAATGGAATTTTCTATGTGCTGTCTTAGTTTGTTTCCTAAGTAGCCAATGGCAAGAAAAGATAGAGGTAAAGAGCAGAAAATTATCACAGAAATAAATGTAAGAGAGAGCTTAAGGCCTATGTTGTAGGACCTAAACTTATCAACCAGCATCATCTGTTTGACTTTGCTATGTAATCAATCATACTTGATATAACCCTATAGTGCGCTGGACTTATGTAAGTAAATCCGGATATACCCATGCTTTTTAATATTTTCCTTCCCTCCTCATTTCTGTGCATTTCCAATAGGGCTTTTCTTATGGCTTCTACCGTGGATTTGTCCAGCCTGTTGCTTGCCACAATGGGTGTGGATGGGAAAGGACCAAACCTTTGAATAACCTTCAAACTACTCACTAAATGAGGAGCCACCCTACTGGTGTGTTCATAGACTATACTATCCACACTGGCACCTTCCACAAAACCTTTATATACCGCGAGGATTGATTCATAGTGAGAATATGTGTAAATAAGAGGCTTAAAGAATTCAGATGGATTGTGTCCCAGTTTTAGAAGAAAGTAGGAGGGCGCTACAGAACCAGAATTGGATTTGGGATCCGAAAAGGCAAAGGGCTTTCCTTTAAAATCAAGTATGGACTTATAAGGTTTGTCCTTCTTGGTTATAACGTAGGAATAGTAGTGGGGTCCTTCGGAGGTCGTGGGGGCTACAACTATGGAATAGCCAAACCTTTTGTGTCCTTCCACAAAAGGCGCTCCGCATATGTATGCCATATCTACCTTTCCACTGAAAAGGAAAAAATCCATCTCGTCATAAGATTTTGCAAATACTGGGTTGAAATTAAATCCTGTCCTGTTTGAAAGATAGTTTAAGAATTCTCTTATAGTCTTTAGATCTTCCCTGGTTATAACTGCAGTAAAACCTACGTTAATCTCCTTGCTCCAGACGATAAATGCAGCAAAAAGAAGTATGAGAAATATCATGATAGTAATATAAGATATATTCAGATAAATTGATTGGGGTATAATACATTACCTATGGAATATGCCTTCTTTGAGGACTGTGTGGTTCCAGTTGAAGAAGCAAAGATCAGTATAAAGACAAATTCTTTTCACTACGGCACAGCCATTTTTGAGGGTATAAGGGCGTATTGGAACGAGAAAGAAGAGCAGCTTTACATACTCTTTGCCAAAGAGCACTACCAGAGGCTCATAAACAACTGCAGGGCTATGTTTATGGAGCTTAAGTACTCTGTGGAAGACCTGGTTAATATAACCAAGGAGATTCTAATAAAAAGCCAAGTAAGGGAAGATGTTTATATAAGACCTATAGCTTACTTTAAGGACCTTGCATTAACTCCAAAGCTTATTGGTTTTACTCCAACCGTAGCTATATACATTTACAAGTTTGGAAGGTATTTAGATACTTCAAAGGGGGTTAAGGTTAAAGTATCGTCTTGGATTAGGAATGACGACAACTCTATCCCTTCCAGGTGGAAGGTATCGGGTGCTTATGTAAATAGTGCTTTGGCAAAGACCGAAGCTCTCCTTGCTGGATACGATGAGGCTATAATGCTCAATCAAAATGGTTTTGTAGCTGAGGGCTCTGGGGAAAATATATTTATAATAAGAGGTAGAAAACTTATAACTCCATCATACTCGGAGCACATACTGGAAGGTATAACCAGATCTGCTGTTATAAAGCTTGCGAAGAATGAACTCGTGCTTGAGGTTGAAGAAAGACCAGTGGCAAGAAGCGAGCTTTATGTGGCTGACGAGGTCTTTCTAACAGGAACAGCGGCGGAGATAACTCCTGTGATAGAGATAGATAACAGAAAAATAAACGGGGGGGAAGTAGGAATCATCACTAAGGAACTTCAGGAATTGTACTTTAAGGCTGTTAGTGGTAGGATAGATAGATACAAGGTTTGGCTCACACCTGTTTATGAAAAGTGAAACATACGAAGAGCTAAGGGAAAGATCCTACGAGTACCTGACATTAAACAGATTTCCCGGTACCAAGGAGCACAAAGAGGCAAAAAGCATTATAAAAAATCTTCTTAGGGAAAAGGGGATTCCTTTTGTGGAAGAAAATTTTTTAGTAAAAAAGCGTGTGCCAATTGGAGCCCACCTGGAGATAAACGAGCATTACATTAGAGCTTTTCCTTTTGTTGGAAGCTTAAGCGGGACTTTTGAGGGATACGTAAAGGAAAACTTTGTAGAGGGAGACATAGCCCTTCAAGAAGCAAAGAGCATAAACTTTGAACTCATAAAAAGCAAGAATGTAAAAGCGGTAGTATGCTATCTTAGTAGCTTGGACCATATATTCTACGGTGGGATACAAGAAGACCTGGCTATAGTCTCCATTAAAAAAAGCGACCTTCCAAAGGTAAAGGATTTTTATGCTAAACTTTGCGTGAAAAGTAAAGAAGAAGTTATCAGATGTAGCAATATACTGTTTGAGCTGGGGAAAGGCCCTGTAGTCTATCTGGTGGCTCACATGGACACAAAGCCAGAAACCTATGGAGCGGTGGACAATGGGCTGGCATCCTTCATGCTACCTTACATCTACCAAGAGCTAAGGGAGGACTTTAGGCTTCCGTTTAGGATCAGAGTTCTTATAACTGACTGCGAGGAAGTAGGTTTGGAAGGTGCAAAACATCACGTAAGCAAGGGGATAAAACACGCATACTATTGCCTAAACTTAGATGGTATAGGATGGAGCAGTCCAGCGATTATATACAAGGACAGCGATGGATACAACGATTACGAACTATCTGAAAAGTTTTATAGGATAGTAAAGCAGGTAGGCTTGGAAGCTCAGCTAAAGGCGGTCCCGTCTGCAAAAAGCGACCACATACCGTTCAAAAAGTTAGGGCTAAAAACTCTGTTTTTAAGCTCTCATCCACTCCCTATCAGACATACGATCTGCGACAATTACGACGCCATAGATTGGCAAATAGCAAGGCTTTGGTTTGTAGCTATTTTGCACTTTTTGAAAAACTTAGGAAGAACCTAAAACACAAAAGCTAAAACTGTCATATCCCCTAAGGCATAAAACCCGTGAGGCTCTTCCCTTTCGTAAAGAACATAATCCCCTTCTTTTAGCTCTACTGCGTTCCCTTCCGAACCTAAGAAAAATATACCCTTTCCAGAAAGGACTAAGGTTATAACTCTGTGAGGAGATGTGTGCAGAGGGACCTTCTGTCCTTCCCTTAGGCAAAACAGTATGGAGCGCAAACCGTCTTCATTTAGAAGCATCTTCTTCGTGGGCATAAGCTGGGAAAACTCCCTTTCAGAAGTAGAAATCACCTTTGCCATGGCTAACCTCCAAACCTAAGTTTTATTGCAAAGAATACTATCAACAGAGACAAGATAAGGTTTAAAAATCCCAACAGCCTTGCAATATAGAGGTTTAACCTTCTTTCGTATGCCCTTTTGCCAAAATAAAGGTCGTGGCTTAAGGATAAGATGACTACTCCACCAAAGGCAAGCAGTTTGTGCAGAAGTGTACTAACGTAAGGGTTTGAAAAGTCAATGAGCTGTGAGAAACCTATTGTGTAGTGTATATTTATCAAGCCTGTTATGAAGAGACCTGTCAAGGATAGGAATGTGCCATAAAAACTAAGCCTCTTCCCTAAGTTCAAGAATAGCTCTTCTCTGTCCTTTGAACTTCTCAAAACTGGGGCTACTACAAGAACAAGGGCCAACATCCCACCTACCCAGACGCAGGCAAAGAGCACATGCAAAAAAAGGGCAAGCTCTTTTAAAGTAATCATTTACATACATTATAAGCCTACCTTATTATAAAGGCAACCGCTACCGAATACTCTTTTTCGTGCGATAGGGAGATCAAAAGGTTAAGATGTTCTAACCCTTCTCTTAAGAGTTTAACCTTTGCAGGTTTGCCAAAGTCCCCGAGTATTTCTATCTCAGAAAACTTTAAAAGGATGCCAGTATGCTGATATACAGCCTTTAAAACTGCCTCCTTCCCAGCCCATCTGGCAGATAAGCAGGCTATGAAGTCCGCCTGAGCTTTACAGTATTCAATCTCAACAGGCGTGTATATGCGTTTTAGAAACTTCTCTCCAAACCTATCCACTACCTCTTTTATCCTCCTGTTTGAAACTATATCCACACCTATCATCACTCCACCTCTACCCTGTATTCTAATTTTTGCAGTCTTTTGAGCTCATCTGGTAACTGGTTTAGTTGTTCAATAAGCCTTTCTCTGATTTCCTTTAATGTTGGTAGTGGAAAGGTTAGCTTTTTTACAAGTCCGCCTTCTTCATATCTAATTACTCTGTCGTAGTAAAATTTCCCATTCTTGAAGTGTCTCAATACCTGTCTTTTGTAAGGAAAGGTCTTCTTCCCTGGGCTTTCCTTGAACTTAGGCTTCCCTTCATATTCCACCAGTTTATAGGCTATATCTAAGTATGGTGTGTCTGAGGAAGTTAGGACCTTTGTCCCTACGCCAAAGGCCTCTATAGGCACCCCTTCCGAAAGCCACTGCTCTATGTCATACTCGTCCACCCCACCACTGACCAAAATTTTCACGTCCTTAAAACCTTCCTCGTCAAATAGTCTTCTAACTTCTCTGCAAAGCTGAGGGATATCTCCGCTGTCTATTCTCACACCCAAGACTTTGATTCCATCCTTCATAAGTTTTAAAGCCTTGCGCGCCCCTTCAACCGTATCGTATGTATCTATCAAAAGAAAGACCCTGTCTGGAAAGCTCTTTGCAAAAGCTCTAAAAGCTTCCTCCTCTTCATCAAAGATCATGACGTAAGAATGAGCCATGGTGCCAAATACTGGTATTCCATACTGCATACCAGCTTGAAGGTTTGATGTTCCGTTGAAACCTGCTATATAACAAGCCCTTGCCCCTAAAAGCCCAGACATAGGAGAATGGGCCCTTCTTAAACCAAAATCCACCAGGAGCCTACCCTTAGCTGCGAGATAGCTTCTAACAGCCTTTGAGGCTATAACAGTTTCAAGGTGGATTGTATTTATAACAAGCGTTTCTATCAGCTGGGCTTTGGGAAGTGAACCTTCTACCTGAAGGATAGGCTCATTTTGAAAGAATATTGTTCCCTCTTCCATCACATAAAAGTCAAGGTCAAGCTCTAACTCCCTCAAATAGTCCAAAAACCAATCTTTGAATATGCCTAAGCCTTTCAGATACTTTAACTCCCTATCTCCGAATTTGTAGCTCTCTAAGCTTTTCATCAAAGTTTCAAGACCGCAGGCTATAAGAAAATTTCTTTCTTTTGGGAGCTTTCTAACAAAGAGACTAAAAACAGCCCTTCCAGTTTTTCCGTGCTCTAAGTAGCTCTGTGCCATGGTAAGTTCGTAAAGGTCAGTTATCAAAGCAGTGCTCTCCATGGCTTGAGAATTATAATAAATACCTTAGCATGGAAAAGCAGTACAATCCAACTGAAATAGAAAAAAAATGGCAGGAGATCTGGGAAAAAGAAAAGGTGTGTTCTACCAAAGAATCTGGTGATAAGTGTTATGTTCTTGAGATGTTCCCTTACCCTTCTGGTAGGATCCATATGGGGCACGTTAGAAACTACACCATCGGGGACGCTTTAGCTCGCTTTTTGAGAATTAAAGGCAAGAACGTTCTTCATCCGATGGGGTGGGATGCCTTTGGTCTTCCTGCGGAAAATGCAGCCATAAAACACGGAGTGCATCCTGCTAAATGGACAAAGGAAAACATTAGCTACATGAAAAAACAGCTCCAGAGTTTGGGCTTTTCTTATGACTGGGACAGAGAAATAGCCACATGCGACCCAGAATACTACAGATGGAACCAGTGGAT
>Ga0072500_160173_pt1 | contig 21764 bp, 20 predicted proteins | sample GBScelen77Swater_FD_63803 | JGI IMG/M metagenome (GOLD analysis project Ga0072500, IMG submission 63803) | Hot spring microbial communities from Great Boiling Spring, Nevada - cellulolytic enrichment S 77C v2 (version 2) | ecosystem: Environmental > Aquatic > Thermal springs > Hot (42-90C) ...
ACTACAAATTGTCAAGTAGATTATCCTAATTTACCAGATTTACCTTCAGGTTGGCAATAGTACTGTGCAAATATAAATACTTATTTAAAAACAGATGGTTCAGGCTGGCTTCCTGTTAATTTCTCTAATATTTCTCAAATAAAATTAGAAGGTTTACCAACTGATCCTCTTAATAATGAACAAAACTTTTTTGCTTATGTAGCTGATAACAATAAAAAGGAATTTGAATTTTTGGTAATTCCTGAATCTAGCTCAAACAAAGGTCCAGATTCTATATCTGCACAAGATGGTGGTACGTCTTATTATTTATATGAAGCCGGGAATAATAAATCTCTTATACCAGAAGATATAGAATTAGTATTCGGTATTCCAAGTGGAGAAATTGTTTGGACTCAAACTGAAAACTTTGGTATATATTGGGACGATATAGAAGCAATTTCTTTAGATAATGATTATATATATTTAGTTGGCAGCCACGAAGTAGATCATCAATATATCAATTGGCAATGGATAATTGAAAAAAGGTACAAAAAAACAGGAGAAATAGTTTGGGCTACAATAACGGACGTAACGCCAGGCAATTATAAAAGTGAAGCTCCATGGGATATGATTAGCGATGAAAATTATATTTATATTGTAGGAAGAAATGGTGATTATGTTTCTTATATAGAGAAAAGAGATAAAAATACAGGAGAATTAATAACAGCAACTACATCTAGTGCTATGGAAAGTGCCTGGAGAGTTAGTCAGGATGATGAGAATTTATATATAGTTGGATGGAAAACAAAGATTGTAGCAAATACTAGTGATTTTTATATAGTTCTTCAAAAAAGAAGAAAAAGTGACTTACAATTACTTTGGAGTTATACTTCTAACCCCTCTTCACCTTATAAAGTATGTGATCTACCTTCTAGTAGATGTATATGTTTTGATTATTTTGGTTATCCTGCTATTAGTTATAAAAATGGTAGTATCTATATTGGGACTGCTCAAGGCGTTTATAATTTCGATAATCCTCAGTGTGGTCCATATGATGAAGATTTGAGAAGATACGGAATTATATATGGAAGAATTGAAAAAATTAATGCAAATAACGGATCGAGAATATCCTTTGTGACTACTACTAAATCAGTTTATGATTTATACACAGATGATAATAATTTATTTGTAAGTACTTATGGTTATTTAGAAAAAAGAGATTTTAATCTTAATTTATTATTATCAACACAAGCAAACGCTGGTGTTTTAGATGGCTTTGGGAAATATCTCTATTTAGCTTATTATAGTGTAGTAAGTGGTAGAGATTATCAATGGGTGATTGAAAAAAGGAAGAAAGATGATTTAAGTTTAGTATGGACAAAATTTAGTAACCCTAGTAATAGCGAAGATTATGTTAAGTCTATAAAGGTAGATTCAACAGGAATATATATAGCAGGAAATGATAAAAATACTACAGGAGGAGAATATGATTTTCAACTTAGATTAGAGAGAAGGAATAAATAGTTCACACACCTAATTGCATTAAAATAAAAAATGTTGAAATAAAATTAAAAATATATTAGAATTTTAAAGATGAAAGAAGAATTGGAAAGTATTTTAAAAGAGGCGCAAGAAGTTAAAGATAATATTAAAAATTTGCAAGATTTAGAGAATTTTAGGATTAAATTTTTAGGCAAAAAGGGGTTATTAAAAAATATCTTAGAAAAAATTGTTAATTTACCAGAAAATGAAAAAAAGGAATTAGGCGCTTATTTTAATTTTGTCAAAGAAGAAATTGAAAATATTTACGAAGAATTAAAACGAAAATTAGAATCGAAACCTTTTATTAAATTTGATCTTCATCATCCCGGTAAGAAAATAGAAAAAGGGCATTTACATATTTTATCTCAAGCTATAGATAGAATAGTAAATATCTTTTCAAAAATAGGCTTTGATTTAGAGTTAGGAAAAGAAATTGTAACAGAGTATGAAAATTTCGATTCTTTAAATATGCCCAAAGATCATCCTTCAAGAGATATGTGGGATACACTTTGGATAAAATCAGAAAAAGAAAAATTACTTTTGAGAACTCATACCTCTGCTCATCAGGTTGAGATTTTAAAAAATAGGAATCTGCCATTAAAAGTAATAATTCCTGGCAAAGTATATAGACATGAAGCAACAGATTCAAGGCACGAGATGCAATTTCATCAGTTAGAAGGTTTAGCAGTTGGTGAGAGTTGTAATTTACAAGAACTTAAAGGTGTGTTTTATATCTTTTTTGAAGAATTTTTTGGGAAAAAATTAGATATAGTATTTAGAACATCTTATTTCCCATTCACAGAACCAAGTTTAGAAGTTGATATAGAATGTATATTATGCAACGGAAAGGGATGTGAAGTTTGTAAATATTCAGGATATTTAGAAATTGCTGGCGCAGGTATGATTCATCCATTTGTTTTAAAACAGGCATTAATAGATACAAATAAATATTATGGATATGCTTTTGGTTTAGGTATAGAAAGATTAGTGATGTTGAAATATAATATTCCAGATGTAAGATTATTCCATTCAGGAGATTTAAGATTTATAAAACAATTCTAAAAAATGAAATTTAGGTTAAAAGATTTAGAAGAACTTTTAACAAAAAAACCTAATTGGAGAACGGTTGTTAATTTATTAAATAAAAAATCTTTTGAAACCATTTTAGAAAACCAATATTTAGAAGTTGACATTTTGCCAAATAGATTTGCTGATGCAGGAAATATTTTAGGATTAGCTAAAGAAATTTCTGCTTTAACAGGAATTAAATTGAAACCTTTGAAGTTTAACTTCAAAGAAATTAATAAAAAATATAGCGATTTTGTAAAAATAGAATGTAAAACCTATAAATGTTTAAATTATTTTGGTAGAGTAATTTTAGATGTTAAAAATTCCCCATCTCCTAAATGGCTTCAAGAATTTCTTGAAAGCTATGGCTTAAATTCAGTTAATCTTTTAGTAGACCTAAGCAACTATGTAATGATTAAATTTGGAGCTCCATTACATATTTTCGATCTAGATAAAATTGAAAAACAAACAATTATAATAAGAGAAGCAAAAGACAAGGAGATTTTCACATCCCTTAAAGAAATAGATTATAAGCTTCCCAAAGGAGCTATTGTGATTTCTGACCCTAAAAAGGTTTTAGCTTTAGCTGGTATTCAAGGAGCAAAATCTGCAGAGGTCACTTTAGATACAAAAAATATTTTTATAGAAGCAGCTATATTTGATCCAGCAATTATTTATAGAACATCCAGGGAATTAAATCTTCAGACAGAAGCAAGTTATAGGTTTGAAAGGAGGGTCTCTGATATTAATACATTAAGAGCCTTGGAATATTTAGCATATTTAATTTATAAATTTGCCAAAGGAAAAGTGACTAAAAAATATTTTCAATTAAAACCCTTAGAAAAACCAAAAAAAATTCTTTTAAGATATCAAAAAATTTTTGATTATTTAGGTTTCGAAATAGATAAAAAAGAGATCGATAGAATTTTAAAAGCTATTGGATGTAGCTTAATCAAAAAAACATCAAATTATATATATGTAACTATCCCCTTAGAAAGGCTAGATTTAATAGAAGAAATTGATTTAGTTGAAGAAGTTATAAGAATCTTTGGATACGACAAGGTTAAAATCAAATTCCCAACAGTTCATAAAATTCCCTCATTAAATGAAAACTATCAATTTGTTAATGTCCTTAAAAAAGACCTAAAAGAAATAGGACTAAATGAGGTTTTGACATATAATTTTATTGATGATGAAGATTTAAATAATTTTATAAGGTTCTTCAAAGAATTTTATCAGGAGCCAATTGAAATTTTAAATCCTGTAAGTAATCTTTATAGATATTACCGACCATTTATTTTTATAAACCATATAAAAGTTATTAACAAAAATTTGGGTTTGTATAATTGGTTAAGGACTAAAAACATTTATCTATTTGAAATAGGACGGGTTGGAGGCTGGATAAACAAAAAAATCACCGAAAGAGATGTTTTATGTATTACAATTACCTCTGTAGATTTAGATAAAGTTTTAATTGATGGTAAAAGTATTTTAAACTATATTGCAAACTCTTTAGGACTTAAAAAATTTCACATTACTCCCTCTAAATATCCTAAAGATGAATTTGACATATTTGGTTATATACATACAGAAGAAGAAAACATTTTAGGTTTTATAGGTTTAATTAATAAAAATATACTTAAAAAATACAATGTAGAACAGCCAGTTTTGATTATTGAAATGCAAGTAAGTAATTTAATGAAGTATTATAAAGAAGAAAAATTCTATCAACATATCCCTATTTACCCAGCTATTTTCAGAGATATTTCTATAATTGTACCTGAATATATTCAATCAGATATAATTGAAAATGAAATTTATGAAGTAGCCAAAGATTTATTAGAAGATATTGAACTTTTCGACATTTATCAAGGTCCACCTCTTAAAGAAAATGAAAAAAGCATAGCTTATCATTTGATTTTTAGAAGCCCTGAAAGAACCTTAACCGAAGAAGAAGTTAATAATATAATGCAACAGATTATTAAACGACTTAAAGAAAAATTTGGCATAATATTAAGATAACTTGAATTTGTCGGTTTTGTATTTTATAATTTTTTAAAATGACTTGTTATTTTTGTTCACAAAATGCAAAAGAGATAGATTATAAAGAAGTTGATATTTTAAAAAAATTTATAAGTGCTGGAATGAAAATAAAAAACAGAAAAAAAACTGGATTGTGCGCTAAGCATCAAAGAAAATTAGCTCAAGCCATAAAAAGAGCTAGACAGATGAGTTTATTGCCGTATCTTCCATAATGAATTTAAATTTCTATAAAAATAAAATAACTTTTAAGGTTTTACCTGAAAGCAAAACAAAGAATTTTGTAGTTATTATTTGTTATGATGAAAAGTTAGATAAATCTACCAGCTTCGCCTTTTTAAATTCTGATTTAAAAAATTTTATCAAAAATACATTTCCTAATTTTAAAAAACATGATAAATATATTTGCTATACTCCCTTTGGCAATTTTGCTTTTATAAAGTTTAAAAAACAACAAAATTTATACAATTTTTATATAGAATTAAGAAAACTTTTTAAATTTTTAAAAGATAATAAAATTAGTGAATTTACTTTATATTTAAGTGATTTTCAACTAAATGACCTATCTCTAAGCAAATTAGCTGAAGTAGTAGTTTTTAATTTTATTATTACAGACTTTGATTTTACTAGATATTATAAAACTCCACCAAAAGAAGGTTGGTTTAATGTCAAAGAAGTAGAAATAATGGTAAATAAAAAACAAATTAACGAAATTAAAAGAGCTGTCAAAAAGGGCATCATCATTGGTGAAGAAATTAATAGAGCAAGATTTTTGTCAAGTTTACCAGGTGGTGATTTAACTCCGGCTAAATTTGTAGAAATTATAAAAGAATACATCAAAGATTTAGATTTAAAAATTACAATATTGGACGAAAATAAATTAAAAAAAATAAATGCAGGAGGGATCTTAGGCGTTTCCCGGGGCTCTAAAGAAAAACCTTATTTGATTATTTTAGAAAACAAAGAAAAGGGTAAAGAGATCCATTTAATAGGGAAGGGAATTACTTTTGACAGCGGTGGATTACAAATAAAACCCCAAGATTATATGAATGAAATGCATTTAGATATGAGTGGAGCTGCAACTGTTTTAGCTTCATCTATTTTAATTAGAAGATTAGAGTATAAAACAAATTTTAAAACTTTAATTCCATTAGCAGAAAATATGCCATCGGGTGAAAGTTATCGTCCAGGAGATATTTTAAAAACAATATCTGGAAAAACAATTGAAGTAGGTTCAACAGATGCAGAAGGAAGAATTATTTTAGCAGATGCTATTGATTATTCAAAAAAATTCTTTAAACCTTCTTTGATTATTGAATTCTCTACTCTTACAGGTGCTTCAATGATTGCTTTAGGCAATAAAGCAAGTGCTTTGTTTACTAATAAAAAAGAACTCCAAGATTTCATAATGAAAATTTCAGAAATATCTGGAGATCTTTTATGGCCATTACCTTTATGGGACTTGTATAAAAAAGATATTGAGGGAAACTTTGCTGATATTTTAAATATAGGCAAGTCAAAATATGGCGGAGCTATTCATGGAGCTTACTTTTTATGGGAATTTGCTAAGCCCGTTAATTTTATTCATATTGATATGGCTCCTAAAATGATTAGTTCTGAAGAAGATAGTTTAACTAAGGGAGCAACAGGATTCGGGGTTAATTTGATGAAAGAATTTTGCGAAAATTTTCAGGAAATTGAAAATATTTTATAAAAATGTTTCTAGAAGAAAATATATATTTAAAACCCCTTACAACTTTCAAAATAGGTGGACCTGCAAGGTTTTTTACAGTTTTGAAAAATTTTAGTGATGTCGAATTAGCTATAGATTTTATTGAAAAAAATAAAATAAATTTTTTTATATTAGGTGGAGGTAGTAATTTATTAATTAAAGATGAAGGATTTGATGGAATTGTCTTAAAGCCTCAATTTGACTATGTTAATTTTTTTGAAGATGGAATTGTAGTTGTAGGTTGTAGCAAAAGTATGCCTGAATTAGTTTTCGAAGCTTGCAACTTAGGTTATAAAGGACTTGAATTAACTGGAGGGCTACCAGGAACAGTTGGGGGAGCAATTGTAAACAATGCTGGATGCTTTGGATTTGAAATCAAAGATATATTGTTAGAAGTAAGCGCACTTAATTTAAAGACACAAGAATTTAAGATATTTAAAAATAACGACTGCAACTTTTCTTATAGAGATTCATTTTTTAAAAATCATCCTGAGTGGTTATTAATTGAAGCAAAATTAAAATTAGAACCAGGCTTTGACAAAAACGAGCTTTTACAAATAATGCAAGAAAAGATAGAATATAGAAAACAAAAGCACCCCTTAGAATATCCAAATGCTGGAAGTGTATTTAAAAATTTGCTATTGGAAAATTTAAAAGAAAATATAATTGAAATGGCTATGGAAGATAATGTAGTTAAAGGAAACAAAATACCCGCAGGTTATTTTATAGAAAAAGCAAACTTGAAAGGAAGGCAAATAGGAGGTGCAAAAATTTCAGAAAAGCATGCTAACTTTATTGTAAATTTAGGGAATGCAAAAGCAATAGATGTTTTGAATTTAATTGATTTAATAAAAGAAGAAGTGAAAAATAAATTTGAAATAGATTTAGAGCTTGAAATTAAAATTGTGTGAGTTATCCACAGGTTCTCTCTTGATTTTTGATTTTTATTATTTTATAATTTTAGTAATAAAGCAATTGATGAAAATTAAGTAAGACTGAACTCAAACAAAAAAATAAAATTATTCGGGTTTGGTCGGCCCGATTAAAAAAATTAATGTACAAAAGAATGGCCAAGAAAAAGGCGGCGGCCAAAAAAACAATGGCAAAAAAAGGAAAGAAAGGAGGGAAAAGAAAGTAAGTAATAGCCCCCGTATATGGGGGCTATTACTATTTTTGTATAATAAACCTTCTCTATAATAAAGTAGTGAAATTGTTGTGGATGAGTAATTAAAAAGTATAAATTTACAAAGCTTTTCACACCATAGTGAAAGTTTTTTTATTTTGGTTTTAAAACAAAGTGGTATAAAATGGAATAAAAGTTAATTAAAGTGGTAAATAGTGGATAAAATAGTGAAAATAGTGGATAAATGCTTATAGGAGAATTTAAACATAATTTAGATCAAAAAGGCAGGGTTTCAATACCAGCGAAATTTAGACAAAAATTTGCTGAAGGACTGATTCTTACAAGAGGGATAGATCAATGTATTTGGGGATTTTCTAAGTCTGAGTGGGAAAAGGTGGTAAATAGAATTACAAATTTACCATTAAGTCAATCCAGTGCTCGTGCTTTTGCAAGATTAATGCTCTCAGGAGCATTTGAGACAGAAATAGATAACCAAGGCAGGGTTTTAATACCAGAAATATTAAGGAAATATGCAAATTTAGAAAAAAAGACGGTGATTGTCGGTATGTATAACAGAATAGAAATTTGGGATGAAAAAAAATGGGAGGAGTATAAAAAGCAAACAGAAGAAAATTCAGAAGAAATTGCTGAAAGATTATCAGACTTAGGAATATAATGCATAAACCTGTACTCTTGCAAGAAGTTATTAAATATTTAGAACCAAAGCCGAATGAAAATTTTATAGATGCTACATTCGGTTTAGGAGGTCATTCGTTAGAAATTTTGAAGTATATAAAACCTTATGGAAAAATTTTAGCTCTCGAATGGGACCCATACTTAGTCGCAATTGACAAAAAAAGGCTTATGAAAAATAAAAATATAATTTTAAAAAACGAAAATTTTAAAAATATTAAAAAAGTAGTTAAAGAAGAGAACTTTACTCAAATTAAAGGTGTTATTTTTGATTTGGGAATTTCTAATTGGCATTATAAAAAATCTCAAAGAGGTTTTAGTTTTCAAAAAGATGAGTTTCTAGATATGAGAATAAATCCTTTTGAAATTAAAATTACTGCTTTTGAAATAGTAAACTACTTTTCAAAAGAAAAATTAATAGAAATATTAGAGAAATATGGTGAAGAAAAATATGCAAATAAAATTGCTGATGAAATTATTCGTCGACGAAGAATTAAAAAAATTGAGACATCAAAAGAACTTGCAGAGCTAATTTTGAATGTAGTTCCTAGAAAAAAGAAAATACATCCAGCAACTAAAACTTTTATGGCTTTAAGGACATATATTAATAATGAATTAGAAAATTTAGAAATAGGTTTAAAATCAGCTTACGATGTTTTAGAAAAAGGCGGTAGAATTGTAATAATTACTTTCCAAGGTTTAGAAGATAAAGTAGTCAAAAAAGTATTTAGAGAATTAAAAAATAAAGGAGCTAAACTTCTTACAAAAAATGTAGTTAGGCCTCCCAAAAAAGAAATATTAGAAAATCCAAGTGCTAGATCAGCAAAATTAAGAGCTATTTTAAAAAATGGCAAAGAAGAAAAATAACATTTTAAAAAAGAAGCCGCCTTTTTATTGGCCATTTATCCTTTTGTTGATAATACTTGTAGAGTTAGGTTTGTTGATAAGAGAAAGAGCCTGGTCTCAGGCGTACGGTAATGTTGTCCATACGCTTCGAGACCGGGTTGAAAAAATAAACTATGAAAATAAATTAATGTTTAATCAAATGTTCAACATTTATAATCAGATTTTAGAAAATTCCTTTTATGCTGAAGCTCCGAGAATTTATTTAATTAATTCTCAACTTTCGTCTCTTTCTAAGTTAAATGAAAAGAAATACTAACTCGGCCCATTTTTTAATAATTTTTATAAATTTATTTTTATGGGCACTACCTGCTTTCTATTTGTTTAAACTTCAAGTTTTAGATGCTGCTAAGAATGAAAAAATTATTCAAACTTTTGAAGCTCCTAAAACTATTTTGCCTAAAAGAGGTAATATATATGTTAAAGATAAAAACGGAAAATTATATTTAATAGCTACTACACAAAAAATTTATGATGTTTATTTTAATCCATTAAAAACAAAAGATTTGAATAAAGAATTAAATTTAATAAAAGGAATTTTAAATACAGACATTAAAATTAAAACTAATCATACTTCTTTTATTATTGCTAAAAATATAGATGAAGCTACAGTGAATGAACTAAAAAAATTAAAATTAGATTCTTTGTTTTTTGAAGAAAAATATAAAAGGGTTTATTTAGAAAATAGTTTCTTAAGTACAATCTTAGGTTTTACAATACCAGAAGATAATGGACTTTTAAAAGGTGTTTATGGTTTAGAAAAATATTATGACGAATTTCTAAAAGGCGAATCAGGTCTTTATTATGGAATAGGAGAAATACAAAATGCAATTCCCGGCTCTGATTTAATTTTGAATATAGATTATTTTATCCAAAAATATGCTGAAAAAATTTTAGAAGAAGGCATTAAAGAATTTGAAGCAGAAGGAGGATTAATTGTTGTTACAACTAATGATGGGAAGGTTTTAGCAATCGCAGAAAAGCCAAATTATAATCCTAATGAATATAACGAAGTAGAAGATCCTAAAATTTATCTGACTAGATTAACTCAAAATTATGAACCTGGTTCTGTTTTAAAATCATTTACTTTTTTTGTAGGGCTAGACAGTAAAGTTTATTCTCCTACTGATAAATATTTTGATGCTGGCTACGTAGAAGCTAATCAATGGAAAATTTATAATTTTGATAAAAAAGGTAGAGGTTATATTACTTTAGAAGAAGCATTTGAACAATCTCTTAATACAGGAGCTATTCATATTGAAAAACTTTTAGGACATAATAGATTTTTAAGTTATTTAAAACAATTTAGATTCAATCAAAAACCAATGATAGATTTACCAAATTTAACAGAAGGTAACATTAAAAATTTGGAAAAATCATCAAGAGATTTAAGAGATATTAATTTTTATACTGCAAGTTTTGGGCATGGAATTAGTATTTCCCCAGCTCATCTTTTAATGCTTTTTAATACTTTTGCTAATGATGGAGACATGTATAGTTTATTGATCGTTGATAAGATAATTAACTATAATCAAAAGATAAAACAGCAAAAAACCGTCAAAATCACTCATATAGGAAGCAGAGAAGCACATCAAAAATTTAAAGATTTATTGGAAAAAGTCACCTTAAATGGGAGTGGTAAAAAAGCTAGAATACTAGGATTTAAAATTGGAGGTAAAACTGGATCAGCATACATCCCTCATGAAAATCAGCCGGGTTATTCTAATGAAGTTATCAATTCATATTTAGTTATATTTCCTTTATCTAAGCCTAGATTTATAATATTAGTAAGGATAGATAAGCCAAATCAAGGACTTGCAATGGTGACTACTGTTCCATTAGCAAAAAAGATGATTGATTTTTTAATTAATTATTACAATATACCACCAGATAATGAGAAAGAAATTTTTGAATATTATTCAAACAATACTCAAAATTGACTTGGAGACATTAAAATTTGAAGAATATGCATTTGAAATTTTTTTGCCTTTATTGTTTTTTTCGTGGTTTTTTTACTTTCTAAAATATTATGGGTTTATAATTAATTTGTTACTCAATGTATTGATAATTATAAGTTGGATAATTTATTTTAGAAGATTAACTGAAGAAAAAGCAAAAGAAAACTAATGAAAAAAATTATTTTCTTTTTAATTGACGGAATAGCAGACAAGGGTAAAGAGACCCCATTAAGAAAAGCTTCTAAAAGGTTTATTAATGGTATTCTTGACAGATCTTTTCTTTCTTATATTTATCCTTTACAAAAAGAATATTGGCCCAAATATGGCGAAACAAGTGTGAGTGGTTTAGCAAATCTATCTATTTTGGGCTATAAAATTAAACCTGAAAAATTTAAAAGAGGTGTTTATGAAGCTATAGGAAGTAAAATTAAGTTTAAAAATAATTGGTTAGCTGTAAGAATTAATTTCGCCACTGTAAATGAGGAACTTAAAGTAATAGATAGAAGAGCTGGAAGAAATACATATGGCTTAGATAAAATAGTAAAAGATCTTAATAAAAAAATCAAATTAGAAGTGCCTTATAAGATTTATCATACTTTAGGCCATAGAGGGGTACTTATTTTGAAAGGCAAATTATCAGATAAAATTTCAGAAAATGATCCTTTTGATATAGGTAAAAAAGTTAAAAGAGTTAAACCTTTAGATAATTCCAAAATTGCTCAAAAAACTGCAGAAATATTAAATAAGTTTTTAGAGCAAGCGCATCAAATTTTAAAAAATCATCCTATTAATTTAGAAAGGAAACAAATGGATCTTTTGTCTGCTAATTATTTATTAATTAGAGAACCAGGAAATAAACTATTAAAATTAAAAAATTTCTTTAAAAAGTACAAATTCAAAAATGGCTGCGTTTTAGCCACAAATGGGGTAGATAAAGGCACATGTTTAGCAATTGGTTTTAAAGAGTTTACCTTAAAAGAAGCTAAAAATATTGATGAGGAAATGAAAATTATTTATCAAGCTTTTAAAACTATTATAAAGAAGAATTATCAGGTTGTTTATATACACCTTAAAAAAGCCGACGAAGCAGCTCATGATAAAGATTTCAAAAAGAAAAAATATTTCTTTGAAAGATTTGATATGATATTCCAAAATATTTATACAGATCACCCCGAAGATATTTTTGTAATTACAGGAGATCATATAACGTCAACTAAAACTGGTAAGCATCACTTTGGTCCTGTTCCTCTTTTAATAATCAATTCTTCAATAAAAAATAATCCTAAAGAATTTAGCGAATTCGAGGCATTAAAATTAGGATGTTATTTTAAAGAAAATTCGCAAATTTGGAAATTCTTATATAAAAATGTTAGTTGAAAAATTAGAGAATTTTTTCAAAAAATTAGCAAAAGATTATTTAGGAAAAGCTCATACCGAAGTAAGGCCTCATATAAAAGTTTTTTTGCCTGCAGATTTAAGTTTAGGAGATTTTTCTACAAATATTTTGTTTCTTTTTTCTAAGATAGTTAAAAAATCAACTAAAGAAGTATTTGAGGAAATAAAACCTAAAATAGAAAAATTACCTTATATTGAGAAAATTGAAATCGTCAATGGCTATTTAAATATTCTTATAAGTAAGAAAGTCTTGTTTGAAAATTTCAAAGCTATTTTATTAAGAAATTTAGAATTTTTAGAAAATAACCTCGGAAAAAGACAAAAATTAATTATCGAATATGTGTCTGCTAATCCTACGGGTCCTCTGCATTTAGGGAATGCAAGAGGAGCGGTTATCGGAGATATTTTAGCTAAATTATTTAAAGTTAGCAATTTTAAAGTTACAAAAGAATATTATGTAAATGATAGAGGTAACCAAATAGAGATTTTAGTTGATTCTATCTTGTATGAGCTTGGACAAAAAGAATATAACGAAAATTTTTACAAAGGAGATTATATTAAAGAAGTAGCTGAAGTAGTTAAAAATAATTTAAAGATTCTTGATAGGGCATCAATAAAAAAAATAGCTGTAAAATATATCTTAGATAAATTCATTAAGAGACCATTACAAAAATTTGGGACTCAATTTGACAATTTTTATTTTGAAACAGATCTTTATAAAAAAGGTTTAGATAAAAAAATATTGAAAATTCTTGAAAATAAAAAACTTATAGAAAATCGGGAAGGAGCAATATGGTTATTGCTTACAAAATTAGGGGAGCCCAAAGATGAAGTTTTAATAAAAAAGAATGGAGAACCTACTTATTTCTTTTCCGATATATTATACAATTATGAAAAATTTTTCATTAGGAAATACAAATATTCTATTATTTTAGTCTCTTCTGATCATCAAGATCATGCTAGACGATTGCTTAAAACTTTTTCCGATATCTTTTTAGTTAAAGAAAATAGATTTAAGATTCTGATTTATCAAATGGTACATATTACAAAAGGCGAAGAGCTTTTAAGGATGTCCAAAAGAAAAGGGATTTATATTACCCTTGATGAACTTATTGAATTATTAAATATAAACTCTATTAGATTTTACTTTTCTAAATATGCCTTAGAAAATATAGTTGAATTAGATTTAGATTTAGCCTTAAAAGAGTCTGAAGAAAATCCTGTTTGGTATGTTTTATATACTTATGCTAGATTTATTAATATTCTTAAAAAAGCACAATCTCAAAAATTGAAAATCCCCAATAAAAAAGTTATTAAAAATAATTTAACTAAAGTTTTTAGATATATTTTAGAAAGAGATTCTTATGTTAGGATATTAAGAAAAGTTCAACAGTTACAAACAATTTCTTACGATGCTATAAAAAATATTAGACCAAATTTAATCACTCAATATTTAATAGAATTATGTAAAGAGCTGAATTACTTTTATGAAAAAGAAAAAATTTTAGAAGGAGACCATCAAGAAATTAAATTAAAATTAATTTTTGTAAATTATATAATTAAAGTTTTAGATTTGACCTTCTACCTTCTTTCTCTTAAGCCTGTAAAAGAACTTTATAAAATAGAGAGAAATAACTCCAATTAAATAACCTAATAGCAAACCAGCAATTATATCTATTGGCCAATGCATTAAACTTAACCAGCTAAAAATAGCTACTAAAATTGTCAAAAGAAACATTAAAATACCCCATTCAATAAAGTTATTTAAAATTACTGCTGATATTGCAGCCATTAAAGTTACGTGTTGAGAAGGGAAACTATCAAATAATTGTTCTCCTGGATAGAAATAGCTGATTGGTCTTATTGCTAAATAATTGTTTTTGATTAATTGAACAATTAAAATACTTATAAATACTGCAATAAGAAATTCAGCAAATATCCATAGTACTCCTTTATTTTTAAAACTTTCCTTAAAAACCCATACACAAAATATAAATATGCTTAAAAACAAAATAAGATCTCTTAGGAAATCAAAAATAGTTATTATTTTTATATTGTGCTTTAAAATTTGGTATAAATAATAAGTAACCATGAAAAAACTAATTGCTTTTTTAACTAAAAATATCCACCCTTTACAAATTATAACAAAAAATAGTTTTTGGATTACATCCGGTAAAATTCTAGGAGGAATTTTAAGAGCTTTACTTGTTATATTTTCTGCTAGATTTCTGGGGCCAGATCTATATGGAAGCTTTGCTTTGGCTATTAATTTTGCCCTTATATTTTCTTTTTTACCAGAATTAGGGCTTACAGCAATTTTAACCAGAGAACTATCTAAAAGAAAAGAAGAAAAAGAAAAAATTTTTAACGAAGTATTATCCTTTTCTTTATTTTTAAGTTTAATCTCTTACATATTAATTATTTTTTTAGGATTTATTTTAATTAAAGATCTACGGTCATTAAAATTATTGCCGATATTAGGAATAATGATGATTTTTGATGTATTGAGAGAATTTTCTTATGCTGTGTATAGAGCAGAATTAAGGGGAGAATTACAGGGTATTCTGCATTTCATTACAAATTTATTTCTATTTTCTTTCGGCCTGTATTCTTTAATTAAATTCAAAACAACCATAGCTTTGGCTTACGCATATTTTTGGGGTATTGGATTAGGATTTATATTAAGTATATTGTTTTTAGGTAGGCTTTTAAAATCTTTTAGATTTATATTTAATTTAAATGCTTATAAATTTTATTTCAAATCTAGTTGGCCTATTGCTATAGCTAATGCACTTTATCTTTTATTGCTTTTTACCGATTCTATAATTTTAGGTTGGTTCTTTCCTTCTTATGTTGTTGGAATTTATAATTCTGCTGTAAAAATTAATGAGTTTTTAATATTATTCCCTACAGGAATAGCACTTTCTTTATTGCCTTTATTCTCGTCAAATTTAAATAATAAAGAGGAGCTAAAAAGAACTATGGAATTTGGAATTTATTTAAATTATTTGGTAGTTATTCCTATAATTTTTTCAATTTTAATTTTAGCCGATAAATTAATTTTGCTAGTATTTGGGGAAGAATATTTATTTGCTACCTATGGATTGAAAATTTTAATTCCTTCATTGTTAGCTAATTCTATATTTATGGTATTTTCACAATTTTTAATAGCAATAGATAGGAGAATAGAACTTTTGATCTACGAATTAATAGGATATATGGTTAATGTTATCTTAAATTTAATATTAATTCCTAAATTTGATTTTATTGCTGCTTCGTATACAACCACTTTTTCAAGTTTCTTAATGTTTTTATTAGGGTATTTTGCTATTCAAAAATATTTAAAATTTAATTTATGGCATGAGATTTCTAAGCCCTTGATAGCCTCAGTAATATTAGGATTATTTTTAATATTTTTTAGAGAACTAAATTTACTTTTTTCAATAATTGGCGGAATTTTAATTTATTTTCTAAGTTTAATAGTCTTGAAAGATAAAATATTTACAGAACTTAAATACCATTTAAGAATGCCCCATTAATAATCTTTCTAATTTTAGCAATGCGGGTAATTGATAAGGAATAATTTTCTTTTTTGCTGTTTCTAAATCTATATATTCTACTTTATCATTTTCTGGATAAATTTTTTTAATTCCTGAATTTGGAGGCCATTCTATTTCTATAAACTCTTTGCTTGTCCCAAATTTTTCTTTTTTAAAATCTTTATTCAAGAAATAAATATATACAATTTTCCCTCCTTTGCTTTTCACATGACACAAATATTTTAACTTCTTTATATCATTTTTAGTAAGATTTAAACCAGTTTCTTCCTCAAATTCTCTAATTGCAGTAATTAAATAATCTTCTCCTTTATCTACCCCTCCTTTAGGGATGTGCCATGCATTTAGATCTTTATTCTTCCAATATGGTCCACCGGGATGAACTAATAAAACTTCAATTTTATTTCTTTTTTTATTTTTTCTATAAACTAAAATTCCAGCACTTATTTTTTCTCTTTTATTCTCTTTTTGCATTTGTTTATAATTACTATATGACATATTTGATTTTTGTATTAATCATCTTTTTATATTCAGGAGTTACTGTTTTTAGATTAATTCAGCTTAAAGAATATTTTTTTCCTTCAATTTTTTCTCATTTTGATTACCCCTCAAGTTACATCATTTTCTTAAGACGTACAGAGTTTCTTTTGTGGGTTTTATGGTTCCTTTTTGTTTTATTAGCTATTCTAGGAATTACTTTGCAAATTAACGACAATTGGTTTATTCCTCTTTCTATAATTTTAATTATATTAACAATAAAAAGGAAAGAGCAATTAAAGTTAATTAATTATACACCAAAAGCAATTTTTATATTATTTGTTTCATTTTTAATTAATTATAGACTAATTCAGTATGGAGAAGGAAACATAACTGTAGCCTTAATTTTATTGACAACATCTTTTCAGTTTTGTGTATATTTATTTTCCACCTATTTAGCTAATTTGTTAACTAAATTATATGCAAATATATTATATAAAAAAACAGAAAAAAAGATTTTAAATTGGCTTAATAAAGATAAGAATAGAAAAGTTATTGGAATCACTGGTAGCTATGGCAAAACTTCAACCAAAGAAATTTTAGCTCAACTTTTAGGTTTGAAATATAAAGTTTTAAAATCACCTAAACGATTAAATGCAGAAATAGGGTTAAGTCAATTTATTCTAAATAGTGATCTTGAAAATTATGAAATCATAATTCTTGAAATGGGAGCAAGAAAAACTGGGGAGGTAGAAACAATGGTAAATATTTTTCATCCCCAAATTGCTTTTTTAACAGGTTTGGCTCCACAACATTTAGCTACATTTGGCTCATTAGAAAATGTCATTAAGGGTGAGGGCCTTGAAATTTTTAAAGAAATAAATTCTGAAGGCATTGCTTTTTTAAACGGAGCTAATGAACTGGTGGCAAAAGTTTATGAGGAATTAGATGTAAAACAGAAATATCTTTATGCTTCAGAAAAAGGACAATTTTATTCTAAAAATGAGATTTTTACTTTAGAAGGAACAAGCTTTGATTTTATTTATCCAGAAGGAGAAATTTCTTTAAAAACAAATTTAGTAGGAAGACATTTTCTCGAAAATTTAATAGGAGCACTTGCTTGTGCTTACATTTTGGGGATTAATCCAGAGGAATTAAAAGAAGAAATCCAAAATATAATCCTTTTACCTCATCAATTTGAAATTGTTCGCAAAGAAAGTCCTGTAATTATAGATGATTCTTACAATGCTAATTTAATAGGGGTTAAAAGAGCAATTGAATTTTTTTTACAAATTCCATTAAGTTATAGAATTGTGTTTTTTGCTGGGATTTTAGAATTAGGAATAGAAACACCTAATATTTATTATTCTCTGATTCAAGATTTTAAAAAAGTAGACAAAATAATTTTAACATTTAAAGATTATACAGAAGTATTTTTTGAAAATATTTATAGCAAAGTTTCTATCTACAAAAATGAAGATTTAAAAGAAATCATAAAAGAATATCCATTAGAAGAAACTGGAATATTAATTTTGGGTAGAATACCTAATAAGCTTTTAGAAGAAATTAGAAATCTATGAAAAATAAATTAATTTCTCCAGATTTTTATCCAAATTTTGAAAAAGATGATTATGCTTTAATCAGAAAAATCTTAAAGAGCAAAAATGAATGGATAAACGGTGAAGAATTAGAAACTTTAAAATTTGAATTAAAAAAATTTTATCCAAATTCAGAAATATTTTTATTTTCTACCGAAAGAGGAGCTTTAGAATTTTTTTTAAGGTTTTATTTAAAAGATAAAAAAAATAAAAAAGTTGCTATTCAAGGATTTACTTGCTTTGTTGTACCTAAGGCTATAATAAATGCAGGTGGAATCCCCGTTTTTGTAGATATAAAAGACGGTTATTTGAATTTTACTATAGATGAATTATATGAAGTTTATAAAAAAAATCCAGATATTTCTGTAGTAATTTTGCAAAATACATTTGGTGTTCCTAATGAATTAGATGAATTTATTAGCTTTTGTAAAGAAAGAAATATACTATTAATAGAAAATTTAGCACATTCTTTCAATGCAAAATATAAAGGAATATTTTTAGGAAACTTTGGAGATATAGCTTTAATAAGTTTTGGAAGATCTAAAGTAATTTCAGGGATCTTTGGCGGAGCTTTAATAATAAAGAATAAGGAAATAGCAGAAAATTTTAATTTATATTATGAAAATTTAGAGGTTATCAAGAATAAAAAATGGCTATTTAAAACTTTGTTGTATTCTTATTTAATGCAGTATGTCCGAAAAAATTATAGTCTTTATGGGAAATTTTTAGGTTATGCTTTGAAAAAAATAAACTTAGCAGTTTTAGATATAACAGAAAAAGAAAAAAGAGGTTTTTTAAATGAAGATTATATTGTCAAAAAAATGCCGAATGCTTTTGCGAAATTAGTTTTAAATCAGCTTAAAAAAATATTTAAATTTTCTGATCATAGAGAAAAAATTTTAAAAATTTATTTAAAAGAAGGAATATTACCTTATGGTGAAAATCCAAAAAATTATGAATTCTATTATTTAAGATTTCCTATAACATACAGCCACCCTAAAAAATTAATAGAAAAACTTAAGAAATATAATATTTATTTAGGAAATTGGTACAATTCCCCACTAGCTCCATTAGAGAAAAGATTAGATAGATTTGGATATTATTATGGCATGTGCCCCAATGCAGAAAAACTTTGTTTAACAATTTTAAATCTTCCTACAAATATATTAACTACCACTGAAGATGTCTATATTCTTATAGAATTAATCAAAAAACATCTTTAAATTAAAATGGTAGAAATAAAAAATATAGATGACACCATTTATAAAAATTTTGTAGAAAGCATTAAGCCTATTTCTTTTTTGCAAAATTTTGAATGGGGAGAAATAGAAAAAGAATTGGGTAGGGAAGTATATAGGTTAGGAATATTTGATAAAGAATTAATAGGAGTATGTCAAATAATAGGATATAAAGCAAAAAGGGGGAATTTCTTAGGAATTTCACACGGACCTGTTTTAAGAGAAGATTATAAAGAAAGATTTATTGAAGTTGCAGAAAAATTGCTTAATTACATAAAAACTTATAGATTAGATCGTAAATATATTTTTATAAGAGCAAATTTTTTAATAGAAGAGAATGAAAAAGTTTTAGATCAATTATTAAAATTAGGTTTTAAAAAAGCCCCACGTCTTTTAGTAACAGAAAATTTTTGGATTAAAGAATTAAATAAATCTGATGAAGAATTATTAAATGAATGTACTTCTCACCATAAAAAGCTAATTTTAGAAAGCTTAGATAAAGAATATATTGAAATTGAAAAAACAAATGAAATAGAGAAAATTAAAATTTTTCTAGATCTTTATAAAGATTTAGCTTCAAGAAAAAAATTTACGCCTTATCCAGAAAATTTAATCAGAAAAGAATTTGAAATTTTTACCAAGCATAATAAAGCTATTCTTTATTTAGGGAAAATTGAAAACAAATATTATTCTGCTGCCTTAATTATCTTACAAAATAATACCGGTTTCTATCATCATGGGGCATCTATTCCTATAAAAGAACCTGTTAACTATAAACTTCATTTTCAAATCATTAAAGATTTAAAAAATTCAGGCTATGAACTATATAATATGTGGGGAATAACTGAAAAAGGGCCAAGCCATCCTTGGTATGGCTTAACTCAATTCAAAAAGGGGTTTGGAGGAGAAATGATAAAGCTTTTACCAACATTAGACTACCCATTTTCTTTAAAATATTATCTAACTTACATGTTTGAAAAATATTTTGAAAATATGTTATAACATAATTAGGCGGGCTGGAGAGAGAGTGATGTGGGCTATTGGAGCCCTTTGTGGCTCGAGAGAGATTTCTATATCCTCCAGCCCGCTATTTTTAATTTAAAGGCTAAAATACTAATTTCTTGAAAAAAACTTATCTATTGACTTAGGTTTGATTATATAATAAAATTTTGTTAGCACCTTAGAAAGGAGGTGAGGCCCGTGAAGGGCCAGGACGTTGTTGTTTTGATAGTAGGGAATAAAAATATTATAGTGTATAAGGAAAATGAGGAAATTAAAGAAGATGTTGTAAATAATAATATAAATGGTGTTAAAGATTTGATAGAGATTTTGAATAAATTGCAAAGAAATATAGTAATTGTAGTAGGCAATCATGAATGGTCTAAACCTTTCGTGATTGCCTTGAAAAAACTTGCTCCAAATATAAAGGTGGTATATTGCCCCTCTCCTAAAAAGGGAAGAGGGGTTAAAGAAAATTTAAGATTATTAGCAAGGAAAATAATAACTGCCCTAGATCAAAATAAACAAATAAGCTTTAAGGAATATATAATAGAACCAATAAAGGGGCTTATAGAAGAACCAGAATCATATACATTATCTCTCGAATATACAAGGATTGTAGATAATATCCGAAGGATTAAGCATAAGATATATAGCATTTTAAGATACATTGCACCAGAGTTAACGGAAGGGGTTGAGCGGTTATTAAAAAATAATAAATTACCTACTTGGATATTTGTATTTGATGTTATAGAAAAAATAAAAAATGATGAAGATATGTTAGCTTTTTATGTATATAACAATAATCCCGTATATTTTAATAGAAAAGTAGAAGAATTAAAGAAATTATTTGAAGAACTAGAAGATAATTTAGATAAGAAAAAAGAAAAACTTAGAGAGATTTCAAGAGATATAGATAAAAATCATCCCTTAATAAAATTATTTTCAGAAATTTCTGGCAGAAAAAAAATTCCAGATAGCTTAATAGTTCTAATAGGTTTTATAGGGAATAGAAAATGGGGGTACAGATCTTTAAGAAAATACATTGGTCTAGAAACAATACATCCAGTAACGGGTCGTCCTAGACTAGACCGGAGAAGGCCGGAAGTTAGACAGTATGTTTATATAGTTTCAAGAACAACCACCCTGGGTAAATTAGCCTGGGAGTGGTTTAGAGAAAAATATAAGGATAATCCAAAATATCAAGAAAAAATAAGAAAATATAGAGGTACAATGATGATAGAAGCATTTTTACAATATATATGCCTTCATTTAGATATTTTCGGGTTAAGGAAATAGGATTAATATTAACATAATTAGGCGGGCTGGGGGGAGATTTGATCTAGAATTGGAGCCCTTGAGGCTCGAGAAAGTTTGGCTATCCCCCAGCTCCCTATTTTTAATTTTAGTTCATAATTATTACTTAATCTAACAAAATTTAACTTAAAAAATTTATTTTCTA